>Ga0154020_10003703_pt1 | contig 18333 bp, 17 predicted proteins | sample Klosneuvirus_201_FD_109709 | JGI IMG/M metagenome (GOLD analysis project Ga0154020, IMG submission 109709) | Active sludge microbial communities from wastewater, Klosterneuburg, Austria - Klosneuvirus_20160825_MG | ecosystem: Engineered > WWTP > Aerobic digester > Activated sludge | place... | reverse complement strand
TCAACCGAAGCGAAGAGCAGCACGCTGAGCGCCACCGAGAGAGCCGTCAGAAACGCCACCATGCGCCGGTTACCCAGCGAAGCAAAGACGAGGCGAATCACGCTGCCACTCCTTTCGCGGCACGATTCATTTTTGCCAGATCGATCACCTGATCGAATCGCTTTTTATAACGCAAATCGTGTGTGACAACGACGACCGTGCTCTTGTGCTCTGCGGCTTCGCGAAAGAGCAGATCGAGAAACAAGCGCGCGTTTTTGTCGTCGAGCGCCGAAGTCGGTTCGTCGGCGAGAATCAAGGGGGATTTACCCATCACCGCACGGGCGGCGGCAACGCGCTGCTGCTGTCCATGGCTCAAATTAACCGCCCGGTCGTCTGCAAGCGCGGCAATCTGTAGGTGTGCAAGAATTATGTTTAAACGGGATACATCCCACTTTTGTTTTCTGAGGCGCAACCCCAGCGTGACATTGTCGCGCACACTCAGGTAAGGAATCAGGTTAAACTGCTGAAAGATGACCGCCATGTTCTCGGCGCGAAAACGGTCGCGCTGCGCTCCGTTTAAAGAAGAGAGTTCGGTGCCGGCAATCCGCAACGAACCGCTGTAGCCAGTCAGCACGCCGCTCACGAGATTCAGAAAAGTGCTTTTACCACAGCCGCTCTCGCCACAGATCAGTGTGTGCGAACCGGGTTTAACGGTCAGCTGCGGAATGTCGAGCGTGGGTTTACCTGCGTACGAAAAGGTGAGGCGCGAGGCGGCGATGGCTGCTGCTTCACTCTTCGGCATCACTTGCCCCGGTAGGGTTTCACTTCGTCGCCGGCCACCTGAAACGAGACGGTGCCGAACTGCGAACGGATCGACTTTACCCTGAGGTCGCCAGCCAGCACAATGGGCATACCTGGACTCACCTGAGCACGCTTTTTTCCCTTCATGATAACATAGATCATCTGGTTAGCCGGTGGTGGTGGCACATGGATGCACGCCTGCGGGTCAGGTACCAGCAGAAAACGACCGACCGACTCATATTCCATGTCGTCCAAGGGCACCATAAACCCCGGAATGCGTATCGCCTTGCCGTTGAGCTTCGTCAACATGTCTGACATTTTACCGGTTTTAAGATTGTAACCGCGCAACGTTTTCCAGCTGATTTCTGTCGGTTCACCGGCGGGCCCGGCAAAGGCAGTCATCGAAAGGAATGCTGTGAAGAATATCAGCAGGCGCCGGGGAATTTTCATCGCTGCCGAATTCGATTCGGCGGCGGATGCATGCGTCAAGCGTTTTCAACCAAGGGCTACTTCTTCGCGGGTGGTGCTTTCTTCTCTTCTTTTTCCGCTTCGATGCGGGCCTTGTACGATTCAACGCCGGTCTTCGCCTTGGCGGCCATCGCGTCGTCTTTGACCACGACCGCGACCCGGCGCAAGCCTTCGAGCAGTTTGATCGCCATAATCAGGTCACCGGTGGCCTTGGTTGAAATTTCGTATTTATCGCGGTAACGGTTCGAGGCATCCAGCAGGTCGTCGATGACGAGTTTCACCATCTCTTTGCGGTCATAGAAGAATTCTTCACGTGGGTCGCGCTTCGACTGCACTTCGCGAAAATCAATCAGGTTTTTACCGAGATTGGCGCTTTTGGCGTACAGTTCCGGAAACGACCAGATCCACTTTGTGTTAGCCCCGTATGATTGAACCAGCTTCTCGACTGCGCGCCGCATGTGGCGGTAGACGTTCAGGCGCTGTTTGGGGGAGAAAGGCGTGATTTTATCGAGTTCATCGCGGTTAAAATCGATCGGTTCGTCGACATCGCCTTTTACCACGGCGTCGAGATCGGCGAAGATCTTATACATGTTTTTGCGCGCATTGTCCAAAAATGAGTTGTTTTTGACCTGCATCATCTGCTCGGAAATCTCGTTCATCTCCATCTGCAGTTTGACGATCTGCAGCTGCTGCGCGACGTTACCGAGGTGAAAGAAAGGCTTGAGCTTTTTGTTGCTCATCATGGCCTTTTTGTAGGCCGATAGCTCTTTCTCATGTTCTGAGATTTCAAGTTTGTGCGCGCCGATGCGCTCATTATATAGCTTTTTCGTCGCCTGGTCTACGGCCATATCTTATGTTCGGTTTTTTTACGTGCTGTGCACGTAAAAAAACCTCATTTACGCGTATGTATCGATGGTTGAGGCAGTGCCCGTGGCCTGTGCCGGCTGGTCTTTCTGCACCGGCTGCACCTGGGTCTGCGCGGCCTGAGAAGCCGCCTGCTGGGACTCATAGATTTGCCGTGCAGCGCTGTTGTGGTTATTGCCCGTTTCCTCTACTTTCATGCTTTCAAGCTATGCCACCCGGCAACAATCGGCCATTTTTTTGTGACTAGCCACGGGCTTCAGCCCGTGGTTAGTCTTATTATGTATATGGAAAGCTATCCAAACCATAACTGAGCAGCATGTCGCGGGACACCCCCTGCTCGAGCAGCATCTGCGGCGTGACCTGCAGCCTGCCGAGCACCGTACCCAGCGGGTCGGCCTTGCCCTGCTCGGCCAGACGCTTAATGCCGTCCTGAATATGCTCCAGATTCGACTGCACCACGCCCTGCGTCGCCTTGTTCACCAGCGCCGCCATAATCCGGTTGCCACCAAACGAATAGCGCACCTCTGACTCGATTGCCGAACGGCTCTCGTCAAGCGCGTGCAGCCGGCGATAGCCCTCGAAGGTACCAAAGTTGCCCTTCGTTTCCCGAAAGTTGAATGTCGTGCTGGCGATGTCGTAATGCACTTCCTGCTCTGACACCGCAGTCTTGTTGATGACCGGTATGGTGGATGTATAACGAATCAGGTATTTTTTCTCTGCGCGATTATGCCACACAAGTTCTGTCGCATCGATCGACGGCGCGAACTCCGGATACCGCTCCGCGTCGAGGGTGAGACTGAGAACCGCTTCGATGGGTGCGTCGATCTCGACGCGACGTTTTACAATTTGTAACATAGCCGTGTTTCAAAAGGGTGGAATTTAAGGGGGGCTACGCCACTCCCTTAAGAACCCCCATTCCCTGAGAATCATTTGCTGGTTCAATATGATACCGATTCGCCCGAGCGAAGCTGCCGTGGTCGTCGAACCGCACCCCATATTTCTTCATCGCCGCGTGCGAATAACCGGCACCCAACTGACGCAGGTAAAAAGGTTGGTTCACAATAAAGTGGTGGATTGCATGCGTGCTGCCAAAATTAAAACAGAACAGCTGAAATGGCAGCATGTACCATGAACGCGCCGTCATCACCTGGCATTGCTCCATGACCCCAACACTGGCGTCGGGATTCACATCGCCGAAATAGTGCATGCTCGATGAGACGATCTGCAGCGACCCTTGACGGATAAAGTTCGGCAGGCCGATCACGACTGCAAGAAAGTTCACGACGGTCATTACCTGCACCAACCATGCCGGCGCCACAAAGCCTGCTTTAAAGAGTGGCATGAGAAGCAGATACAGATTGCCATTGATAAACAGCAGCGATGTCGCCTGGTACATATAGGTGAACGGGAAAGCCGCCTTCGCCATTTCTGCCTTGCTGAGTTTCGGCGCTGTCTTACCGACACGGCGCGAATTGATGAGAAAAGCAAGGCCCTGGTCGAGCATCACGATGATACGGGTCAGGCCCCATTTCATGCCATTGCCGATCATCTGCTCTTCGATATCAGACAACTGGCCCGATTCTTTATGGTGCAAAAGATGGATTTTTTTGCGATAAAACGGACTCGGGGTATTCACGCGAAACATCCACACACCCCACATCATCATCTTCTCGACCCAGGTCTCCCTGAAATAGAGCGAATGTATCAGATCGTGTTCAAGTTCATGCAGAAACGATGCAAGTATCGCATTGACGACAATCACCGACCAGGCGGGCGCGAGGTTGAAATAGTACAGCACCGCCATGCCGATCATACCGGCTATCGACCCTAACCAGATCGCAAAACCGAGAAAGTCCTGGTGGTTCAGCATACCGTGGTGGCGGCGCAGATAACGGTCAGACATGCGAATCGACCGGCCGATGCGGTTGACCCGTTCGGCAGCCGCCATGCCCATCCTTGGGCGCGGCTTGCCTGCGACCTCCTGTCGCTGTGCAGCTGTGAGTTTCATAGGGGGTACACGTGTTGGCATATGTTCTCCTTAAGCTACATTCTCCATTCTTTTCTCTATGCGGTCGGCGACAGCCTTTGCCATCGCGTAATCGTCGTGGTCAGAGGGATGAAAACCGGGCTTGAAATATTCGACAATCGCCGGAAAAAAAGACGAAATGATGCTACCGTTTTTACCCTCAGAAATACCGTCGCGAAAGAAGGCGAAGATGTCGAGGTTCTTGGCTTGAGTTGCGAGCGAAACAAACGCGACCGAAATCACAAACGGCAATAGGGCTGCACAGAACAGCATGCCTGCGACGCGCAACAGGTATGAATCATCGACTTCCTGCAGCACATCAAATGCCACGTGCTTATGTTCTATCTCTTCGACCGCATGCCACTGCATAAAGTCGAGCAAATTCTGGTTGGTGATGTGTTGCTCGAGGTAGCCTGAAGAAAGACCATGCGCGGCCCAGGTCGCGGTAAAATGTTCGGCGGCGGCTGTTATCGACAGCGCCAGCTTCGGGCCGAGAATTTCGGTCGCGCGCTTTTCGACAAAGTCAAACATGGTGGATTTATACCAGTTCAGGAAAGGTTCGATATCATATTCATGACCGAGCACCGCCTTGTTAAAAGTCTCGTGCAATTTACCGTGCTGCGCCTCTTGCCCGATGAAATTTTTAACATCTTGCGTGAGTTTTTCGTCGTTAATTTGCCCGGCGAAATGTTTTACACTGCGAATAAAGAAGCGTTCGCCCTCGGGAAACACTAGACTCATCGCCCCGAACATCATGCGCCCGAAATCGGAACGCGGCTTTTGCTCGACCAAATCAGAAAAAGTCCACTGCGGTTTGCGCACCGGGATCTGCTCCGATCTTTTTGTGGGCGCATTGCGCATTTGTTTTTCATTCAGCATCGTATTCCTCTCTTCCTGAATTCTCTCTGGTAATAGCAATTACGGACGGGCTGTACATATATGAACAATCCGTCAACTTTGTAAAGTCGCACAAAGTTGAACAAGTCGTCAATTATTTTCTGCTATGGATTTTCACAGCTAAGAAAGTTCTGCAAAAGTCATATTCGCGCCTGGCGCGAACGCATGAATCCGCCAAAGGAATTGCGGCCGCAATCCCCTTAGGCTCTTAATTTCGGCTTTTGCAGAACCTCCCTAATCAATCACCAGCTTGCGCCCCGTCAGTGCCAAATGCCTGTCGGTTGACCAATTCTTGAGTTTCGGATGTTTCTTTAATATTGCCAGACCGCAGGCGTCTGCCAATGTCAGGTTCTGGTCGGAGAATTTTTTGAGCATCCCCCTGCCCTGTTCGAGCATTTCGGAATCGGTCGGCAGCACAGTCAGAATGTTCAACGCTTCAATAAAAGCCAAAAACTCGAGACCGCGGTAGCTATCGAAGCGGCGCACGAACCAGCCATGGGTTTCGGCGATGATGAGTCGCGTTGTCACGAGCCCCTTCGTGCGGGCGAACAAGCCGGCGAAACGCGCATGCCAGGTATCGCTCTTATCAAAGAAGGCGATGAATGCACCGCTGTCAACGTAGGCTTCGATTTGAGCCGGCAGCCGGTCAGTCTTTTCTGCCATACACCAGCTCGTCAACCTCGTCGGCCGTGACTTGTTTGCCCGAAGTTATGCTGCCGCAGTATTTCATCCAGGGTTTGCCGCCTACAGGAGGGAATTCTTTGCGTAGCGCGCGACGCATCAACTCAGCGAGGGAGATGCCGAAAGTTTCTGCGGTTGTATGCGCCACTTCCATTTCTTCTTTTTCCAAACTGATTTGGGTGCGTATCATGATAACATTATTTATATTAATGTTATCATATTGTCAATTTTTATTTCCGGTCTGATATGTAGGGGTAGACTTAAGTCTACCGCTACATATCAGAGGCAAATCGACTTGTCCGAGTGACTATTTATTCGATCCTGTCGAATCGAATGCTGGGGGATTTTCAAGGGACGGCAAAGCCTCCCTTGAAAATCCCCTGCACAAAGGAGAAATGAATGGCACAGTACGAAGGCTTGATGGATTTTACGATTACCGACGAAATGCAGGAGATGCTCGATATGGCACACGAACTGTGCCGCAACGAAGTGGTTCCGCGCCGCGCAGAAATGGACGAACACGAGAAGTTCCCGCACGAAATTTTCCAGAAATTTGCACAGGCAGGCCTCTTTGGCATCATGTTCGAAGAGAAATATGGCGGCCTCGGTCTTTCCCCGTTTCTGACTGTTCTTGCAATTGAAATCATGAGCGAATACTGCCTCGGTGTTGCGACGAGCGCCGGTGCGATTAAACTCGGTGCGCTGCCAATCGAACACGGCGGTACCGAAGAGCAGAAAATCAAATACCTGACCCCACTCGCAAAAGGCGAAAAGATTGCCGCGTTTGCCCTCACTGAGCCAGGCGCAGGTTCTGACGTCCCCAACCTCAAAACTTATGCTGAAAAGAAAGGTGACAAATACATTCTGAACGGCACAAAACAATGGATCACGAACGCCGGCGTTGCCGACATCTACACCATTTTTGCGATCACCGACAAAACCAAAGGGCCACGCGGAATATCCTGCTTTATCGTCGAAAAAGGCACCAAGGGCCTGTCATTCGGCAAACTCGAGCAGAAGATGGGCATTCGTTGCTCGCACACGCGTCAGGTCATCATGGAAGACATGGAAGTCCCCGCCGAGAACATCGTGGGCCTGAAACCCAACGCGGGTTTTATCCACGCGATCAAGACGCTGATCTCATCACGCCCGTTCATCGCGACGATGGGTACTGGTATCGCCACCGGCGCTTACAAAGAAGCCCTGAAATACGCACGCCAGCGCGAGCAGTTCGGTAAGAACATCATTAACTTCCAGGCAGTACAGCACATGCTGGCCGAGATGATTACCAAAATCGAAGCCTCACGCCTGTTGGCATACCGCGCGGCAAAGTATTCTCTGAACAACCACCCCGAAGCAGCGCGCTACTCGGCGATGGCGAAACTGATTTCGTCTGAAACTGCGGTTCAGGTGTGCAACGACGCACTGCAGCTGCACGGCGGCTACGGCTTCACAAAAGACTACCCGGTTGAAAAAATGTACCGCGACGCAAAGATTCTCACGATCTACGAAGGCACCAGCCAGATCCAGAAAAACGAGATCGGCGCGTACGCGATCAAAGACGCGGCTCAACTCAAGTAGAAGCAGCAATGAATTTCTTCAAGAAATTCATTGCTGCGATCACAGGTTACCTCGTGCTCTACGGCGAGGTAACCAAAGAAATCGGCGGCATCACCGCCGATTTCTTCAAAAATCGGTGGGCGCGCCTGCGTGCCCTACCCGCCAGTGAGCAGGCATTTGCGCTGCTCACCGGCATTGTTATTATCTTCACATTCTTACCCTGGCGCGGCTACCGCATCCAATTTGGTGCAGACCCGGAACGCCGGCATGGCATTTACAGCGACGATTTTGGTATTATTCTGGTGGGGTGTGTGCTCGCTGCGCTGAGCCTCGTATGGCATGTAATGCCGAAAGAACCGCGCAGCCTGAAGCGCACGCCGTTTTACCGCTTTGGTGGCATGCTCATCGTGGCGCTGTTTGCTGCGTGGAACTGGATCAATCCTGCCCGCATTGCCCCGACAACCGAGGCTGTTTTCACCTGGAGCTTCTATGTTTTCCAGGCGCTGACAGTATTATGGATTATTGCAGGGGTGCTGGGCGCACGTTATTACGCCCAGTACCCTGAAAGAAATTGAGTGGTTTCGCTTTCGGCAGCGCTCGCGGTTTGCACCGTTTGCCCTGCCTGAGCGTTACGCCCAAGTTCTCTTTCGAGAATTTCGCGAAATGACCTCTGGGTCACAGCTGCCGCCACAGGGCGTTGTTGCACCCTGTAAACAGCAGGCTTTCGCTGGTAGTCCCGGGAAGCGTTGCTCTGCGCGCCCCCCGACATTATTGTCATGGTTCGATTGAACTCACCACGAGTCACAACCGGCCGGGTATCTAAGTTTGTTATTTTCATAGTCTTCGCAGAGCTACCCGACCGAAGACCTTCGGGTTTGCCTTTCGGCAGACCCTTTACCACTTCTCGACGCCTGTAAGAAAAACCTGAAGCTTTTCTAGTCAGTCTATGTGACATAATATAGTTAGACGTCTGAACCGGCAATAAAAAAACAAAAAAGCTGGTTTGGCGTGACTTTGCCTGTTTCGTACGGCGCGCTGCAATCTAAGCCCAGTGTCATATCGCCGCACGATTAATTCTGGTAGACCCCGCACCGGCCTTGAAATCGCCCCGACTCGATGAGAAGCTTGGCCGCCCTGTTGATATTGCCTTTTGCTGCGCAGGCCATTGCTGCCGCCGAAATCTATGTCGTCAGTGATGCCGCGGCACCCGTTGAATTTGGGACAGCCATTGTTCCGCAAGTGAAGTACAAGACTAATTTTCAAGACGGCAGACTCACGCTGCCGAATCTGAAGCCGGGCAAATACACGCTGCGCCTCAGCGGCCCGGGTATGCAGCCGACCGAACTGGAAATCACGCTGCCGCTCACAAAAAAAATCACCGTGACCATGCCGATGCAGACGCGGCGCACGCAGAAGGTGCGCCTTATCACGCACGAAGAAAAACACAGCGTGAGCAAGCACCAATTACAACAACACGAACTGAAATCGGTGCCGGCAACTTTCGGCGACAACATTTCTGCTCTCGCAACATTGCCCGGCGTCAACCGTCCCGGCGGCATCTTTGGCCCGCTCATCATTCGCGGTGCACCCGACACATCGAACCGCTATTTCATCGACGATATTCCGATCATCAACCCGCAGCACTTCGGCGGATTTCAATCGGTGATCTCGAATGAACTCATCGACGACATGACGCTTTTCAGCTCGGCGTTTCCTGCGTATTACGGCCAGGCGCTCGGGGCCGTAATCGACATCCGCACTATAGAAACGGTGCCCAAGCCTACAGCAACAATACAGACGGGGATTATTTCTTCAAACGCGTTTTTTGCCGCACCGTGGTCGATCTTTTCACCGAAGCTGGTTCCACCCGATGAGAATGCGACCGAAGCCGACAGAGCCGCTTATCAGGACGCCAAACGCAAGGCCGAAGTCGACACCGGTTTTTTTTCGATCTCAGGCCGTGTGGGCTACCTTTCGCTGATGGTGCCACCAATATATAAACTCATCACCGGAAAAGAGATCATCGCTGTGCCCGAATATTACGATTACCAGTGGAAGACGCGCTGGTATCTCGGCGACCATAACCGCCATGCGGTTTCGATGTTTGTGTTCGGCAGCTACGACACCTTCTCGCTCGTGCGCAAGCTCACCGATGAAGAGAAGAAAGAGCGCGTCGATCAGGGCGCAAACCCCGCAGCGGGTGACCTCACCGTTTTTAATGATATCTCTTCGCACAGCCAGTCAGTTTCGTACGATTACCTGCCGCAGCCGGGAATAAAATTGCGCACAATGCTGTTCAACACGCTGATCTACAGCCGCTTTTACCGCGAGGCACCCGGCCGCGCGCTGGGCACGATCGACGTCAACACGCGGCCGAACATCACGGGCTTCCGGGAGATTTTCGACATCTATTATTTCGACCGCAAGGCGCGGCTCAAAGCCGGTGTCGATTACCAGTACTTCCACTTTAACAGCTCGGGGCTGACGCAGCAGCGCAAAGAATCCATACCGCAGGGGCAGACCGATTTCAACAACCCCGACCACTTTGATATCATCAGCGTATCGGCCCTGGGTGAAAACCACCTGATCTCGGCATACGCAGATAATCGTTTTGAATATAAAGGTTTTTTCGTTACGCCGGGTGTCAGAACGGACTACCTGAACAGATCGCGTGAGATGACCACAGACCTGCGGGGCCTCGCCGGTTACAAATTCCCCACCAACACAACGCTGGCTTTTTCGGGCGGATTATATTCATCGTTCGCACAGACGAACTGGTACCGCTTCAACCAGGCCAGCCGGCGCGAAGCACGCGTCGTGACAGCCGATTATCTTAAAAGCGAGAAGGCAGTGCACCGTAGCGTTGCGCTCGAACAGGAGTTTGGCTTTAACGTCTTCAAGGTCGAAGGATTTTATAACAACCTGTATGATATGCTGCAGACGACTTCGGCCGCCGAACAGGCGCAGGGGATTTTTTACGGCAACGGCGGTGGTTCATTCAACCGCGGCATCGAAGTCAGTTACCGAAAATCACTGCAGGAGAACGAAGACGGTTTTTTTGGCTGGGTGAGTTACACCTACACGCGCGCCGACGTCTCGGGTGTTGCCGGTAATTTTCCATTTCGTTACGAACAACGGCATGTCGTCAAGATGATCGGCGTCTTGCGTTTCGGAGCTTATGAGCTCGGTGCACGTTTCGAGATGTTCACAGGCTTTCCTTATACACCGATCATCGGCAGCACCTGCACGCCCGGTTATGCGTGCGCGGGTGATCCTGCGACAACGCTCTATACTCCCACGTACTCGACCGATATAAACAGCGCGCACTACCCGCTGTTCCACCGGCTCGATATCCGCTTCACGCGAAAAAGCACATATTCGTGGGGAACCTTCTCATGGTTTGTCGAATTCATCAACGTGTACAACAACGAGCCGTTGTTGCGGCAGGCGTTCAGAAACTCAGAACCCTATGAAGCCGGGCGCAACCCGCGTTTTCTCGGCCCCAGCACGCCGCTCAACCTGATACCGAATTTCGGTCTCGAATGGAAGTTCTGATCAGAGCCAGCCGGCACGCTTGAACCGGTAGTAGAGAAAGGCACAGGCCGAAACAATCGTGGCGAGTGCCAGGGGATAGCCGAACTCCCATTGTAGCTCGGGCATCATCTTAAAATTCATTCCCCAGATACCCGCGAACGCAGTGGCCACCCCGAAAATGCCCGCCCAACCCGCGAGGCGCTTGGTGATTTCACTTTCTTCAATCGTGACGAAAGCCAGACTTACCTGCATCGCGCTGCCGATCGTTTCTTTGATATTTTCCAGGGCAATCTCAATGCGCGTCAGGTGGTCGTGCACGTCACGAAAATAGTGCTCGTTGGCATTGCACACACGCGGCGCGCGGCTGGAGTAGAGTTTTCCCACTGCGTCGGCAAGCGGCGAAACCGCGTGCTTAAGAACCATAATTTTTTCCTTCAAATCATACAGGCGCTCAATGCTGTTGCGCGCCGCTTTTGAGCGGAATATCTGACTTTCGGTCTGGTCAAGTTCCGTTTCGAGTGTGTCCAGCAAGGGAAAGTAGCTATCGACGATCGCATCCATCAGCGCGTAGAAAACAAACCCCGACCCAAGACTGAGCAGGTGCGGTTCACGCTCACAGCGGTCGCGCACCCCAAGAAAACTCTGCACGCTGCGGTTGCGCACCGAAAGTACATAGTTTGGGCCGACGAACACATTGACTTCGCCAGCCACCAGTTCGCCATCGATCAATTCAAGCAGGTGCATCGAAGCAAACACCGAATCACCATACTCTTCAATTTTCGGCCGCTGGTGGCCGTGGCGCGCGTCTTCGACCGCCAGTTCGTGTAATCCGAATTCTTCCTGCATCAGCTTCAGTTCCGCTTCTTCGGCGTCGCGTAGCGCCACCCAGACAAAACAGCCCGGTTTTTGCAGGTAATCGCTGATCGCAGCAACATCAATATCACAAAGTTTTTTGCCTTCCTGGTAAACGACGCAGTTCAGCAGCATGTACTATTCTCGGCCAATGGGCGCATCCCGCTAAACCCTGGTCTGCTATTAGTTATCGCTGCGCCATTTGTGTTTACAACTCCATCGGCAACAACAAGGCGGATGTATGAAACGCTTAACGTTATGGATCCCCTTTCTGGCGATTGCCGCCCTTTCGTGCAAGAAAAAAGAATACACCGGCAAAGTCTGGTTCTCTGAGCCCTCAGACAAGGCCGAGGTCACGGCACCCGTCAAATTTGTGATGCAAGTTGAAGGCATGACGGTAAAGCCTGCCGGCAAACAGGAAGACGGCACCGGACATTTTCATATTCTCATCAATAAAGAAGCGATGGCTGCCGGTCAGGTGATCGGCAACGACGAAACGCAGAAGCACTATGGTAAAGGCCAGACCGAAGACACTCTCGACCTGAAACCCGGTGATTACCGCATCACGCTGCAGTTCGCCGATGGCGCGCATGTGTCTTATGGCTCGGCGTGGGCGCAGACGATTTCGATTAAAGTGAAGCCCAAGGCCCCGACGGGCGGCGGTGGTGGCGAAGAAGAACAATAGTTTTTTTAAGGGATGGCTGCGCCACCCCTTAAGATCCCCGCATGATACGAGAAGGTTTTCTTTCCGTTTTTTTATTAATCTGTTCCAATATTTTTATGACGCTCGCCTGGTATGGCCACCTGCAGCTGCATAAAAGCACACGCTGGTCGGCGCTACCGCTCTATGGCGTGATTCTGATGAGCTGGTTCATCGCGCTCGCCGAATATGCGCTGCAGGTGCCGGCAAACCGCATCGGTAGCGAAAACTACGGCGGTCCGTTCAACCTGTTCGAGCTCAAGGTCATTCAGGAAGTCGTCTCGCTGTTGGTGTTCACCGTTTTCGCGGTGTGGATTTTTAAGAGTGAAGAACTACGCTGGAACTACGTGGTGGGTTTTGTCTTTCTGATTCTGTCGGTGTTTTTTATATTTAAGAAGTGGTAGAGCTGTTTTTCTGCTTCAGAAAAACAGCGAAGCCATTCACTGAAGCCGAAAAAAGGGAAAGCAGCGCAGCGCTTTAGTAGCGGTTTCGCTTCGAAACCGCGAGGCTTTCCCTTTTTTCGGATACTCTTCAGTGAATGGCTAGTTTCTTTTATTCAACCAGTCAATAATACGCGGATGCACTTCCTTGTGCGCCTGTTTGCCGAAGATGAGATCGGTATGACCATAGTCGTCGACATAACCTTCGGCGCGCGAGAAGATTTCAAAAGTCTTGTCTTTCGAGCCGATGCGCTCGTACACATCGCGCACCACTGCCGGGTCGGCGAGTTCGTCACGGCGCGCGGCCATGAGATACACTGGTACCGAAACATTGCGCAGATTGTCGCGGTAGGAAATTCTCCCGTCAGCAGAATACATACCGCCGTTTTCAGTCATGTGGATGAATTGTTTGATTTCGGGCTTACTGATATTGTTGATCGCGCGCTGCATCAGAAGGGTTTTCACCTGAGCGTCAGTGTTCTCCGGATTCAGAAACGCGTTCATAAACGGCGCATAGAGCATCTCAGGAATAAAGCTGCCCATGATTGCGCCAGGCCGCAAAGGTAAGACCGGCAACAGTACCATGCCCTGCCGCATGCGGTAGAGGGTGAAAGTCCATTTGTTGTACGGCAGAAAATTCATCGGCGAAGCGATTGCAATAAAATTTGCGACACGTTCTTCTTTAGTCGTGCCGAGGCGAGCGTGCATGATGATGCCGCCCATGCTGTGGCCGATGTAGTTGACCTTCGCAGCACCCGTCTGCGCAAGCACATGGCCGATCGCGGCGTCGAGATCTTCATGCACATATTCGTCCATCGAATAGGTGTAGGTGTGTTTGCCGAACCAGTAACCGGTGTCACCGGCCTCTGAACGGCCGCGCAGATCCATGAGCCACACGTCATAACCGGCGCGCGTGAGGTTTACAATCAACGATTCCTGGTCTTTGCCCTTGAAGTATTGCCGGTTGGCGCCGAGACCGTGGCAGATCAGAATCGGGTATTTCTTTTTTTCGCCACCGGTGGGTGCGAAATGTTCAATCGTCAACTTCCAGTCGTCTTTCGTCTGTACTGAGTGTTTTTCGCCGTTAAATGGAATTGAGGCGCAAGCCGTCAGAAATACAATGCAGACCGCAATCAGAACGGCAGAAACAGTACCGGGATAAATCCGCCTCATGGTCACAGATAAAAGCCCATGCGCACGCGGTAAGTCGGGGCGCTCATGTCGATCGCGGTGTCTTTGGCGTATTGCAGAATATTGTAACCCGCTTCGGCCTCGAGAAAAAACACGCCCCAGTAATAAAGCGTAGCACCAATGACGGGCGTCACGCGCGTCGACCAGCTCGCCGGCAGCGTCGCGCTCGCAATGTGCACAAAACCCGCGTCGGCGCCGAGGTAGAGGTCAAACCAGAAGCGCGGAAACAGGTGCACGGCCCCCCCCATCATAAAGGGATAATATTTCAAGTCGGTCACTGCGGTTGAGAGCGGTAGCGCCGCATTGCCGCGCACAGAAAAGCGGTCTGACAGCATGAACTCAAACTGGCCCATAATCGCATGCGCACGATAGACGGATGAATTTTCCTGCGACCAGCCGAGGCCGAGCTTCAGATTATTTTCCTGAATGCCGTCGTTGCTGTCGGTGCCCGCCTGGTTGGGGGCGACTGCAGAAAGTGTTGCTGCCGACAGCAGTATGCCGAGCAATATTGAGCGCATGCGGCACGCACATAAAGTTGACGGCAGCGTCAATGATTGCTGGAATTTTGTGTTACCCCGCAACGCAGAATTCCAGCCACAAACTCAGCCCAAAAATTCCAGCGCATGGCCGCGCCGGCGGAAATATTTTTTGGTTTCTTCAAACACCAGCATCAGCACCAGACCATGAAAGGCAAATACATATACATGCCATGGCACTGGGGCGAAGAAATACACTTTGGAAAGATCTGTATAGAAGAAGACATAGCATAACACCAGCTCGAAAACTATGCCGATATTGATGAGCGGGTTCGAAACGAAGTTAAATACAATCGGATGCCGCTCAAAAAAACCAGCCATCACATGCACAAACGGAACGCCGAGAATACGCCGCAGGTGGACAGTCAGGTTCGCTGCGTGCATAAAAAAGGTGCGTGGCAGAAAAGCAAGAAGATGCCAAAGTTGCGCGACCAGCGCGCGCGGCGCTTCACTGCGCCTGAGGCTCGTCACTTCGTAGTCGATCTTCACATTCACGGTGCGCAGCTGCGGCCGGTACGAACGCATCGCGGCAATTTTCGCGGCGCGCGTGTTCTCCTGCAGGAAATCGCGCGAGAACAGCGACGAGCGCGACGAACGTTTGCTCATCACATTGGCGATCTGCACCGCTACCGTAGGGAAGAAAAATGCCGCCAGCGATTGCAGGTAGACCGCAGAGGCCTGCGTCATGTCCAGTTTAGCCGGCGACGCAGGCAAATTCATATACCAGTTGGGCCCGGTAAGATAGCCCATCGCCCACGCGAAATAATAATACGTCGCGAAACAACTAAATGCCAAAAGCGACCCCTGTACCAGATACGACCGCACAATGAAACCGAGAGACAGTAAGCGCTCGCCCTTCTTGCGCGGCGGCCTCTCCATGATGCCTTTTTCGGGCGGCTCGATACCTAACCCCATTGCCGGAATCAGGTCGGTGCCGACGTCGACCGCGAGTACTCCCATGACCGTCATGACGAGCGGAAAACCGGGAATCAACATCCACAAAATAAATGGATAGAGTTCCTGTGGGTTGCTGTTCAATACATATGCGGCAAACTTGCGGATGTTGTCAAAAATACCACGACCCTCTTCGATCGCCGCGACAATCGAACCGAAGTTGTCGTCGGTTAAAATAATCTGCGCCGCTTCTTTCGCCACGTCGGTGCCGCGCTGCCCCATCGCAATGCCGATATCGGCTTTTTTGAGCGCGGGGCCGTCGTTGACGCCATCGCCGGTGACGGCGACAATTTCACCCAGCTCTTTGAGCTGAGTGACGATGCGCAATTTCTGTTCGGGAGAGACGCGCGCAAAAACGGTTTCGCCGTGACGCAATAGATCCTTCAATTCTGCATCACTCATTGCCGTGAGGTCGGTGCCTGAACGCACGGCGATCTCACCGTCGCCACCGATGCCAATCTGCCGCGCGATACTCTTCGCCGTCAGCGGATAATCACCGGTGATCATCATGATGCGTATGCCTGCAGTATGGCAGGCTTTGATCGCATCGGGCACGCCTGGCCTGACCGGATCAGAAATGGCGGTCAGCCCCAGGTAGACGAGCTGTGTCTCGGTATTTTCGACTGTAAAAGGATTGGTCGATTGCAGCGCGTCGTCGTCGCGCATACCGAAGCCGAGCACACGGTAGCCCTGAGCCGCGAATTCATCGATCTGCGCGCGAATCGCCGTACGATCCGTTTCGGTCAGCTCTACCTGCTTGCCGTTTATAATATGGTGTGAGCAACAGTCGAGAACTTCAACCGGTGCACCCTTGGTATAGGCGACCCGCCGACCGGTGCGCGGTTCGGCGATCACAACGCTCATACGCTTGCGCACCGACTCAAATGGATTGAGATGCACGCGCTGGCTGGTGCCGCTCACGCGAGCGCGCGCGGCAAGAGTCTGCAGACAACCTTCGGTGGGGTCGCCGATCACGCGCGTGCCCGAGGCGGTTTTTTCGAGGCGCGCATTGTTGCAGATGAGTGCGCAGTCGATCAGCGCGCGCAGCGAGGCATTTTGAGCAAGGTCATGCACGGTAATTTCTTTGCCGTCGCGCAGAAAACGCCCGTCGGTTTCATAACCATGCCCTTCAACGCGAATTTTTTCGTCGCCGGCAACAATCTCGTTCACCATCATCAGATTCTGCGTCAACGTGCCCGTTTTGTCAGTGCCGATGACGGTGGTGCAGCCCAGCGTTTCAACCGAGGATAGATTTTTCACGATCGCATTGCGCTTCGCCATGCGCGTCACACCCATCGCTAGCGAGAGTGTGACCGTCGGCAAAAGCCCCTCGGGCACGTTGGCGACAAAGATACCGATAAAGAAGACAAATGCCTGCACAAAGCTTAGGCCCGCGACCAGCCAGCCAAGGAACAAAAAGGTAAGGCCGATGGTCAGCGCGAGCATTGAAATCGCAAAAACTGTGCTGCGCAACTGTTTTTGCAGCGGGCTTGGCTCAGTTTTGATATTGAGCGTGAGGTTCGCAATTTTGCCAATCTCAGTCGACATGCCGGTCGCGAACACGACCGCGCGCGCATTGCCTTTAATCAGTGTCGAACCCGCGAATAAAATATTCGGCAGCTCCATCCAGAGAAATTTGCCTTCGAGCAAAACCGGCTTATCGGATTTATAGCGCTTGGCTGAAGTCGACTCTCCCGTAAGAGACGAGTTATCGACCTCGACTTCAAAGGCTTCGACGAGCCGCGAGTCGGCGGGTACAATGTCGCCCTCTTCAAGCAGAATCACGTCGCCAGGCACAAGGTTCTCCGCGTCGATTTCACCCACCGCACCATCGCGCACCACGCGTGAAGTGCGCGCCATGAGGCGCTTGAGCGCCTCAACCGCGCGGTCAGATTTATATTCCTGCAAAAAAGAGAAGATGCCGTTGACAGTCACGACGATCAAAATCGCAAAACCGAGCTGCGGCATGTCTACGCCGGGCACGAAACACAAAAGCGCCGCGATCCACAACAACACGGCAAAGAAACTGAAAAAATTCTTCAGCAACTTCACATACCACGGCACGCGAAAACCATGCCGCACGACATTGCCGCCATAATCGGCGAACCGCCGCCGCGCTTCGGCAGTCGTAAGGCCTTTCTCGGCGCTCGTGTGCAGCTCAAACTCGATCTGCTGCTGCGTCAGGTTGCGATATGACGGCTTTGCCTGCTCTTCGCCGCGTGCGACAATATCGAGAACCTGCTTTGTGTCGGTGAGATTTTTTACCTCGGGTGCAATCGCCGGCAAAAGTGAAGAAACGCCCTGCAACAGCTGCAGGTGCAAGGCAGTTTTTTCGGCGGGCACGGCCAGAAGCAGCACAAGGTGGATCTGCCCCGTGCTGTGACTGATACCGCCTCTGGATATGGCCAACACAGTGATAACGCGCGTCAGGCCGGGTACCCGCGCGTGCGGAATGAGCATGCCGTCGCCGGCATAAGAAAAGCGCTCGAGCGCGTCGCCGTCAAATGCCGCGCGCAGTTTTACCTGTTCATCCGCCGTCGTGTTGTGACGAATTAATTTGTCGAAGACTTCATCGGCGTTGCCGGCAAGGTCGGTGATAATGTTTTCAGGGCGCAGGTATTCGCGCAGCATGGGCGTGTGTTCAGCGTGCCGATGCATCGTCAATGAATGACAATCGACTCGCGCGTCTTTTATTGACAAATGCCAATTCGGTTTGCGCGCTGAAGCGTCTGGCGCATGAGGTACATGATGGTAAGGAGCGGCACCGCGCTGATCACTCTGCTCTTTCTAGGCAGCTGCGCGTATAACCAGCGCGTCAGCGCGCCCGAGACCTCAGCCGCACCGTCAACC
>Ga0154020_10003702_pt1 | contig 18336 bp, 11 predicted proteins | sample Klosneuvirus_201_FD_109709 | JGI IMG/M metagenome (GOLD analysis project Ga0154020, IMG submission 109709) | Active sludge microbial communities from wastewater, Klosterneuburg, Austria - Klosneuvirus_20160825_MG | ecosystem: Engineered > WWTP > Aerobic digester > Activated sludge | place... | reverse complement strand
GCGACTTCCCACGCGGTCGTGGCGGTGGCGATTTGATTGACGATCGAGCTTAGCTCTCGATTGAGGTGCTGGGCTTTGCCGGGAGTGGTGTAGGTTTCGGGTGCCTCAAGTTCGGCGGTCAATTCGGCCTGCTTGCCCTCCAACACCGCCACCGCCTCTTCCAGGTGTCCCACTTCCGTGCGGAGACGCTTGACCTCGCCCTTGTCCACCGGCTTGGCAGCCGCGCGGGGTGCCACCACGGGCGCCGCCTGTTTTGGACGGGCGTCGGTGAAACCGGCGGTGAGCGCGGCGCGTTCGTTCGACGCCTTGGACTTGTCGAGGTAGTAGTCGTAGTTGCCGAAATACGGCGTCAATCGCCCCGAGTGGACATGGAGCACGGTCTCGGCGAGCGCACGGATGAAGTAAACGTCGTGGCTGATGAAGATGAACGTGCCTTCGTATCCTTTGAGTGCAGCGACGAGGGCATCGATCGACTGGATGTCCAAGTGGGTCGTGGGCTCATCCATCAGGAGCAGATTCGGTGGCTTGACCAGCAGTCGGGCGAGCGCGAGCCGCGACTTTTCCCCACCGGAAAGGACCGACACCTTCTTGTGAACATCATCCTTGCGGAAAAGGAAGGCGCCGAGGATGGCGCGGACCTGCTGCTCGGTCAGCTGATTCTCCACCGTGCGCAGCTCCATCACATTTTCGAACACGGTCGCGTCCGCCCGAAGGTTATCCAACCGGTTTTGAGCAAAGTAACCCGTGACCACGTTGCTCCCGAGCTCGCGCACCCCGCCTTGGACCGGAATGACATCAGCGAGAATTTTCAACAACGTGGATTTTCCCGATCCATTGGGCCCAACGAGGACGATGCGCTGTCCGCGTTCCGCCGAGAAATTGAGGTCCTTGTAAACCACATGGTCTCCGTAGGCCTGCTGGACATGCTTCAAGTCGACCACCTTCAGACCCGAGCGCGGAGGCTGGGGAAACTTGAAGTTGATCCGCTTCAACTCCTCCATCGGCTCCTCGACCGCAACGTCCTTGAGTCGCTCGATCTGCTTTTCCTTGGACTTGGCGCGTGATGCCATGGAGGCCTTGGCCCCGAAGCGGTCGACGAACTTCTGCAAGTGGGCGATCTCGCGCTGCTGGTTCTTGAAGGCCGAGGCCTGCTGCGCCTTGCGGTCCTCCTTTTCCTTCAGGTAGTCGTCGTAGTTGCCGGTGTAGCGATGGAGCGTGCCGCTCCGCAATTCGAGGATGCCGTTGCAGAGCGCGTTGAGGAAGGCGCGATCGTGAGAGATGACCACGAGGCCGCCCGGGTAACGCGTGAGGTACTCCTGAAACCACAAGAGCGCCTCAAGGTCGAGATGGTTGGTCGGCTCGTCGAGGAGCAGGAGAGCGGGCTCGCTGACGAGCAGCCGCGCGAGATGGGCGCGCATGACCCAGCCGCCGGAAAACGATTTCGCCAGCTTGAGGTGATCCGTCTCGCGGAATCCCAGGCCCGCAAGGATCTTCTTCGCACGCGGCTCCAGCGTGTAATCGATATCGTAGTCGTCGTCCGTCTCCGGTTCGAGTTTCTTGCCGCTGGTCGCGATGTGGAGGATCGTCTCATCCCCGACTGGAGCACTTTCCTGCGGCAAGAATCCGAAGTCCGCGCCGCGTTCCCAGGTGATCGTGCCTTCATCGGGCGCCTCCTCGCCGAGGATTAGGTTGAACAGAGTCGACTTGCCCGCTCCGTTGGGCCCGACAAGGCCAAAACGATCGGTGCGCGCGACAAAAAGGGAGACCTCCGAGAAGAGTTCTCGGGTACCATAGGACTTGGCGACATCGGCGATCGTGAGCATGGGAACTCGCGAGCAAAACGGATGCCGGGCCAAACGCCCAGCCCGTTTTTCAGCCAAGGTTCAACGAACCACGGTCAGGGCTACCGCCCCCGCCACCGCAACGACACCCCCGATCAAGGAACGTCGGGTAGGACGTTCACCTTCAATCCAATACGCCAACGGCACAATCACCAGCGGGGTGGTCGCCACGATCGGCAGGACAATGCCACTGGGCGTCGTGAACAGCGCCCATTGGTAGCAGCTGACGCCGATCACCGCCCCGCACAACGCGTTCGCCGGGATCCAAAGGTATCCCCGGAGCGTCCGGACCGGAGGCTTCGGCGAAGGCGCGCGCTCTTCCGCCGCGGACGCCCGCGCCCGGACCTGGGCGACCAGTTCACGCAAGGCAAAATAGACGAGGGTGATGACCAGACCGCCTAAAATCCGCTGGTAGGCTCCCGTGATCCCGTCGACCGATTGCCCTGCCTCAGTAGCCACGAGATTGGCCTTGCGGCTCAGCACCGCGCCCAAACCTTGCCCGGCCGCCGCGCCAAGACCCCAGAAAAAGCCAATCGGCCGAATCCGCACCCTGGGTGGGTCACTGCGTGAGGGCATCAACGCAAAGCCCACGCCGAACAGAATCACTCCGCCCCAGGCCATCTGCAAACCGGTCAGCTGCGTGCCCAACCAGAGGTACTCGGCCAAAGCGGCCAACGGCGCGGCCAGGCACTGGGTCATCAGGACGGTCAACCGGGAACCCAGCAGCGGCAGCGCGGCGAACATCGCAAGGTCGCCCAGCCCCATGCCCACCACCCCGCTCCAAAGCAGCCAATCCCGTCCCGCTCCGCCCACCCCGCCTCCCAGGCTGTGAGCATAGAGACCTAGCGCCACCCCGGCGAACAGGAGCCGGCCGAGATTCGCCCGCGTCGAACCCACCGCCTCCAGGCTGCGTTTGGCAAAAATCGCGGAGAGCGAAAAAAAGAGGGTGGTAAGAAAAGCGCCGACCATGGACGAGGCGGAAAACCGGCAAGCGTGGGTGTAAACCGGGTCCGCGCGCAAACCCCATTCGGCCTCGGCCATCACCCCATGGGGTGGCGCAGCTTTTTTGTCGCGAAAACCGCCGGCGTTTTCACTCTGGTCCTTTTATGACCGCCAAACGCACCACCAAAAAACGTCCGGAAGACGTCAACGCCGCCCTTGCCGAAAAGAAAGGGCCGATCTCCCAGTTTATCGCGCAGAACTACCGCCATTTCAATGCCGCGGCCCTGCTCGACACCGCCAAGGGCTACGAGGCTCACCTCAAGGCCGGTGGCAAAATGCTCGTCACCCTCGCCGGCGCCATGTCGACGGCCGAGCTCGGCATCTCGCTGGCCGAAATGATCCGTCAGGACAAGGTCCACGCGATCGTCAGCACCGGCGCGAACCTCGAGGAGGACGTCTTCAACCTCGTGGCCCACGATTACTACGAGCGTGTGCCCCACTACCGCCATCTGACCACGGCCGATGAGGAGGCTCTGCTCGGCCGTCACATGAATCGCGTGACCGACACCTGCATCCCGGAACACGAGGCCATGCGCCGCATCGAGGCGGTCGTATTGGAAGAATGGATCGCCGCGGACAAGGCCGGCGAACGCTACTTCCCGCACGAGTTCATGTACAAGGTGCTCCGCTCGGGAAAGTTGAAGAAGAGCTACCAGATCGACCCGAAAAACTCCTGGTTGCTCGCCGCCTGCGAGAAGAACCTGCCGATCATCGTTCCCGGCTGGGAGGACGCGACGCTGGGCAACATGTACGCCGGCCACGTGATCAGCGGTGACGTCAAGAACGTGCACACCGTGCGCACCGGCATCGAGTACATGACGTGGTTGGCGGAATGGTACACGAAGACGTCCAAGCGCCTGCGCAATGGCGAAGGTTCGATCGGTTTCTTCCAGATCGGTGGCGGCATCGCCGGCGATTTCCCCATCTGCGTGGTGCCGATGCTGCACCAGGATCTCCAGCGCACCGGCGTGCCTCTGTGGGGATACTTCGCGCAAATCAGCGACTCCACCACCAGCTACGGCAGCTACTCCGGCGCGGTGCCGAACGAAAAAATCACCTGGGGCAAACTGGGTTCGAAGACCCCGAAGTACATCGTCGAAAGCGATGCGACGATCGTCGCCCCGTTGATTTTCAGCTGGGTGCTCGGCCGGTGATTCGGCGCGATCCGGGCGGGACCGGCGGCGTGGTCACCCGACCACGTCACCGCCCACCCGCAGCCGCGGGAAAGCATCCTCCTCGCGGCTTCCCTTTTCTTCGTTTCTGAGCCTCAGTAAACGATGCCCAATCGCCTGGCCCACGCTCAGTCTCCCTACCTCCGGCAACACGCGGACAATCCCGTTGATTGGCAGGAGTGGGGCGAGGCGGCCTTCAACCAGGCCCGGGCGGAGAACAAACCGATCTTTCTCAGCATCGGTTATTCGACCTGCCACTGGTGCCATGTCATGGCCCATGAGTCGTTTGAAAATGTCGAGATTGCCGGCTTGCTGAACGAGTTCTTCGTCCCGATCAAGGTCGACCGCGAGGAGCGTCCGGACGTCGACCGGGTGTACATGACGTACGTCCAGGCCATGACTGGCCACGGCGGCTGGCCGCTCAGCGCCTGGCTGTCACCCGATCTAAAACCTTTCTACGGCGGCACCTACTTTCCTCCGGCCGACCGGACAGGTCGTCCAGGCTTTGCCACCGTGCTCCGCGCCATCGGGGGCGGCTGGCGCGATCCGGAGCAGCGAGAGAAAATGACGTCAGAAGGGACCCGCGTGATTGACGCGCTGCGCGAACACGCCGCTCAACGCCAATCACCGTCCACCGCGGGTGAAATTCCGGATCTGCTGGAGGCTGCCCAAGCGGCGTTCGAGCGAGGCTACCAGTACTTCTACGAAAACTTCGATGCCGACGACGGCGGCTTCGGCAGCGCACCAAAATTCCCCCGCGCCTCCGTGCTCTCGTTTCTCTTCCGCTGCGCTGAAATCCAAGGGCATGACTCCGACGCCGGCCGCGAATCCCTGAAGATGGCGACGCAGACGCTGCGCGCGATGGCGCGGGGCGGAATTCACGATCACGTCGGCGGCGGGTTTCACCGCTACTCCGTCGATGAACGCTGGTTCATCCCACATTTCGAGAAGATGCTCTATGATCAGGCGCAGATCGCGGTGAATTACCTCGAGGCGAAACAGTCCACCGGCGATGAACGCTACGGTTGGCTGGCTCGCGACATTCTGGACTACGTCCTCCGCGACCTACGGCATCCGAAAGGCGCGTTTTATTCCGCGGAAGATGCCGATAGTCTGATCGCCACCGGTCAACCGGAGCACGCCGAGGGGGCCTTCTACGTGTGGACCGCCGAGCAACTCAACGAAGCCCTCGAACCGAACGACTCGGCCTTGGTCGCCGCCCATTTTGGAGTGAAGGAAACGGGCAACGTCCCGCCCGAACTCGATCCGCAGCACGAATTCACCGGCAAAAATATCCTCGCCCAACGGCAATCGATCCACGCCACCGCGCAAGCCTTCCAGCTCGACCCGGAAGCGGCCAACCTGCGGCTGATCCGAATCCTTGAGCAACTTCGTCTCGCGCGCGCCGGGCGTCCCCGCCCCCACCTCGACAGCAAGATCATCACCGCGTGGAACGGCCTGACCATCTCCGCTCTGGCCAAGGCCCATCTCGTGCTCGAACGCAGCGGCGAGGGCGAACCCACGCGCTATCTCGAAGCGGCTGTGGAAGCCGCACAGTTCATTCGGCGCGACCTCCACGACGCAACCACCGGCAAACTCTACCGCACGTTTGGTACCTCGCGTGGAGAGACCGAAGGATTCGCCGAGGACTACGCGTATCTGATCGAAGGTCTGCTCGACCTGCACGCCGCGTGCCTCGATGGCCAGTGGCTTGAATGGGCCGAACACTTGCAGGAGACGATGAATCAACTTTTCTGGGACGAAGCGCACGGTGGATACTTTTCAGCCACGGCCAATGATCCGCATCTGGTCCTGCGTCTGAAAGAGGACTACGACGGCGCCGAGCCTGCGCCCAGTTCGATTGCCGCGAACAATTTGCTCCGCCTTGCGAACGGGGTGCATAACGACGAACGCCGGGCCCAGGCGATGCGCACGTTGGCTGCGTTTCAAACGCAATGGACCCAGCATCCACAGGCGTTGCCCGCCATGCTCACCGCCGTGGAGCGAGCGCTCGCCACTCCCCGTCAGGTAGTACTGACCGGCAGGCGCGGCTCGCCAGACCTGCAAGCTCTGATCGCAGTCATCGATGCCAGCCCGGACCGGCATCGCACCGTCATCCTCCTCGAGGGTGGTCCCACCCAGACCTGGCTCACAGAGCGCGCACCGTGGTTGGCCGGAATGCAATCGATCGACGATCACGCGACCGCGTATGTCTGTGACGCGTCCTCGTGTCAGCCCCCAGTGACCCAACCGGACGCACTTCGCCGCCTCCTCAACCTCTGACCGGGCGACCCTCTCGCGGAGAAGCCATGTTTTCGTAACAAGTGCTCGCCTTCGACGTCCGCATCAGCCTCAACCTTCACTTCAACGCATGAGAATTCTCGCCGTTGAGGATGATGCCTCCTCTCGAAAAATCCTCGTCCAAGCCCTGATCCGGTTGGGGCATGACGTGATTGAGGCGTCCAATGGTGACGACGCACTCACCATTCTCGACGAAACGGACCCTCCGCGGGTGGTCGTGAGCGACTGGATGATGCCCGGTATCGACGGCTTGGAACTGGTCCGGCGAGTCCGCTCCCGGCTGAATGCCGACTACACCTACTTCATTCTGCTGACGGCGCGCACCGCGGACGACAGCAACCAACGCGAGTCGATTGAGGCCGGGGTCGACGACTTTCTGACCAAGCCGGTTGATTTGACCGAACTCTGGATGCGCTTGCGCGTCGCGGAACGAATCCTGCGATTCACCACCCAGGTTCGACAGTTGGAAGCATTTTTGCCCATCTGCTCCTACTGCAAAAAGGTGCGCGACGATCAGAACTACTGGCAGCAGATCGAAACCTACATCAACGCCCGAACCGGATCGGAATTCAGTCATTCCGTCTGCCCGGATTGTTACAACCGCGTGATTGCGCCGGAATTGAAGAAACTCCGGGGGACCCTCGGAACGCCGGAGCCGACCCGAAGTCCCCATGTCAAACGAACGCGCTGAACGCCTGGAGGAGCGCGTCGCCTGGCTGGAGCACCACGTGACCGCCCAGGACAAGGCGATGCTTGAGTTGCACGAGCAGCTGGCGCACCTGCGCCGGGAATTGCTCCAAGTCCGATCGCGCCTTGAGCCGGTGTCCACGGGAGAGAACGCCCCACTGACGGACGACGAAAGACCTCCCCACTACTGAAGTTCCGCGGGATCGGCCGCCCCGCAGCCGTTTCCTCAAACGGGGGTTGGCACCAAGGCGCGTTCTTCGAACCGCCGGACCACGTCGATGAACTCTTCCGGAGTCGACGCCTGCAGCAACGCCTCGCGATTGACGGACTCCTTGAGGAGCTTGCAAAGCGCGCTGACCACCTGGAGGTAATCTCCGGGATTGGACTTCGGTGTGCCGAGGACAAACATCAGACGAACCTTCTGGTTGCTGTTCTCGAAGAGGATCCCTTGTTCGCTGCGGCCCACCGCAAGCACGATCGATTGCACATGTTCCGTGCGCGCATGGGGTAGAGCCACCTCGTTGCCCAAACACGTCGTGTCGAGACGTTCCCTCGCGAGCAGTTCATTGTAGAACCCCTGAAAATTGGTCACTTCCGGGTGTCCCTCAAGCAGCCGGGCAACCTCGTTGATCGCAACCGTGCGTTTGGAAGCCTGCACCTGCAGACGGATGCGGGAGGGATGAAGGAGAGCGGTAAGGCGACCGGCCATGCGACAAGGTGACGACGTGGAAGAGACTGCGGGGACGGTCGAACAACCTGACTCCTCGCCATTTTCATTGGCAAGCGCGGAGTCGGCGATCGGGAGAGAAAAATTACGCACCGTCCCTCAGTAATCAACCCCCTCCACTTCTCCATTGGCGCCCCCTCAGCGAGGCCACCTACACCCGTCACCGAATTTTAACCGCGGATTTCGCGGAACGCGCGGATGGAGCACAATCTCGATCCTTTTTTACCGCGAATGGACGCTAACTCACGCGAATGTTCGGAGGTGAAAACGGGTTCGAGCTCGAACCCATCTCCGCCCCAATTGGGGCGGTCCGTCATTCGCGTTCATTCGCGTCCCTTCGCGGTAAAAAATCAGGAACTCCGATTCGATCGTGATCGAGGATTCCCTGAAGACGGATTTCCCAACCGGAGGGTGATCCGCAGATGACGGCAGATTTTCGCAGATTCGGAGGTTCGGGGAATCATCTGCGAGCATCTTCCGAAATCTGCGGATAATCCTCTGCTTGAGCGTGCTCGACTTGGCGTCGCTCTCGCGCAAGACCGCCGTAGGTTGGGGCGAGGCTAATCTCCGCGGTCTCAGCGAGGCCGCCTACATCGGGAACGGGGGGAGGGCGGGGTTGAGCCGCCGCGCTTGCTCATAGTGGCGACGACTCTCTGCTTCCTGACCCAACAGCGAATAGGTGAGCGCCAGATTCAGGTGAGCCGGGCCCGAATGCGGATCCAGTCGCGCGGCCTCCTGAAACGAACCCAGCGCCTCGCCCAGGCGTCCCAGCGCACGCAAGGTGACGCCTTGGTTATTTTGGGCCACCGCCCAGCCTGGATCACGAATCAGCGCCTCCCGATGATGAGTCAGAGCCTCTGCCGCCTGGCCGGTCTCCCGCAGGGCGGTCGCCAGATTGTCGTGATAGATTGCGCTGTCCGGCGCGAGCCGCACCGCCTCGCGGAAAAAAGGCAGGGCCTGCGCGTGACGGCGACGGTCCTGGTGGAGGACGCCCAGATTATTGTGCGCTTTGGCAGACTGCGGACGCAACCGTAGGGTCTCGTTGAAGTGCACCTCCGCCTCATCGATCCGCCCCTTTTCGCGCAGAAACGTGCCAAGATTGTTGTGAGCCATCCATGCCCCCGGATTGTCGCGCAGGAGAGCACGATAGAACGTCTCCAAATCGCGATACATTGCCGTTCGCTGCCAGCTCGAGAAACCGAGCAGCCCCAGCAACACCAGCGGCATTCCAATCCGCAGGGCGCGCGGCAGACGCTCCAAGACCCGCGTCAGAGCGGACGCGCATCCTGCGATCACCGCCAGACAGGGCAGGTACTGCCAATGATCCGCCACGTACGAGTAGAGAAACCCGTAGACATTGAAAAAACCGAGAACCGGGAACAGCGACCCCCCAAAGAGAAGCGCGATGGCGAGCGGCGCGCGCGTCCGCGACCGCAGACCCCAGAGCGCGAACAAGACCAGTCCAGCAAGGACGGCCGGAACCAATGCGACCAGACTGGTCCCGCCGAATTCCCAGCGTGGATAGATGAAAGCGAGGTCGGCGGGCCAGAGCAGTTTGGCGAGGTAGAACCAGACAATCCGTCCCGCCAGCATGATCCGTTCAAGCCAGGTGAGCGCGAACGCCTCGCCCTCGGCACCGATGTAGGTCTTCTCCACCCAGGCGGAAAAAAGCCCCGCCGCCGCTCCGAGGGCAAACCACGGCAGCAGCGGGCGCACATCCCTCGCCCACTGCAATCCGCCGTGTCGCCACCAAGCCACTACCCAGAATGCCGGTACGAGGGTGGCCGTGGTGGTCTTGCTCAGCAGCGCCAGGACAAACAGCAGCAGCCCCAATCCGTAAGCGTGACGGCTGCGGGTGACCGTGAACCGATCGTAAGCGAGCGCGGCACCAAGATAGAAGACGAGTGACTGCGTGTTCTTCTGCTCCGCGACCCACGCCACCGATTCGACGCAAACCGGATGAAGTGCAAAGACAAACGCGGCCAGCCAGGCCCCCGGCACCGCCCAGCGGCGAAGCAAGAACGCGAACAAACACGCCGACGCGCCATGGAGAAGGACGTCGAACAGGTGATAGCCGATGGCCGCATCCCCCCAAAACCGGTGCTGCAGCCAAAATGAGCTATGGAGCAACGGGTAGTATTGCTCCGTGGCGCCCACCTCGAACCAGATGCGCGCCAACCCCTGCAGAGACCGAAGCCCGGGACGGGTGACGTAATCGCTGTCGTTCCAGACGAACCCCGCGTGCAGAGCCGGCCAATAGCACAGCAGCACGGCCGCAAAAAGGGCTGGCACCGCGACAGCGGGGCGCCAGCCCTTCGCGGCTCCGGCTAATGGAGCCGGAGCTGTTCCGGAAACAGACCGTGCCGGATCAGCCAATTCCCAATGTCCGCGGGAGAGTCCCCTCGGTGTTGCCCGGTTTGAATTTCATCAGAACGTACCCTTGATTCCAAAGACCCAATTGGCCCCGTAATTCTCAAGGATGCGCAAAGCCCCCGCTTCGCCTTCGACCAAAGGACTTTCATACCACATCACCGGCTCGTTGAAGATGTTACGACCCTGGAAGTACAAGCTCGCATACTTCGTCAGACGGAACTCTCCACCGAAGTCGGTCCGGATCGAGTGGCGCTGGTAGCGCCCGTAAACATCATCCCAAGGAGTATCGGCTTTGGCGACCGCTCCTGCGCGAAATGACATGCGCTTGTACCGGTACGATAGAGTCGTGGAAAGCAGTTGCGGAGCCAGCCTCGAGCGCCGTTCGCTGGCGTAAGCGCGCGTATAGCTAAGCGTGGCCGTTAAACCCCGGAACGGGTCCGGTAAAAAGGTCAGAGACTGGTTGTAGGCAATCTCCAAACTGCGGAAACGGACCGGGTTCTCGATATTGAACCGCGAGGCGAAGGTGTAGTTGGCATATTCCGGATCGTCCGCCGCGCCAAACTCCTCCGCGGTTCCGGTCCGCTCCTCGCGGAGGTTGCGAATCGTGTTCTGGGCCACGCTGACGGAAAGGCTGCCCGCAGGCTCGAAATAGTACGCCAGACGCGCGGCGAAGTTCTTCGAGTATTCAGGCAGCAGATTCGGATTGGGCGAGGTCACCCGTTGCGTGTCCTCGTTGATCAGCCAGGCACCGGTGATGTGGTCGAAGGGGGGCCGGGAGATGGCCTTGTTGAAACCGGCCTGAAGCTGGAACGCCGGACTGAAGCTGTACTTGGCGCTGATCATCGGAAAGAAGTTGTCGTACGCCTTGACGCGGGTGATCTGCGGCTTGGTAAAATACTGATACTGATATCCGGCGATGGTTGTCGGCCGGCCCGCTGTGCTGACCGGGAAACCCGCCGCGAGCACCTCGCGATTGGTCATGGAATCGTATTCACGAAACTCGCTCTCGGTGTCCTCCCAGCGGATGCCCGTCCGGACCTGCAGGCGGCTCGAGAACCGGATGTCGGCCATCGTGTAACCGGCCATCACCGTCTGGACCATGTCACGGCGCGGAGCAATGTACGCATTGTAATAGTTGTCCGCGGTGCCGTTGTTCACAAACCACTCCGGGTGGTCGCGGAAGAGGGTTGCAATCGCGTTCGGATCGGGGCGTGGGATCATTCCCGTCTGGCCGGCAATGTTCTTCACCGTCAGCAGGTTCATGCTACCGGTGTCAAAAACGTGGGCGTTGGGATAAGCCCCCCAGCTGCCTGCGGTGGAGGAGAAAGTGGGCAAACCGGCGGCATTGTACCCACTCAGCACGTTTCCTCCGGGTCCGATGTAGGACCAGGTTTCATAGGAGGTCGTGTTTCCGTTTTTCCGGTACTCCTCGTTGACCTTGCCGCCGAACTTGATCGACGTCGGAAACCGTCTGAACGGCGTGACCCAGCGGGCGTTCAGCTCACCATTGTAGATCTCGGTGAAGGCATACCGTCCTTCGTTGGTCAGGCGGGGATTGGTGAAATTGGCGAGATTAAACCAGTCCGCCCCCGAGGTCTGCTGCACCGTCCATTCCCGCGAATTGATGTCGGACCGGGTGGCGATGAAGTCGCTGGTGATGTTGTTGACGACCTCCGAGCGCGTGTGCCCCTGTTCAAGGGCCTCGTAGTTATTGTTGGATCGCGAATAGGTCGTCGCACCGTCGACGGTCCAGCTTCCGCGCTTGTACTCGAAACGCGGAACCAGGGTGGTGGTATGGGTGCGTTTGCTGGCGTTTCCACCAGCGATCGCGACATTGCGCGACGTGTTGTTGGCCAGGCCATTGGTGCGCACCTGATTCAGGTCGCCCAGGGAGTACTGGCGCCCGGTATTGACCGTGGTATTGTTAGTCGACGCGTTGAAGGTGAACTCGCGATTGTAGAACTCACCCAGCGCATAATTATAGATCACGGACAGCGAAAGGACCAGATGGCGCGAAGCCTTGAAGTCCATCGTCATCGTGTAGGTGTCCTTCTCGATATTCTTTGGTCCGTCCTTGAAGTTGAGCGACGTGATGACCAGCGGACGGGAGTCCGGCGGGATCGGCGTCGCGCCCGTGGTGCCGGCATATTGCGTCCGATTGAAGGTCAGATTGTGCCGGTATTGTTCCGTGTAGGAGTTCGCGTGGCTGTGGCTGAGCACGATGCCGAGCCGCTGTTTGAAGAAAACATCGGAGTAATCGAAGCCATAGTTGAGCAATCCTTTGTGGCGCTTGGTGCCATCCGGCCCATACGTCTCCTTCAAGTTGAACTCCTCGGAGTTCAGGTTCACCGAGACATTGTAGCCGATCCGACGGCCCTTGCGATCGAAGGCCCGTTTCGTCTTCATGTTGATCGTGCCGGCGGGCGAATCGGCATCCATGTCGGGACTGCTGGTCCGGCTGATTTCAATCGACTCGATGCTGCTGATGGAAAACGCCTCAAAACTGGTCGCCCGGCCCAGATCGCCGGTCCGATTGGCATCGGCGCTGGCCAGCTTGATGCCGTCGAAGGATACCCCGACGTATTGCGCATCCATGCCACCGAGACGAGGTCCACGCGTCTCGGACTCGACATAGTCGAGGTCCACCCCAGGCAGAAACTTGAGGAATTCACCCACATTGCCGTCGGTCACGTCTCCGAAGATATCGGAGGCGACGGAGGTCGACACATTCATATTGCGGCGCTGGCTCATGATCGCCTTGGCGTTCCCTTCTCTTTCGCTCGCGACCACAAAGGCCGCGAGTTCGACCGTGTCGCCGGCTTTGCCCGCTGCATCGCGTCCGACAGGCGTCAGCTCAATGTCACGAGTCGCCGTCTGTCCGTCCGAGACCGAAACGCGTTGAGCCACTGAATTGTAGCCGGTGTAGCGGACGGTCACAGTGACCTCGCCAACCGGCACATTGTTGAGCGTGAAAAAGCCCCCCACCTCGGTCGAGGCGCGAAGATTGGTCCCTTCAACCGCCACTTCCGCATCGCGGACATATTCCTGGGTTGCGGGGTTATAAACCCGACCGGCGATCGTTCCCATGCCTTGGGCAAAGGCGGGGACGGCAAGACTGAGCGTAACAAGGGCGAAGAGCCACAAGGCACGGAAACCGAGACAAGGATGCATAAGAGGCATGTTGGCTTACGGGAGGGTAAATCCGTCGCGGAAACCGGACGGTTTGCCGCCGTGGGGGTAGCAGCGTGAGCAGAAGGCATGCGAAACCGTTAAGAAGGGAAGCTTCATTTCCCTTATATCGTTAACTTTTTCGAGCCGTTTGCCTCAAGGAACGTCCCTGCGACAACAGACTTGCGGACAGCACCCGAGGCGAGTGACGTGACAGACGTGGCTTTTCCGATCTGCCGCCGTACGCCGTCATGAACCTTTTTCATCGTTTCTGTTTTCTTCGACTCCGAAAACCCGGGTGCTGGGTCCTTCTCAGCCTTGCCTTGGTCTCGAGCGTGAACGCGCAACTGCCCTTTACCCGACAACTCACCCCGGAGGAATTCGCCTCCGCCGGCTTGGGCAAACTCAGTCCGGAGGAACGTGTGCGACTCGACACCCTGATCCGGCAGCAGGAGACCGGTGAGCTCGCCCGGGCGCGCGAACAAGCCGCCGCGGCGGAGAAAGCTCGTGGGGTCGCGGAGAAGAAAGCCAAGGAGGCCGTCGCCAGGAACGTGGAGGCCACCGCGACAGCATCAGCAGCGACCCCCGAGCGCCGCACCGGCTGGCTCGGTAAGGTCCGGCTCAAACCCGGCACTGCGGTCGAATACGAAACGGTGGAAACCTCGCTGAGTGGGGAGTTTGCGGGATGGTCAACGGGCACGCTGTTCACCCTCAGCAACGGCCAGCGCTGGCGGGTCACCTCCGGCTCCTACGTCGCCCCCCGCGATTCTACGCCGCGCAAGGTTCGGATCGTGCCGGGCGTCCTCGGCAGCTTCTTTCTCGAGATAGAAGGGATTCGATCCCGGCCCAAGGTGGCCTTCGCCGGCGAAGCGCCTTGAGGAGCGGACCGGGAGGGTTGCGCGACGCCAATCTCTGCGGCCTCGACGAGGCCACCTCCAAAGGATCGGCGCTCCGGTGTAGCTGGCCTCGCTGAGGCCGGGGGGTTGCGCGTGGCCACCCTCTGCGGCCTCGACGAGGCCGCCTCCAGTTGGAAGCACAAAAAAACCGGCGCCAGAAAATTCCGGCGCCGGTTATGGGAGAACCTGAGGTGGTACCGCCTTACTTCAAATGACCCGAAACGAGCTTGGTCATTTCGAACATGCTGACGGACTTCTTGCCGTTGAAAACGATCTTAAGTTTATCGTCGGCATTGATCTGCGTCCTCACCTTTTTGTCCTGGAGACCATTCTTCTTGATGTAGTCCCAGAGTTTCTTGGTGAGCTCGGTGCGGGGCAACGGTTTGGCCCCGACTACGGCCGAGAGGGCTTCGTCAGGTTGAACCGGTTTAAGGAAGGCAGCGTTGGGTTTGCGTTTAGCCATATCGGACGCAAGGCATAGGGCGGGCTGTTCGAAAAGCAATGCATTTCTCGAAGGTAACTTGCCGCTTTTGAGAGGAGAAAAGTTTTGCAAGTCGCTCATCGCCGTCGCAGCACGACCGCGCCCCGCAGGCCGGGGCACCCCGCAACCTCAGGCCTTTCCCGGACGCGGCGAGGGGTCGTCGACCTGCACGAACTGCTCGTAGAGTGCTGCGTAGTGGCCACCTTGTGACACAAGCTGGGCGTGGGTGCCGCGCTCGACCACCCTCCCCTGGTCGAGCACGAGCACGAGGTCGGCGCTGCGGATCGTGCTCAGCCGGTGCGCCACAACGAAGCTCGTGCGACCGACGAGGAGGGTTTGCAGCGCCTTCTGCAGCCGCGCCTCGGTCAGCGCGTCGATCGAACTCGTGGCCTCATCAAGAATCAGGATACGCGGGTCCGCGAGCATCGCCCGGGTGAAACAGACCAGCTGCCGCTGACCGACCGAAAGCCCGGATCCCCGCTCGCCAACCTCGGTCGCAAATCCGCGGGGCAGCGCCTCGATGATGTCAAGGCAGTCGAGCCGGGACGCCGCCGCGCGCACCTCGTCATCCGTCGACTCGGGCCGGGACATCCGGATGTTGTCCATCACCGTGCCGCTGAAGAGGAAGTTCTGCTGCTGGACCATGCCCATCTGGCGGTGCAGCGAGAGGCTCGTGAGCGCGCGGATCTCCCGTCCGTCGATCAGGATCTCGCCCCCCGTCGGCAGGTAGAACTTCGAGACGAGGTTGATGATCGAGCTCTTGCCGCTGCCGGTGTGGCCGACCATGGCGATCGACTGCCCGGGCTCCGCCGTGAACGAGATGTCACGCAGGACCAGCCGGTCCTTCGTGTATCCAAAATCCACCTTGCGGAATTCGACCCGGGCACCCCGCGCCAGGACCTCGCCCGCCGGTGCGCTCAGCCGGGGATCAGGCAGCGGGCTTGCATCCGGTGCGTCCGTCCAGTCCGGCGTCGTGTCAATCAGCCGGAAAACGCGCTCCGCCCCGGCCATCGCGACCAGCGCCTGGTTGTACTGGTTGCCGATCACCTGGATCGGCGAGAAAAACAGGTTGGCGAGGAAGAAGAACTGGATCAGGTCCGAGATGTCCATGTAGCCGTGGAACGTCCTCCACCCGCCAAGCATCAGCAGAATCGCAATAAAGAACTGGCTGTTCAACTCGAGCAGCGGGATCAGCCGCGCCGAGGTGCGCGCGAGGTCGATGTTGTAGCGCGAGTGGTCTCGCAGCAGGCTGCGGAAGAGCCCGGCATTCGTATCCTGCCGGACAAACCCCTGCGTCACCCGGATGCCATTGACCGACTCCGCCAGCGTCGCCGTCACCCGGCTGAAGCTCTCCTGCGAGGCCCGCGTCAGCTGGCTCAGGCGCATGCGAAACCGCTGGTTGAGCGACCAGATGATGGGCGCCATCGCCGCCACCACGAGAAACATCACCCAGTCGCAGTAGAGCATGATGATCGCGCTGAAGAGCATTTGGCCGCCTTGAATCGCGGAGACGAAGAGAACGTCCTGGATACCGGTGCGGAGGGATTCGACGTCGCTGGTCACCCGGCTGATGATCCGGCCGAGCTTCACCCGGTGGAAGAAGCTCATCGGCTGCCGCTGCACTTTCGCGAAGATCTCCGCACGCAGCCGGTTGACCACCGTTTCGCCCACTTCGAGCGCGTAGCGCTGCCGGAAGTGGAAGAGCACGTCGGTGAACAAGGCGAGGACCGCATAGGCGCCAACGCCCAGCCAAAGCCAACCGGGGTTCTCGCGGGTGATCGTGCCCTGGCTGATGAGACCGATCGTCGCCGAGACCAGCCACGGCAGCGCGGGCAGTTGCGCGGCGCGGATCACCGTCAGCACCGAAAGGGCGATGAGTTTGCGCCGGATCGGGCTGGCGTAGGTGAACATCCGCCGGATCAGTCCCCACTCCAGGGGCTTGAACTGCTCCTCCAGGTCATCGTCGTCGCGGGGGCGGTGCACCAGCGTGAGATTGCGTCCGCTTGGTCCGGGCGTGGGTTTGGGGTTCGGATCGGGCAGCAAGCTCATGACTGCACCCCTTTCGGAGACACCCGTGCCTGCTGCTGCAATTCGCGGCCGTCGAGCAGCTGCAGGTTTGCCACCCGCAGGTACGGTCCGGGCACCCGCATCAGGTCTTCGTGCCGTCCCCGCTGCACGATCCGGCCATCTTCCATCACGATAATAAAATCCGCCCGCCGCAACGTGCTCAGGCGGTGGGCGACGATGAAGGTGGTCCTCCCGGCAATCGCCCGGTCGAGCGCTTCAAAGATCTCATGCTCGGTCTCGCTGTCGATCGCCGCCGTCGGATCATCGAGCAGCAGGATCGGCGGTTCCAACAGCACCGCCCGCGCGATCGCGAGCCGCTGCCGCTGCCCGCCGGAAAGCGTATTGCCACTCTCACCCAGGATCGTGTCGTAGCCGTTGGGCAGCGCGGTGATGAAGTCGTGGGCCGCCGCGATCCGGGCCGCTTTCTCGATCTGCTCCGGGGTCGCATCCGGATGGCCGAAGGCAATGTTCGACGCCACCGTATTGGAAAAAAGGAAACTTTCCTGGAAAACCAGGCCGATATTCCGCCGCAGATCGTCAAGCTTGAGCTCGCGGGCATCAATCCCGTCCAGCAAAACCCGGCCCGAGATCGGATCCCAGAATCGCGGAATCAGACTCATCAGAATGCTCTTGCCCGCACCGGTCGCACCGAGGATGGCCACACATTCACCGGGCTTCACCTCAAGGTTGATTTCCCGTAACACCGGATCGATGCCGTCATAGGCGAAACTGACGTTCTCAAACGCGACCGCCCCGTTGAGCCGCGGACGGGGAATCGCGGCCGGATGGTTTTTAACCTCGATCGGCGCATCCAGGATCTCGAATACGCGACGCGCCCCGATGAGCGACTGCTGCACGCTGTTGACGACGTTCGCGACCTGGTTGACCTGCCCGGAGAACTGCTCGAGCAAGCCGGCAAATACGATCAGCCCCGCGCCCAGCGGAAGCCGGTCGGTCAGCACCAGCCAACCGCCGTAACCCAAAAGCACCATCATGTTGATCCGGGTGAGAAAGCCCACCGCCGGTGAAAAAAGGCTGACTCGCCAGAAGATGCTGTGCTGCTGCTCCAACACGGCCTGATTACTGGCATCGAATCGCGCCCGGTCCTCCTGCTCGCGCCCAAACCCTTTCGTCACCTGGATTCCCTGGATGCTTTCCGCCAAATTCTGGACCATGCGTTCCACGAGAGTCCGGTTGTGCGCGTACGAGGGCTGGATCTTCTTCGAAAACACCATCGACATGATCCAGAGCAATGGGGTCGTCGCCAGACACGCCAGGGTCAGCCCCGGATGCAGGCTGATCATGTAGACAATGTAAACGGTCAGCGAAATCACCATGATCAGGCTCTGAATCAGCACCTGATCGACAAACATCCGCACACTCTGCACGTCGCCGGTGACGCGCGTGATGATCGAGCCGGTGGTATTGGCGTCAAAAAAACGGAAACTGAGCCGCTGCAGCTTGTCATAGATCTCGGCCCGCAAGTCCACGACCAGTCGCTGCTGCACCAATCGGTTGATTGTGATCGTGTAAGCGTAGTTGAGAAACGCCCGCACGAGCGCAAAACCAAGGATCAGGCACGCGATCAGGAGGATGACTTGCGGGGGCGACCACGTTTCCG
>Ga0154020_10003701_pt1 | contig 18338 bp, 17 predicted proteins | sample Klosneuvirus_201_FD_109709 | JGI IMG/M metagenome (GOLD analysis project Ga0154020, IMG submission 109709) | Active sludge microbial communities from wastewater, Klosterneuburg, Austria - Klosneuvirus_20160825_MG | ecosystem: Engineered > WWTP > Aerobic digester > Activated sludge | place... | reverse complement strand
TGACCTTGGAAAAGCTTAGAAACCTTTGGAAGTTCTTTGTATGGAGTGCTGCTGCGGCTTATGTAAAATTCTGGAAGTTATCTGATATGAAGATGGAGCTTAAGATACAACCCCGGATGGACTTATAGTTTCTCCCCATGATTATCAAACAGGATGTATAATCACTACATTTTCAAAGAGAAGAAAAACGGAATCAACTCTTGCCTTTGTAATGAACTTCTATGAAAGTTTTGTAAAACAAACGGAAGAAAAATATCCTCAGATAAAAAAAGCATCTGTCTGGAATGCAATATTTTCAGGAATTATTGAGGCGGAGGGAATTGAAAACGGAATAAGTTTGATCAATAAATTCAGAAGAGAACTTGGAATTTCTGATGTTGATAAAAAAGAAGATATAAGTACACGTATAGATTCTTTTATACGAAATGTTAAAAATCATGGTTACTTGCCCCAGCAGCTTTATTTTGCTGTGAAAAGATTTCATCGATGGTACAGCCTTAATAGAAGCGCATCACTTTCCGCGCAAGCAGAAATGATTTACGAGCTTTACGAAACATATCGATTGTTTGATCTTGAAGAACAATACCCGGCAGCAAGAACAAGATTTTTTCTTGAAACTGTGTTTTATAACTCGACCCAAAGATTTAAAGATGTTTTACGTGAACTTGTAAGAAAACAAAGACATCGTAAAATATCTAAAGATGAATCTCTAAAACTTATAAATGCTCTGCATTTTGAGTTTGAGCTTGATGAAAAGGAAACATACTTCATAACCCGCTTGGGGTATCCTCACCTTAAGCCATCAGATACAGCGGCGTTGCTAAGTATAAAATCAGAGATTGCTGTACAGCCAAATCTTGTTGTTCAATTGCAGGATGATGATGGAAATATTTTTACGATTAGAAATCCAATTAATCCAAAAGAAATATCAAAACTGCATCAGCTTTATCTTGAAGCAAATCTTAATGTAAACTTTAGACCGGAACATCATTTTCTTGTGGCGATATCTGATCGTGGATTTATTATTGGCGGGGCTTTTTATTACCGCAGTGATGAGGACACAGTTCATATGGAAAAAATAGTTGTATCAAACAGGTATCGTCGCAAAGGTATTAGCGAGGGGTTAATGAATGAATTGTTTAGCAGAATAAAATCTGAAAACATAAAATTTGTTACTACTGGTTTTTTCCGCCCCGAATATTTTTATCGTTTTGGGTTTAAGATTGAAAGAAAATATTCAGGCTTGGTTAAAGAACTTTGATTAGTAATTCTAAAATTCTACGGTTTATTTCAAATTGCCAAAAATAAAAAATGGAGGCCATCAATTAAGATGGCCTCCAAAAAAAAAGTCCCCGATGCTGGGGTAAAACATCGGGGGAGTACTGATAATAAGCTTGGGGGAGGACTTATTACCAAGTACATTTTAATTTCTGTTGTTAAAATAATAAGGTGTAAATTAAATCCAAATAGTTTTTTTGATTCTGAATCAAATTATTTTTGTCTTTAACTAAATCGGCTAAATTTTAAGAAATTATGGCTGTTTTTTCGTGAGTTTCAAAAGATTGATTGCAAGCTTATTTTCAAATTTTCACTCAATTCCTTACTTTCACATTTAATATTTCAATCTACAAGGAGATTTTAATGAGCAGAGAGATTCATCGTTGGTACAGCCCCAATTTAAATAAAGAAATGGAAATTGTTGTTTATGGACATTACGGTTATGCATTATTGATGTTTCCTACTGCCGGTGCAGATTATCTTGAGTATGAAAGATTTAAACTAATCGATTCTATAGGCAGCTTTTTAGGTGATGGAAAACTTAAAGCTTTTTCGATTAATAGCATAAACAATGAAAGCTGGCTGAATAATCATATGCATCCAGCGCACAAAGCTGTCCGCCATCAACAGTATAACAAATATATTGTTGAGGAAGTTGTTCCGTTTGTCCATAATCATAGTAAAGGATTAGTTCCGATTATTACCACGGGTGCTTCTCTTGGTGCATTGCATGCCGCAAATAATTTTTTCAGGCGTCCGGATATTTTTTCGGGTACTATTGCGATGAGTGGAAGTTACGATTTGAAGAGTTACACAAAAGGATATTTTGATGATAACGTTTACTTTAATTCTCCTGTAGATTATTTGCCCCGATGGGAAGATAATTTTATGTTCGAACATATGAGGAAAGGAAGAATTGTCATTGCATCAGGTCAAGGAAATTTTGAAGATCCTGAGGCATCAAAGCAATTGTCTGGTATTCTAAATAATCGCGGAGTGAGACATTGGTTAGATTTATGGGGCCACGATCAGCCTCATGATTGGCCAACATGGAGGAGTATGCTTCCTTATTTCTTAGGGAATATTAAATTTTAGTATATGATTGTCATTGCGATCCCAATTGTATTGGGATAAGCAATCTGTTTTGCAGTCTATTTAAATAATAATTATTCATTCAGGGGCGTATGAACTGGAAAGAATTTTTAAAAGAAAAGAGAAACAGATTTGAACTTGTTATAACTCTGTTTCTGCTTGCAGTAGTATTAACATCATTAGCAAATTTCTTAAACTATGTAGAAGCACGTAAGGGAGTTTTACTGCCTGATCCGTTGTTAAATTTGTTTAACCCAATTGATTTAACATGGCTTACATTTGCTTTAATTTATGTTTCTCTTATTGTTGCAATTGCAACACTTTCTAGAAATCCCAAACGTTTGTTGTTTGCGGTACAGCTTTACACTTTGATGGTTGCTGTTAGAATTTTAGCCATGTATTTGCTTCCTTTACAACCGCCCGAAAAAATGATTATTCTAAATGATCCATTAGTTGAATTTTTTGGAACGGGACAAACATTAACTAAAGATCTTTTCTTTTCCGGACATACTGCCACATTATTGATTTTATTTTTAGTATCCGAAAAGAAAATTATCAAGACAGTTTTTTTGATCAGCACAATTACAGTTGCAATTGCAGTTTTGCTTCAGCACGTTCATTATTCTATTGATGTTCTTGCTGCTGTGTTTTTTACTTATGCTTGTTACAGATTTTTACAAACGATTAAAAAAAACGAGTAATATAAATGAAAAGTTCTTTCTGGATTCTGTTCTTATTTGTTTTTACAATTTCATCCTCAGCACAAAAATTTGGTGGAGTTGCAGGAGTAGAGTTTTCTAAGCCGCTTTTTTCCGGAAAAGATTATTCATACCCGGGATTTATTTTTGGACTAACTTATGAAGACCGTATAGATCACGAGATAAAAAATGTTATGTATCAGTTGGAATTATCTATTAATCACGTACTTACTATTGATACCAGGGAATATCGATATCCATTCTATTACGGAGATTTAATTGGTTATTCAAAAATTGATCATGAATTTTCTTATACTTCATTTGAATTCTTAGCGCATATAAAAATTAAAAATATATTTGGTAATACATCACCACATTTCTATTGTGGTTCTGGAATTGGTGTTGGCTCAAGAGATGTTGAAAGCAGACTGGTAAATGAAGTTCCAACTGATTATATGTATTTACTTGATTACAAAGAACTGGATGTTACATTTCCATTGTCCTTTGATCTTGGATTTTCATATTCGTTAAATAAAAGCATGGATGTAGATTTAAGATATAAAATTATTAAACCGATATTAGATGACGAATACATCTCACAAAATATTTACTTGATTTTTCACTTGCATTAATAATTATTATGAACGAAGAGCTAAAAAAAGAAGAAGTTTTTTCAATACAAAAATTTGTTTCAAGGGATTTTGTTAATAACGATTATTCTTCATTGGTCCCTAATAATGATTTTGAAAGACTTGAGGAGTTTAGAAAGTATCTCACAGAAAAAATGAGGGATATGTTGGATAAGAATTACAATCTTTTAATCAACACACTTTACAGAATAGATATAAGTGAAAAAAAACTTGCTGGATTGTTCTCATCGAAGAATAAGGAATCAATCCCCGAAAAACTTGCCGACTTAATAATTGAAAGACAAATCGAAAAAATAAACTTTCGTAAGCGTTATCGTGAGGGGAATCTGTAGCCGATTTAAGCGACCAAAACAGCACGTAAGATTTACATGGTGTAAAATTATCTTAAATTGAAATTTACCCCGACAATACCTAATTTCATTCTGAATTATTATACAATTATCTAATATTTTCGATAATATAGGCATACTTAATAGGAGCCATTATGGGTTTGTTTGAGAATAAACGACTACGGGAATTAGAGAAAGAAAACGAAGAACTTCTCTTCAGAATTAACAGCATTTCTGAAAAAGAAGATAATGTTCGCAATCTTAATGATGTCTTGAAAAAGATGCGAATGGAAGTTTCTGATCTGAATGAGCGCAAACTTTCTTTATCCGGTGAAATTGAATCACTACGCGAACAAAAACGACAAACAAAAGCAGATATGGAAGGATTAAACAAAGAAATCCTTAACCTTCGTCATTTAAAGTTAGAAGAACAAAACACACTTCTTGATTACTCCTCACGAATAGACCAAATTAAAAACCAGATTAGTAATGATGAAAACCTAAAAGATTTTGATTTAGGATTTGATGGTGAATTAATAAAAAATAAAAACGTAGAAATTGAGGCATTAAACAGAGAGTATGATGAACTGAATGATAAGGTATTTGCTGCTGAAGAAAAAATAGATGAACTTAATTCTCTTGAAGATGAATTAAATGAGAGAATAAATGAAAAGAAAAAAGAACTTGAATCACTCAACAACGATAAACTTAATAGATCTTACAAAGAAGCCTACGATGTTGAAGATAAGATTAGCGAATTGACTGATGAACAACACAGAATTCTTAATGAAATCCACGAAAAAGAAATTGAAATTACAGAGTTAAATAAAAAACTCTTTAGTCTTAAAGAAAAAGAAAATAATTCTGTTAGTTTAATTAAGGAGCTTGATGAAGAAGTAAAAGAAAAGAAAAAGCAAGCGGAATATCTTGGATCAAAAATTTCTAATCTTTACGAAGAAGAGGAAACACGCAAAAAGCAAATTCGTGAATTAGTTAGACAGGCTGATGAGCAAAAACAAAAAGTTGAAGCATTACAATCAAGAATTAGTAATCTGGAAGAAGAAGAACATAAGAAGTCATCATTGATATCAAAAGTATTTGATCAGTTAAAGTTTAAGGAGAATATCTCTGACGATAAGAAACAGAATCTTGAGGATCTTGATAAAATCGGCAAAGAAAGAATCCATTGGATTGAGGAAATATCCCGTGAAGCAAAAGAACAGGAATTAAGATTAGATGTCATCAAAGAAGAAATAGCTAGATTATCTGAGGAAGAAGACGCAAGAACTAACAAGCTTAATGAAATTAATGAACGCATTCAGACTAATGAGACTCAGCTTGATCACAAACGATTGCGATTTAGAGAGCTTGAGTTAATGGAACAGGAGAAGATTGAAAAGATTGATATACTTTCCAATGATTTAAGTTTACAAGAAGCCAAATCAGATGAGTTGAGAAATGAGTTGGCCTTTTTAGTTGATGAAATTGAAAATAAAAAATCTGCGGTAATAGAATTATCTGATCAAATTAAAAGTGATGAAGCTTATCATCAGGAAAAATCTTTACAAAACAAAACCCTATCTGCTGATGAACATAATAAGCTTGCCAGAATAGAAGAGCTTAATAACGAGATCGATGAAAAAGAACAGAAAGCGGAACATATTAGAATAAGCTTAGCTCGGCTTACCGAAGAAGAGGAACAGAAAAGAGAAACGTTAAGTAAATTATCTGAACAACTGATTGCAAACGAGTTCTTGCTAAATCAACAGATTATTCCGGCAAAATCAGAATTAGAGAAAATTACAAATGAACTTAATTATAAGAGCGAAAGATTAACCGAACTTACAGCTCAATTACAGGATGAAGAATTACTTTTAGAAAAGAAAAGGAATCTAATAGACGAACTTGATTCTAAGGAAAAAGCCTATACTGAAAAATTGAGTAAGCTAAGTGAAGATATTCTTGCTCAGGAAGAGAAGTGTAAATCAATTAAGTCAGCCATTGTTGAACTGAGTGAAGAGGAAGATCAAAAGCAATATAAAGTTAACGAATTATCATCAGCAGTAATAAAAAACCAGCAGTTACTTGATGAAAAGATCAGTAGAATTTTTGCACTGGAAAATGATGAAGAGGAAGTTAAAGCTAGTATTGAAAATCTTTCAGTAAAACTTAAAGAAGAAGAAGCAAAATCTGAAATATTAAAAAACGAAGTTCAGAAACTTACAGAGGAGAACATTCAGAAAAAGATTAAACTGGAAGAAATTAGTGCCGAGATAGATGAAAAAACTGCTGGAGTTGCAAATAGAATTATAGAACTTGAGAACAAAGAGAATGAAAAAAGATTTGCTTTAGAAGAATTAACAAATCAAATAGAGCTTCAAAATACTGAAGCAGAAAAAATACGCATTATAATTTCAGAACTAAATCAAGCTGAAAAAAGTACACGAATGAAGATTGATGAACTTGCAGAACAAATCAAGGAAAAAGTTGATCGTCTTAATCAGATAGAAAATAGTTTTACTGCTCGTGAAAACGAATCTCAGCTTTTAGAAACTCAAATGGCTGAAAAACTGATGGAAATGAATGAAACAAATGCCCGTCAGCAAAAAATATTTGAGACTATTGAAAACAAACAGAAAGAACTTTTTGCTACCGAAGAATCATTAAGTATAAAAACTAAAAGACTGGCAAAACTTAGTGTAGAAGTAACTGAAATAGAAAATAGGCATAAAGAACTATCTGATGAAACAAGGAGATTAGAAGATCTTAAAAATGAATTACGCAAGCGTAATATACTTGAACAGGATTCTTTTGATAAGCTGAATAAAGACAAGGAGAAAATAAAAGAAATACTTCCATTGTTAGAACAGCGACGAGAAGAAATTGAAAAAGGCAATATTGATCTTGAAAATAGATTTACTAAGATGTTTCAACGATTTAATTCTGAGATGAATGAGATAACTAAGAAGCGATCTGTTATCGATCAGATTGTTCAGAAAAAAGAAAAAGATCTTGAAGAAAAAGATCATCTGTTGTTTGAAAAATTAAATGCAATTGAAGAAAGTGATCGTTTGTTAAGTATGCGACAGGCTGAGATTGATTCTTTCGAACAATTGTTAAATTCCTTTAATGAAAAGAAAGAACAACTTAGAAATGAATTATTAAAACTTGATGAACAAATTGTAGCAAAGAAAAACTCTAATGATGATATGAAACTGGAAGCGGAATTGATATTAAAGAAAAGAACTTCAGTTGAACAGAGCTTGCAGGAGTTGATCAGCACTATGAACCAGAAATTTGTTGAAGCTAAGGAAAAAAGATCAAAGACCGAAAAAGAAGTTAGGGCTTATGAAGAAAAAGTTGATGAACTAAACCATAAGATTTCTGATTCAATGGATGAGCTTGTAGAATTGCAATCAGCAATAAGTATGATAAAAGTTGAACATGAAGAACACCGCGGTAATATTGTTAAACTAGCATCCATGAAAAAGAAATTGCAGGAAGAAATTGCAAAGAGCCAAAGAGTGCTTCAACGTTATCAGAAAATAAGAGAAAAATTGAAAATTGAACAATCAATTCTGAAGAACAGACAGGATTCTATTGCCAGAAAAATTTCTATTGATGACTCCACAGAAATAAATGAAAATCAACAAGAACAGGAAACAACAAGATTGTTTAAAATTTAATTAAATTAGATTCAAGATTTCGAGGGATCATTTAATGATCCCTTTTTTTATGTAAACAAATAATATTAAAAACATAATATGTCATCAGTAAAATTAAAAAAGGGTCGCGATAAGTCTTTTAACCGAAAACATCCTTGGATCTTTTCCGGTGCAATTGATTCTATAAAAGATATAAACACAAATGGAGAAACCGTTGAGATTTTTTCCGGCGACGGAAAATTTTTAGGATACGGGTCTTATTCGTTACATTCGCAAATCTCAGTTCGCGTCTTGTCTTTCAATCCCGAAGATCAAATTGATAAAGATTTTATTCAAAAGAAAATTGAAACTGCAGCACAATTTCGAACGCAAATTATTAATCTCGAAACCACAAATGCTTATCGAGTTATTAATGCTGAAAGTGATTCTTTACCTGGACTTGTTGTTGATAAATATGGTGATTTTCTCGTATGCCAGTTTTTATCCGCCGGGGCTGAGTTTTGGAAAAAAGAAACAATCGAAATTCTTTTTAACATTTTTAATCCAACAGGCATATTTGAAAGATCCGATGTTGAAGTAAGAGAAAAAGAAGGTTTGCAGCAATTCAAAGGAATTCTTTTTGGTAAAGATCCAGAAGAACTTATAGAAATTATTGAGAATGGTAATAAATTTTTTGTTGATATTAACCTTGGACACAAAACAGGATTTTATCTTGATCAGAGAGACAACAGAAAACTTTTAGAAACTTTTTCTTCGGAAAAGGAAATACTAAACTGCTTCTCTTACACAGGCGGATTTTCCGTTTATGCAATCAGAGCAGGGGCAAGTAAAGTTGTTAATTTAGATTCATCCTTAGAAGCGCTTTCTCTCGCTGAAACAAACCTTACTCTGAATGGAATTGCTTCTTCAAAGTATGAAAATGTTCAAGATGATGTTTTTAAGTACTTAAGAAAATTAAGAGACACTAATAAGCAATTTGATGTTATTATTCTTGATCCGCCAAAGTTTGCGGAATCGGTTAGCCAAATTGAAAAAGCTAGTAGAGGATATAAAGACATTAATCTTTTGGCATTAAAACTTTTAAAGAAAAACGGAGTTTTATTTACTTTCTCATGTTCAGGTCATATTGTGCCTGAATTATTTAATAAAATTATTGCAGATGCCGCAACAGATGCCGGTAGAGAGGTTCATATCTTAAAATACTTAACTCAATCTCCAGATCACGCAATGTTGACAAGTTTTCCTGAAGGACTTTACCTAAAGGGCTTGGTCTGTAAAGTAAATTAATGGTTTCCTTACTATTTTAGTTTAAATACAATTGGAATAACCATTCTAACTTTAACCGGTTTTCCTCTTTGCAAACCAGGTGTAAACTTGGCTTGCTTCACCGCATTTAATGCTATCAAATCAAGTTCGGGAAACAAACTTTTTATAACCTCGGATTCAACTACATCTCCTTGTTTATCAACAAGAATACCAATAATTACCTTACCTTGGATGTCAAGCCTTTTTGCAATATCGGTGTAGTGAATGTTTTTATTTATACTCTCGAGTCCGCCTATTATTGTTGGCATCTCTTCAACAGCAACAAAAATTATTTCTTCTTCAACTATTCGATTGTTTGTTTTATCTCTATCTGGAGGAGCTACAACAAAATCGTTTTCATTTAAATCATTGTCTATAAATTCAGGTTCATCAAGAATATCTTCTGTTGCAATCTCTGGAGTTTGTGGCCGAGGGGGTATGGGTGGTTTTAGATTTTGTTCTGAATTCGGAATATCCAAAACAGTAATAATAATTCCTCCGTCATTTTTTAAAGGAGGATTTTTTGTTACATCCGGTGAAAATTTAAATGCTGCAATCAACATTGTGAGAACTATAATCATACTGATTTGAAAGTACTTTTTGTAGTGAATATTCAAATCAGCTTTTTTTGTCTTTAAGATTGCCATGAACATTCCTCCTAATATATTTTAAGAACTAATGATTTGGTTTTTATACATTAAGCGAGAGTATTTTGTTCCGATTAATTTTAATAATCATTATAAACCTAGGTTTCGATTGATCACTTGATAATAATTTTAAATGTTTTTACTAATCATTTGAATATCATTCAAGACATAAAAATCTATTAGGAAATAAAAAACCAAACAATTAAATTTTATTTAAGATTTATCTGAAATATTGAAATACAGTTCAAATTCCATAATTAATTACTAATCATTCCAGGAGGAAAAAATGAAAAAACTATCAGTTCTTGCAGTCGTTTTATTCTTTGTTGCTTTTTCAGCAATAGTATCTGCTCAAACACAAAGTGGACAATGGTCAACCAAAGCTGGTGATTCTGGTTATAACTTAGATACAAATACTGGTGAGAGAGCAATGACAATTGAAGTAGCTTTTAAAAACCCTTATGAAGTAAAACCTAAAGTTATGCTTTCTGTTACGCAGATTGATGCAGATAAAGGTTTTAACAACAGATATAATGTTGAGGTTCTTTCCGTTTCAAGAGACGGGTTTACAGTTAAAATTCGTACTTGGGCAGATTCAAAAGTTTATAGCATAAGTGGTTATTGGCTAGCTTATACAGAATAATTATTTCTGTTAGTCTTTTTATATGCCATATCTAAAAAAAGATATGGCATTTTTTATGGTTATTTGATTAGATTATTTTGATTTATAGATAAGGAATAATAAAATGAATTTTAAGAGTATAAGTGTTTTAAGCTTGTTAGCAATTTTTATTATAGTCAGTATTCAAAATGTCGAAGTTATTCCTATTCACTTTTTGTTTTGGAAAGCAGAAATTTCAAAACTACTTTTGTTAATAATTACACTTGTTATTGGGATATTGGTGGGGATGATTATGCCAGGATTTTTTAACAAATCTAAAAAAGAAGAACAAATAAAAGTAAAATAAAAAGGGTATGAAACCCTTTTTATTTTAAGAATAAATTAGATCTTTAATTTTTCAGTTTCTATCTTTTTCTTCGTAGAAACACCTATTAAACTATATGCAGGACAAAAATTTAAAAACCCAGTTATAATTGGAACTATACCAACAATTCCCCACCAGCTTTTAAAATAAAATCCAAGAGCTAGAATAATAACGCCAAGAATAAAACGAATAATACGATCTGCACTTCCAACATTTGCTTTCATTATGATCTCCTTTAGATTAATAAAATAAGTAAATAAATTTCTGTTATAAACATATAGTTATTAGATGCAGAAGTATGTGACATTGTCACAAAGAATTAAACTTTTTTTGATTTTGCATTCAGGGAAGGATAATCAATGATCTTTATGGATCCTCTCGAAAGAATAAGAATCCCTTCTTCTTCAAAGTCTTTTAGTAATCTGCTAACTACTTCTCTGGAAGTGCCAATATCACCGGCAATAAGTTGATGTGTTGTTTTAATTTCATCTTTGTTTACATTAGTAATATTGATAAGATGTTGTGCTAGACGAATATCAACATTTCTGAACGCAATTTCTTCTACAACCGAAATGATTGCGGATAATCGTTCGGAAAGCAGGTTAAAAACATAATTACGCCAGAAATCATATTTACCAACCCATTCTAAAAATAATGGTGACGGTATACTAATAACCCCAACAGCTTCTTCACTAAACGATATAGCTGGAAAATTTTTATTACTTAAAATGCAAGATGCTGTGAGAATGCAAGATTCTCCTTTTTCTAAACGATATAACGTAATTTCTCTGCCATTTTCAGCTGTTTTGTAAACTTTAATCTTTCCGGATAAAACAAAGGAAAAAAATTGACAACTATCGCCTTCCATTGTAATGAATTGATTTTTGGGAATCAGAGAAAAAATACCGAATCTTTGAAGCTCCCTAATACCAGCTTGCTCAATACCTTTTAGGAATGACAGAGCATCAAGAATTTCATCTTCATTTACTTTTCGTTTGTTCAATAATATGCTTTCTCTTTAATCTTTCCTCGGTTGCCGGTTCTATATGGATAAGAACATCTGAAATATTTTGAAAAGAATCTACAAGTTTATCTTTAACCTCATGAGATATTTCATGTCCTTTATGAACAGAAATATTGCCATCAACAATAACATGCATATCTATATAATATTGAAAACCCATTTTTCTAGCAAAACATTTATCTATAGCCACAACACCATTAACCATAAGAGAAGCTTCAACAACTTTTCTTATTATTTCTGGTGAAGGAGCAGCATCCATAATTTCAAATAATGCAGGTCTAAATAATCTAAAGGCGTTATAAATTATAATAGCCGAAGCACAAAGAGCGGCATAATCATCTGCTTGCTCGTATCCCGAGCCTCCAATAAGAGCAATAGCAATGCCAATAAATGCAGCCCCAGAAGTAATTGCATCGCTCCTATGATGCCATGCATCATTTTTTACCGCGACACTATCGACAGAATTTCCAACTTTAATTATAAATCTAAAAAGAAATTCTTTTGTAATTACCACAGCAACCAAGACAATCAAAGTAAATGGTGCCGGGGCATGATGCGGTGTAATTATTTCGTGTAAGCTTTGAATAATAATAACAATTGCCGCGATAAATAAAGCAGCAGAAACAATTATACCTGCGAATGGTTCTGCTTTTCCGTGTCCATACGGATGTGTTTCATCGGCGGGCCGTCTTGCAATTTTTAATCCTGTCAAAACAATTATAGAAGTAAAAACATCAGAAGCTGATTCAATAGCATCGGCAATTAATGCATATGAGTTTCCCATTACACCGGCAATTGCTTTTATAGCCGCAAGCACTATACTGGTAATTATTCCAATTATAGTTGTATGGATTCCCTGTTCTGCCAGATCAGCAACTATTTTGTTTTTCTTTGTCTTATCCAAAAAGATACTTGCATCTTAAAAAATTAATCTATTTCAAAAACCGCAATAAAAATAAAACTTAACTAAATAACATTGTAAAGAAAATATTGAAATTAACTTGATCTAACTGATTTCCATAATTCTGATTTAAATTAACACACGGGTTTAAATTTAACACCAAATGGCATCTATATAAACGGAAAAAGTATTTTTAACCACAGCTATGCGTAAGCTATCTGGGTTCCCAAGCTGTCCCTTCACAAGGAATAAAATTATCCGTTGGATGCTTATCATATTTCGTACAGAGTACTGCAGATTCGTTAAAGTGTTTGCAGCTTGAGCATAAGCTATTTGTAATAATATTTTTATTGTCTTCAATAAATTTTTTGTAAGATAGGTATGCCGGATGAAAAACAAAGAAATAGATTGCAAGAACACTGATTATCCAAAAAAACTTTTCACCAAACAAGTCTTTACCAAACCAAAGTGAAAGAAGAATCAGCACAAACCGAATTAATGTTTTATAAACTATCTCACCCAATATAAATCCTTATTATATTATTAACCTTAATGTACATTATTAGTGCATAAGTTGACGTTAAAATCGAGTTAAAACCACTAAAACTTGCTGTTTTTGGTAATATGTGTTATTATTACCACTAGTTCTTTAAAATTGTTTAAAATAAACAAAGCCACCAAAGTGGCTTTGTTTATCGTGAGCGCGGGTGGGCTCGAACCACCGACCCTCTGCTTAAAAGGCAGATGCTCTACCCCTGAGCTACGCGCCCGAAAACTTGAACAACAAATATAATTAATGTGCATTTTTAATCCAAACTAACAGATTTTTTTACCGGTGGGAAATGACAGAAAGTTCAAAAAATTCCAAAATTCTTGTATGTGACGACGACGAAACCCTTTGTTATTTGCTCAAAGAGCAACTATTAGAAGAGGGTTTTACAGTTGATGCTGTTTATGATGGCAAATATGCTATCGAAGCCATTAAAGCAAAAAACTATGATATTTTACTTCTAGATCTGAATATGCGTGAAGTTCAGGGAGAAGAAGTCTTAAAATTCATAAATGATTCTGGATATAACATTCAGGTAATAATTCTTTCTGCGCAATCTGATATGAAGAAAGCCATTCAATGTATAAAGAATGGTGCCTATGACTATATTAATAAACCGTATGAGTTTGAAGAACTAGTAATAACTGTAAACAGAGCAATAGAGCATAGAAATTTATTAGTTACAACCGTCCTTCTGTCTAAAGAGATAAGCAAAAAGCATTCTGAAAAAATTATTGGAGATAGTAAATCACTTCACAGAGTTCTTAATCTTGCAAATAAAGCCGCTCAATCAGATTCTAATGTTTTAGTTGAGGGTGAAACAGGAACAGGTAAGGAACTTTTTGCCGAGTACATTCATAAACAATCCGCAAGAAAAGATAAACCATTCGTAGTCGTTAATTGCGCTTCACTCCCTGATCAGTTGATCGAAAGTGAATTATTTGGACATGAAAAAGGAGCATTTACTGATGCAAAATCTACCAAGCAAGGCTTAGTTGAAATTGCCCATGGCGGAACTCTGTTTTTAGATGAAATTGGTGAATTGAGTTTGACGTTACAACCAAAATTATTGAGGTTTTTAGAGAATGGTGAGTATAGAAGAATTGGCGGTGTTACAAATTTAAATTCAAACGTAAGGGTTATTGGTGCAACGAACAGAAACCTTCTTGATGAGGCAGAAGCAAAAAATTTCCGAAAAGACCTGCTATTCAGATTAAATGTAATTACTTTAACCATTCCACCGCTAAGAGATCGCAGAGAAGATATTATAATTCTCGCGAATTTTTTTCTTGGTTCAAAATCCCCTGTCAGATCACCCAAAAGATTATCTGTGGAAGCCGCACAGATGTTGGAAGAATATGATTTTACTGGTAATGTTAGAGAGTTGGAGCATATTATCGAGCGAGCTATCATCTTTGCTGAAGGTGATTATATAAGTCCCGAAGATTTAAATTTGCCAAATGCTGCCGTTTATAAAAACATTTCTTCAAGAGGTCTTGTAGATATACCTTCAGAAATATTGAGCATGGAAGATCTTGAAAAATGGCATATAGCAAAAGTACTTGATGCTAACCGATGGGACAGAACAGTTACCGCTAATCAATTAGGTATAAGCCCAAAGACGCTTTATACAAAGATCAAGAAGTACGAACTTAAACAAGATTAGATATTGAATGTCTGATGAATTAATCAGAAAATATAAATCAAAAGAGCTTCTTGAATTACAAACAACCTCTGTTGCTCTTGCAGACAAAACGTTTAGAATTTTTTGGTTCAATAAGAGTTTTAAAAAAGATATTGGAACCGGAAAAATAAAAGGCGCTTCTCTCAAATCTCTTTTCAATATAAACACGCCTGATGAAAAAATATTATTCGGACCTGCCAAATCCTTTGTAATTCCGCTCGCAGATCAAAATAAAAACATCATAATTACTCCACTGTTTTCACAATCAGGAAAAGATGTTGAAGCATATTTTATTGAGATGCTTCCGTTAGTAGACTCTGACTTTCAGCAGAATGCAGAGAAAGAGAAACTAAGAAGAAACTTGGTTTTTCAAAACGAGCTGCAAAGTATTCTTGTTTTGCTAGTTAAAGAGAAATCAGTAGCCAATATAGCTGAAGAAATTCTTATAAGATGCATAGATGTTACTAATAGTGATTTTGGCGTAATTGTATTCCATCAAGGCGATGATGTTAAAGATTTTTTATATACTGATAACTCCAACCTTATAAATGACAAAAGTGAAGTTGAAAAAAGCATAAAGTTTAACTCTTCTTTTATTAATAAATGGCTCGATCTAAACAAAAGACCATTGCTTGCACTAAACCACCACAACAATATTGGTTATGGTTTAACACAAGTATTTAACTGCGAGTCTCTTTGCATTTCTCCTTGTTATTTTGATAATATATTGCACGCAAAAATACTTGTTGGGAAAAAATCAGGAACATTTTCTTCTTTAGATATTAGTGATATTGAACAATTTTCTATCTTGCTTTCATTTGCTATTAGCAATATTGAAACAAGAGATTTAAATGCTGCATTAGAATCAAGATTACTTCAGGCTCAGAAACTTGAAACGATCGGAAAATTGAGCAGCGGTATGGCTCACGATTTTAATAATTTGCTTTCCAGCATTTTTGGCAGTCTTCATTTATTACGTAGTCGTGTACCAGACTCTGAAAATGTAGTTAGACTTATTGATAATATTGAAAATTGTTCTGTGAGAGCAAGAGATCTTACAAAGGGACTTCTTTCGTTTGGGAAACCTACGGCCAAAAGAAAGGAAATTGTAATGCCTAATTTCCTTTTAAATGAAATTTCCAAAGTTGTTACACAAACATTCCCATCGAATATAACTCTTGAAGAAAAAGTTGAAGATGGACTTCATAGTATATTAGGTAACGGAACTGAGATATATCAAATACTTTTAAACTTATGTGTAAATGCAAAAGAGTCAATCGAGGGAAAGGGAAAAATAGTTTTAGGTGCATCAAATATTTTAGTTGAAGATAATAATTTGATGAACTTTCCGCTTTTAGATAGAGGAAAGTATGTTAAATTTTTAGTGAGTGATACAGGCAGCGGAATTGAAGAGGAACATTTATCCAAGATTTTCGATCCATATTTTTCTACCAAACAAAAAGATACTGGTTCTGGATTAGGTCTATACGTCACATATGGAATCATTAAAGCTCACAAGGGACATATTGATGTTACCAGCCGCAAGGGAATTGGAACTACATTCGAAGTGTATCTTCCTGTATTTGAACCACAGAAAGCCGCAAAGCCCAAAGAAACAGATAAAATGATTATGTTAGCCGATGATGAGGAAATGCTGAGTGAGTTACTTGCAGAAATGCTTGAATCAAGTGGATATTACGTGATAAAAGTTAAATCGGGAGAAGAGGTTATTACAGTACTTACTGAAGAGTTAAAAGTTGATTTACTGATTATTGATTATAATATGCCCATTATGAATGGATTAGATTGTATAGCTAAAATTAGAAGTTTAAATTTTAATCTACCTGTAATTTTATCTTCGGGTAGTTTAAGGTTTGAAGATGAAGATTTGAAACGCTATAAGGTCAACAGCAAGATTATGAAACCTTATGAGTTTGATACAATGTTAGATACAATAAAACAGTTAATCTAGTTTTTTATTTTGCTCATCCGGCTCATCCTCAACTTTTATCATTTTTATGTTTGATGTGTATTCGGATAATACTGGATCCTTTATCGCATTAAGCTGGTTAAGTACATCTGTAATTTCTTTTACTGCAAGATCAATATACTTCACCCTTTTTAATATACCCTCTTTTGAAATTTCATCCCTGCTTAACTCTCTTTTAATTGCGGCTGAAGAAAGGCTGAGTAAAGTTAAGGGCTGTTTTATTTTGTGATTAGCTGTTACAACTGTAGCAATATAAGTGTCTCTTTTCTCTGAGGAGAGCAATAATTTGTGCGCCTCCGAAAGTTTGAGAGCAGATTTAACCCTTGCAAGTAATTCAATTCGATTAAAAGGCTTCTTTATATAATCATATGCGCCTGCTTCCAAACCCTCCTTCGTATCCTCCGCTCCAGATTTTGCAGTAACTAAAATAATTGGAATGTCTTTCGTCGTTGGTTCGTTAACCAGTATCTTACAAACTTCTAGGCCGGTTATATCGGGCATCATCACATCGAGCAGTATCAAATCCGGTAATTCGTTTTTTGCTTTATCAATTCCCGTATATCCATCATATGCTGTAAGTACTTCAAAGCCTTCATGTTCTAATCTATCCTGAAGCATAAAAACATTTTCAGGCAAATCATCTATTACTAAGATTTTCTTCATATTATTTTAACTTTATCCTTGAAAATAATTGGGCTATTTTACTAGAAATAATTGTTGAGTTTACAGGTTTTGGAATGTAATCATTAAAACCATGTTTTAGGATAATTTCTTTATCTCCGACCATTGCCTTTGCAGTAACGGCATAAATTGGTATACTGGTTAAATCGGTGTTACTTCTTATATTTTTTAAAGTCTGAAATCCATCCATCTCGGGCATCATGATATCCAGCATAATTAAGTCAGGTCTAATGTTCTCTAAAATTTTCAGGCATTCCATACCACTTTTTGCTAAATGTGTTTTACATCCGGTGGCTTGCACCATCTCATTGAGTGTAAATAATGTATCGGGATCGTCATCAACAATTAAGACTTCACCGAAAAAATCGCCAATAGACTCTTCTTCCACTAATAAATTTGAATTGCTGGAAGGCTCCGAATCATCATTTGTAAAAAACTCATCAACTTCCTGCATTTTAATTCGGTCCCTAACAGTTTTTAATACATCAAGTGGATGCCCTTTTGATTTTACTGTAATATCCTCAACGATTTCGTGTAAGGAAATAAGTTCTTCTTCAGAAAGATTTTTAGCAGTGCTAATGATTATTGGAATATGTTTTGTCTTCCTATTAGATTTGAGCTTATGTGACAGGGTTATACCATCAAGTTTTGGCATCATTAAATCAAGTATGATAAGATCAGGCTGCACTTCTGCAATTTTATTGAATGCAAACTCACTATCCTGAATATATTCAATGGTGATGTTATCAGCTTTAAATTCATTTTTGAATTTTTCAAATTCTAATTCATCATCATCAACAATCACGATTTTCTGAATGCGCTTTTTTGCTAGTGATTCAAGCTTGCTGAATGCGGTTA
>Ga0154020_10003700_pt1 | contig 18344 bp, 11 predicted proteins | sample Klosneuvirus_201_FD_109709 | JGI IMG/M metagenome (GOLD analysis project Ga0154020, IMG submission 109709) | Active sludge microbial communities from wastewater, Klosterneuburg, Austria - Klosneuvirus_20160825_MG | ecosystem: Engineered > WWTP > Aerobic digester > Activated sludge | place... | reverse complement strand
GCCACCTCCGGGGACGACATCCCGGCCCAGCGCTCCAGCACCTCCGACAACAGCCCGTCATCACCGACGGCGCGGGCCCGGCGCTCCAGGCGCTCCAGGCTGCGCGCCAAGATCTCGCGGGGGGCTTGCTCGCGGCTGATCACCGCGCGGTCGTGGAGCACCGCCTGCGGGGCGAGGCCCAACTGATCGAAGGCGGTCGCCGCTTCGGCGTGGAGCGCGGTGGCGTCTGCTCCGGTGGCGTCGACCAACAAGGCTCGGCGAGAGCGGGCCCGGGCCGCTGCATCGAGGCGCCCGATGCGCTCGGCTTCCTCGGCGAGCTGAGCCGCCACCTTGGTCGAGCGCGGCAGCTCATCGAAGGCCAGCTCCAGCATGTCCACCGACTCGCTCCAGCGGCCCAGCTCGGCCAGCAGGGCTGCCCGCTCGAGGTGGAGGCGCTCGCGCTCCGCGTCCGGAACCTGGGCCAGGAGCCGCCGTTCGAAGGCCGCCAAGCGCTTGGTCGGGTCCTTGGTGCGGCGGGCGATCGCGTCCAGCGCGCGGTGGGCTCGCTCGGTCGCCCCGGCGCCCACCGGATCCCGCTCGGCGATCGCCAGCGCTCGCTCCAGCTCCGGTTCGGCTTGATCGTCGCTGCCCGCGGCTTCAAAGGCCCGCGCCGCGCTCAGGTGGCGCTCGACCGCGTCGCGCGGGACCTGGGCGACCCACGTCGCGCGACGGCGCTCGAGGAAGCCGAGCGCGCGATGTCGACCTTCTACCGCCAGCAGCTCGGCGAGGCGCGCGGCCAGGCCGAGGAGGCTGGGCTCGGGCAGCTCCTCGGGCGGCACGCGGGATAGCGCCGCCTCGATCGCGGCGATCTCGGCGGCGCGATCGCCGCTGGCCCGCGCCAGCTCCGCGAAGGCGCGATCGTTGGCCAAGAGCCCGGGGCCATCGGAGCGATCCAGGAGCAGCTCGCTCCTCCGCTCGAGCAGGGCGCTGGCCTCGTCGAAGCGCTTGAGCGCGACCAGGATCTCCGCGGCCTGCGCCAGCGCCTCGAGGTCGGGCAGACGGCCGCGGACGTGGGGATCGAAGGCCGCCAAGGCCTCGCTCAGGTGACCCAGCGAAAAGAGCACTTTCCCGCGCTCGAGATCCAGCTTGCGCCGCCGCTCGAGCGGGGCGCCCTCGGCTGCGCGCTCCAAGATCCCGAGCGCACGAGCGTCGTCCCCGGCCGCTCGCAGCGCGGCGATCACCAGCGCTAACACGTCCTCGTGATCGGGCCTCTCCCGCAGCACCGGCTCCAGCGCCACGACCGCTTCGCGCGCGCGCCCGAGGTCGAGCAAGATCTTGGCGCGCTCCACCGAGAGCTCGAGTCTCCGCGCCGGCTCAACCGCCAACGCCAAGCGCCGCTCGATCGCGGCCGCCCGTTCCAGGGGGGAAACCGAGAGGAGCAGGGCCGCCTCGGCCAAGGCGCTGCTGGTGGGCAAGCTCAGCTCGAGCTCGGCCACCTTCTTTTTGAGCGCGCCGGTGTCCTCGGGGCGCGCGTGCTTGGCGGCCTCCAGCAGGGCCTCCGCGCTGCCGGCGCGATCATGGTGGTAGAGCCGACGGTCGGCCCAGCGGGACCACAGAAATGACAGCGCCCCTCGGCGGTGCACCCGCAGGTACAGCGCGGCGAGCGCCTCGTAGGCCGGGGTGCAGTCGGGGTCCTTGGTCAGGGCCGCCTCGTAGTGCTCGATCGCCTCGAGCTCCCGGCCCGGCTCGGCCGCGGCCAAGGCTCCTCCGCGCAAGCGCAAGCTGAGTTGCGTCGCTTCGGAGACCGCGCTGCGGAGGCGAGGCTCGGTTCGCAGCAGGCGCACGGCGCGCCCGGTGGCCTCCAGCGCGATCACCGGATCTTGGGCCCGGATCGCCAGGTCGGCGAGGTGCTCGACGACCGCGGCGCTGGTCGGGTCCAGCTCGCTGGCCCGGCGAACGCGGGCGAAGGCCGCCGGCAGGTCCAGGTTGGCCCATACGTCCGCGATCAAGAGCGAGAGCTCGGCGGCGCGGGCTCGTTGACCCTGACGCTCGGCGATCCCCACCAAGCGCTCGAGGATCGCCGCTGCCCGGCGGGGGTCACCTTGGAGCAGCAGGCTCTTGGCCAGGCCTTCGAGCGCGCCCGGATGGTCCGGCGCGAGGCGCAACGCGCGCTCGTATTCGCGCTTGGCCTGGATGGCGTCTAGACCCTCGCGGAGAAAATCGGCCACCAGGAGGTGGGCCTGGATTCGGTCGGCATCCTTGGTCGCGATCTTGGCCCAGCGCCGGCCGACCCCGACCAGCGCCGGCGATCGCAGCTCGGCCAAGGCCTGGGTCAAGAGCGCCAAGACCTCGGGGTCGTCGCCGAGGACGAGCAGCGCGGCCTCCAGGCGCTCGACGCGCGGCAGGCCCACTTCGGCGTGCGCCGCGGCGAGGAGGCACATCCCTGCTTCGATCTGGCGGTGCGCGGCCTGGAAGCTCACCGTGGCCTCTTCGAGGTAGCTCACCGCGCTGCTCTGATCGCCCTCCCGCGCGAGGAGGCCGCTCTTGACCGCCAAAGCCACCGGCGATCCCGGATGCAGCCGCAGCTCGTCGGCGATCAGATCAGCCGTGTCGAGGTGGAGCGAGGGCACGGAGGCACCCAAAAACAGGAGCCGATCGAGGAGCAGCGGCGGCCCGCCGTCGGCGTCGAGCTCGGCGCGGAGCTCCGAGAAGGCCCGCACGGGGTCGGTGGGTCGTCTCCCCGACAGGAAGCCTGCGGCGTCGGCGCGGGCGAAGCAGCGCAGCGAGTCCTCGGCGAAGGCCGGGTCTTCCGCCGGCAGCAGCACCTCATCTGGCTCGGAGCCGGCGATGACCACCAGTTTGCCGTCGGTGCTGAGGTAGGCTCGGCTCACGTCCACGCCCGCGTGCTGCGGGAGCTTCCACCCGGCCCGGGGAAACAGCGCCAAGAGCAGCGGCGCGACGACGTCGACCGCGAGCTCTTCATCGCTGGCGCTCAGGCGCGCGGCCCGGGGCAGGGGGGCGCGCTCCACGGCGTCGGCCAGCGCTGCGAAGACGGCGTCGGGTGGGCCGAGCCAGGAGCCTACGCGCAGCGCCTCGAGCCCGACCACGCGGAGCTGCCCCGAGCGGCCGGGGAGCAGCAGCAAGCGGCGCAGCTCTCGGGCGGTGGCGGGACCGTCGGCGATGCGGGCCGAGAGGTTGAGGCGACCCCCGGCCCCATCGAGGCTGATGCCCTGCACTGGGCCGCGCAGCGCTTGGCTGAGGGCCTGGGTCAGCGCCGGCGGATCGATCTCGATCACTACGCTCTGAAGGCGGCTCGAGTGGTGCTGAAAGCGCGCCGCGCCTCCCGAGAGATCGACGGGGAACTCGACGCCGGGGACCAAGACCTCCAGCGCTCGCACGCGAACACCGCGCCCCAGCGCGTGGTCCTCGAGCACGAGATACACCCGCCCGTCGCGCAGGCTGAGCTTCAGCGCGAGGAGGGGCTCATCACCCCGCGGAGGCATCGGATCCTCCGCGCGGCTCCCGGGGGCACCGGCCACTGCACCGAGTTATGTACGGGGCCAAGCTGGGCGCAACCTGCGGCCTCCCTCAAATCGAGGGAACGGTCCTACTCCCACTCGATCGTGGCGGGGGGCTTCGAGGAGATGTCGTATACGACGCGGTTGATCCCACCGACCTCGTTGATGATGCGGGTCGAGATCCGCCCCAGGACGTCGTAGGGGATTTGGGCAAAATCGGCGGTCATGCCGTCGGTGCTGGTCACCGCCCGGATCGCGCAGGTCGACTCGTAGGTGCGGGCGTCCCCCATGACCCCCACCGAGCGGACCGGGAGGAGGACGGCGAAGGCCTGCCAGATGGAGTCGTAGAGCCCGGCGGCCCGGATCTCCTGCTCCATGATGCGGTCGGCGGCGCGGAGGAGCTCGAGGTCCTTCTCATTGACCGCGCTCAGGATCCGGATCGCCAGGCCGGGGCCGGGGAAGGGGTGGCGGCCCACGACGTCCTCGGGCAAGCCCAGCTCGCGGCCGAGCAGGCGGACCTCGTCTTTGAACAGCTCCCGCAGGGGCTCCACCAGCTTCAGCTTCATCCGCTCAGGCAGGCCGCCGACGTTGTGGTGGCTCTTGATCGTCGCGCTGGGACCCTTGAACGACACCGACTCGATGACGTCGGGGTACAGCGTGCCCTGGGCCAGCCATTTGGCCGAAGCGCCCGCCTTTTTGGCGGCCTCCTCGAAGACCTCGATGAAGACCCGCCCGATCGTCTTGCGCTTGACCTCGGGGTCCGTCACGCCGGCCAGCGCCGACAGGAACTGCTGGGAAGCGTCGACGTAGCGCAAGTTGACGCCTAGGCGGTCGCGAAAGACGGCTTGGACTTGCTCGGCCTCGCCGGCGCGGAGGAGCCCGTTGTTCACGAACACCGGCACCAAACGCTCGCCGATCGCCCGGTGGAGGAGCGCGGTCACGACCGAGGAGTCGACGCCGCCCGAGAGCCCACAGATCACGAGATCGTCCTTGACCTCGCTCCGGACCCGCTCGATCTCGCGCTCGATGAAGCCTCCCATGGTCCAGGACGGGGTGAGGCCCGCCACCCGGAACAGGAAGTTGGCGATGATCTCGCGGCCGCTCGCGGTGTGGACGACCTCGGGGTGAAACTGGAGCCCGTAGAGATTGCGGGCCGGGTCATGGGCCATCGCGAAGGGACAGCTCGTCGAACGGCCGGTCACCTGGAAGCCGGGCGGGAGCGCCTCGACGCGATCGCCGTGGCTCATCCAGACCAAGAGCTTCCCGACCGTGGCCTCTTCCACCCCGTGTAGGAGCGGGCTGGGCTCGACCGGCTCGACCTCGGCGCGCCCGTATTCGCGGTGGGGCCAGGGTACCACGCGCCCGCCCAGGAGGTGCGCCATCAGCTGGAGGCCGTAGCAGATGCCCAGCACCGGAACGCCCAGCGTAAAGACCGCGGGATCGATGGTGGGAGAGCCCGCCTCGTGCACGCTCGAGGGCCCGCCCGAGAGGATGATCGCCTTGGGGGCGAACTGTCGGATTTCCTCGACACTGCGCGTGCAAGGCCAGATCTCCGAGTACACGTGGTGCTCCCGGACACGCCGGGCGATGAGTTGCGTGTATTGCGATCCAAAATCGAGGACGAGGACCTTGTCGATGGCGGCGGGTGAACGCACGGCGCCCGACTAACACAGGGGTGTTTGACGAGGCTACCCCACTTGCTCGATCGCGGGCGGCCTCCCTATCCTGGTCAGGCCGTGGCTATCCAAATGAACAACGGTCTTGGCGCGATGCTCTCGAAGATCCTCGGCAAGCCTGGGGGCGAAGGGAAGACCGAGGTCCAGGGACATGGCCTCAAGGAGGCACCCGGTGAGGCGCCTGGGGCCAAAAAAGGGACCCCGCTCGGCGACGGCACCGTCGTCCATGGCGCTGGTTATAACCCTCGCGACAAGACCACCCCGGTCAAGAACGTCCACGAAGCGGAGAACTTGCAGCGCTTCCTGAAGGACCCCGAAGTCGACAAGCTCCCCAAGAAAGAGGAGGCGAGCAAGCCTGCCGAAGAGCGCGAGACCAAGGCGGCGCGAGACGCGGAGCGGGCCGAGGCCAAGGAGGTGCGAGACGCGCAGCGCGCCGAGGTCAGGAAGGACGAGCGCGCCGAGGACGTGAAGGCGCATCAGCTGCGCGACACGAAACAGGAGGAGGCGCGCGAGGAGCGCGGCCACCACGAGCACGATCGGCATCGCGACGACAAAGACAAGGACGACGAGCGCCAACGACACGGACAGGCCTATGTCCCGGAGGAGTTCGAGACTGCCGAGGAAGCGCCGCCGGGGAAGTACGATCGCGACGCGCTCGGCGACAGCGCTCGCTGCCGCGGCATGCTCGACGATGGAGAGCGGTGCTTGCGCAAGCCCGTCGCCGGGACGAGCTATTGCCGCGAGCACTATGCGGGGAGGGGAGATTCAGGGGCGGAGGGCGTGGGGAGCGTCTGAGGCGCGCCGCGCGAACCGGAGGCCGCTGGGCCCGTTATCGGCGGGGTGAGCCCGCCTGCGGGCGCGATCGCTTCGCTCAACGCGTTCACTCGAGCAAGCGCACGCCGTTCTCCGTGGCCCACCGGCGCAGGACGCGCCAGGTCCCCGGCTTCACGGGCCGTTGGTTGAACGTCGCCTTCACTTCGCTGAGCCACCACTCACCATCCACTCGCAGAATGGAGATCGTGCAGCGCTCCGGCAGCAGCATTCGGTAGAGGTACCAGCGGCGCCCCCGGATCGCGTGGTAGTAGCGGACCGCGCAGTTCTCCTGATGGCATGACTCCGCCCAAAGCTCGGTCGCGCTGTCGATCGGCACGATGTTCCCGTTTCCCGGCACGGGTGGCGGCGGCATCGGCACCTTCGAGCGGATGTCCGTGAGCCGCACCAGGGGACGGTTCTTCAGAACTTGGGCCTGCGCGGCCTCGATCGCCTCGAAGGTCTGGAAGACGGGCGTCGGCTCGCCAAGGCCGAAGAGCTCGAAGTCGAGCTTCACTTCTTCGATCCGCTCCGCGATCGACGGCCGGTAGCAGCGCATCCGGCTGGCCAACTCCATCAAGCCCGGCCCGACGTGCTCGCGCGCGAACGGGTGCTGGTAGATCGCCAGGACCTCTGTGCTGAGCTGCTCAAGCTGCGCGAGCTCACGGAGGCGCTCCCGACCAAGGGTGTCCAGCAGCTGGATCAGCACGCGGAGCGTACGGAGCGTGAGCGCCTGCTTGTTCAGCTTGCCGAGCAGCGCCACGCTGGGCTTTCCGCCCGGGATCCCCAGGGCCTCCAGCGCTTGGTGTCGTTTCATCGAGCCCAACGTCTCGCTGGTGAGCCCGCACGCCGGCTGGAGCGCGGCCCGGTGGGCGATCGCTAGCGCCAGGCCGCGGTTGGACTCCATCAGCTCCAGCGCGAAGCGGCCACCGCTGGCAGCGAGCTGGAGCATCCCAACGAGGTCTTCGGAGTACGGCTCGACCGCGGCCCGTACCCGTGCCGGGATGCGATCGACGAAGGCCTCGGCCGCGGCCTTCGCTCGTGGATCGCGCCCTACGCTGAGCGCCTCGAGGTCGGCGAGCCCAAGCACGAGAGGGGTAGGAGTCGCGGCGCGGTGACGATCGATGCCCGCATACGCGCCAGGCCGGGGCCACGGATCGAGGCGCAGGACTCGGCCCGGGCGCTCCACGATGAGCGCCCCGCCGTCCATGAGCACCCGCGAGCCCTCCAGGTGCATGCTGGTGAATATGACTGAGACGCGAGCAACGGCGCAATCTGTGCCAGCCAACGCACGGAGCCGTGTTCAAGCCGCCCCTGAACCAGAGGGGCTCACGCAAAGGTGCTGAGGCGCAAGACCCGCCAGGATCCGGATCCAGCGGAGGAGGGTCGCGGTCCACGCGACGCTGTGTTGATGGGGCGGGCCGAGCGCAGACGGGTCGGTGCCAGGACTAGTAGCGGCCGCGACCGCGCCCACCGCGGTCATCGTCTCGCTCACGTCGCTCGCGGTCCCGATCGCGATCCCCACCACGCCGCGAGTTGCCAGCGCCGGGGTCGATTCCGGGATCGGGGAAGGTCGGGGGTGCGCCGCGATCGAAGCCGCCACCGCCGCGATCAAAGCCGCCGCCGCCGCCGCCGCCGCGATCGGAGAAGCCACCGCCGCCACCGCCGCCGCGATCGGAGAAGCCACCCCCACCACCACCACCGCGATCAAAGCTCCGGGGTGCACGCTCTACGCGTTCCGTTCGCGGGGGAGGACGGTCGCCGTTGAAGCTCCGTCGGGCGCCGCCTCCACCACCGCCGCCGCCCGCGCGCTCCTGCGCCTCGTTGACGCGGAGGGCGCGGCCATCGAGCTGCTGCCCGTCCATCGCCGCAATCGCCGCTTTGGCATCGGCGTCGTTCGCCATTTCCACGAAGGCGAACCCTCGGGGACGACCGGTTTCCCGATCCGTCACGATGAAGACGCTGGCGACCTTCCGCCCGTCTGCACCGAATGAATTTCTCAGACCTTCTTCAGTTGTGCTGTACGCCAGATTGCCTACGTAGAGTCTCGTTCCCATTGCCTGTGCCCGGTGGCCTTTCCTCTGTTTTTCTCGCGTGGCGCGTGTTCCACGAAGCCACTCTGCCTACCCTAGCCGAGCGGCAATGGCGAGCAAGATCAATCTCGCGGTTTTCGTAGGGGAATGTGTGGTCCAAAAGGCGACCTCAGGGCTGCTCATCTGCGAGCGGCGGGGCGGTACCTTCGCGCATCGCTTCGGCGAGCCGAGCGTGGTCGAGCTCGTTCTCCCATTTGGCGATGACGACCGTCGCGACCCCGTTGCCGATGAGGTTCGTGAGGGCCCGCGCTTCGGACATGAAGCGGTCGATCCCCAGGATCAGCGCCAGGCCTGCCACCGGGATGGTCGGTACGGAGGAGAGGGTCGCGGCCAAGGTGATGAAGCCGGCCCCCGTCACCCCGGAAGCGCCCTTGGAGGTCAGGAGCAAGACCCCAAGGATCGTGAGCTTTTGCGACCAGCTGAGGTCCGTGTTGGTCGCCTGAGCCACGAAGATCGCCGCCATCGTCAGGTAGATCGAGGTCCCGTCGAGGTTGAAGGAGTAACCGGTCGGGATCACCAAGCCCACGACCGACTTCGAGCATCCGAGGGCCTCGAGCTTGGTCATGATCCGCGGGAGCACGGACTCCGAAGAGGACGTCCCGAGCACGATCAAGAGCTCATCGCGGATGTACCAAATGAAGCGGACGATCGAGAACCCCGCCCACCGCGCCACCAACCCCAGCACGATGAAGATGAACAGCAAGCAGGTCAGGTAGAAGCTGCCCATCAGCTTCGCCAGCGGCGCGAGGGAGGCGATCCCGTACTTGCCGATCGTGAAGGACATCGCTCCGAAGGCCCCGATCGGGGCCAGCCGCATCACGAGGCCGACGATCACGAACAGGACCCGGCCCACGTCCGCGACCAGCTCGGAGACGCGCTGGCCCTTGCTTCCCAAGGCGGCGAGCCCGACGCCGAACAGGACCGAGAACAGCAGAACCTGGAGGATCTCACCCTTGGCGAAGCCAGAGACGACCGTCTCGGGGATGACGTTGAGGAGGAAGTCGCTGATGCTCTGCGATTTCGCCGCGCTCGTGTAGGTGGTCAGCGAGGCGGTATCGAGGCTCTTCACGTCGGCGTTCATCCCCACGCCCGGCTCGATGATCGTCACCACTGCTAGGCCGATGATCAGCGCCAGCGTGCTGAGGACCTCGAAGTACAGCAGGGCTTTGCCACCGACCCGCCCGACTTTTTTCATGTCGCGCATGCCCGCGATGCCGCCCACGATCGTCGCGAAGATGATCGGGCCGATCAGCATCTTGATCAGTTTGATGAAGCCGTCCCCGAGGGGCTTCATGGCTTCGCCGGTCTGGGGCGCAAAGTGGCCCAGGGCTACGCCGCAGAGGATCGCGAAGATGACCTGGGCGTAGAGGACCCGATGGAGCGGCTTTTTCATCGCGGCCGCGCATCGTAGGCCCCCTCGATGCTTGAGGGAACTGCCGCTCAGCGATAACCGCCTGCCCGCTTGAAGGATCACCGACCTTCTGGCCAATCTCTCTGCAGGAATGCGGCTCGCGGTCACAGGATTGCTGGTCTTTGCCGCCCTCGGCACCGGCCCCGTGTTCGCGGAGGGCGTGCTCTGTGACGACCCCGGGGTTCGGGTCCAAGGCCAGATCTCCGAGCTATGGGCCGGCCCGATCGGCGCGGCCTGCGAGGCGGTCCTCACGCTCAAGGACCGTGATCTCGACGCCCGGGTGAAGCTGGTGGCCGCCAGCACGGACATCCTCGTGGTCGAGGTCGCGCTCAAGGACGGCCGTACCGCCGTTCGGCACCTGAAGGACCCAGAGGCACTGCAGCCCACGCTGGAGGCGCTGCTGACGCTCCCCCCGCTGCCCGCCTCGGATGGCCCCGCCCCCTCGGCCGCCCCCGCCGCCGGAGGGAATGATCTCCCCATGAGCGGGGACTATGGAGTGAGCTTCGAGGCTGGCGCGGCGGTGAGCGGTCGAGCCGCCGGCTCGAGCACCTACCTCTCTTTGGCCCCCATGGTCTTCGCCGAGCTGCGTTTGGGGCCTTGGATCGTGGGGATCGATGCCCGCTGGGAGCTCCTCGAATGGCGGCCCCAAGGGCGTGAACCGCGCGTCGAGATGGACACCATCGGCCTCGGGATCAACGTCGCCCGGCGCTTCGATCTCGGGTTCATGCAGCTCGACACTGGCTTTGCGCCGCGGCTCGTGCTCGAGATTCAAAGCCTGCCCGGCGGAGGAGATGAATTGACCGGTACCGCCTTTGATCTGCGCCTCGGGGCCTTGGTTCGTGGGGTGTTCGCCGCCGGCAGCATTCGGCCTTTCGTGGCGCTGGACGTCGAGCTATCGCCCACGCGCATGCGCCGCTCTCGGCGGGCGCTCGATGGCTTCCCGGTGCTCCCGGCGTTCAGCGCGGGTCTCGGCGTGGGCCTGATGTGGGGGCCCGGATGATCGAGCCGACGCTGCGCATCGTTCGCCCAGCCGAGACGGACTCCGACACCGCGGCGTTGGCCCGAGTGGCCGAAGGAGATCTGACGGCGCTGGGCGAGCTGTACACCCGGCACGCGCCAGCGCTGCTCCGCTTCGCCAAGCACGCCGTCGGCGCGCAGGCGGCCGAGGACTTGGTCCAGGCCACCTTTATCAAGGCGGTAGAGCGCGCCTCCACCTACGACGGGCGCTCGACCAGCGCCCGAGGTTGGCTCTATGGCATCGCGGGGCGACTCTCCCAGGAACGGCGGCGGGCGCTGGGCCGCTTTGCGCGCGCGCTGTCGCGGCTGGGCGCGGGCCGAGAAGAGACCGCTCCCCCCGATCACGTCGAGCGCCGAGATCTCGTGCGCGGCTTGGCCAAGCTCAGCGACGCCAAGCGGGTGGTGCTGATCCTGGCGGAGATCGAAGGCTTCACCGCCACCGAGATCGCCGCCATGCTCGAGGTCCCGGTGGGCACGGTGTGGACCCGCTTGCACCACGCGCGCCGTGAGCTGCGCGATTACTACGAGGTGACCCCATGAGCGGGGTAGGCTGCTCGCGATCCTGGGAGGTGGAGGCCGCCCGCGACGGACGGCTGACCGGCGCTGCCCTGGATAGCCAGCGTGTGCACCAGGCGAGCTGCGACAGCTGCTCCACGGAAGCTCAGGCGATGGATCGCTTGCAAGCTGACTTGCGAAATCTCTACGAAGGCGAGGCCGATCTCCTGACCGTACGCCGTCTCAAGGCCCGGGTCCTCGAGCACGCCGATGCGCGCTGGAGCGGGCGCGCGCGAGCCCGCGGCCGCTGGGCCCTGGCGCTGGGCGGAGCGGTGGCCGCAGGGCTCATCGGCGGGGCGTCCTTGCTCTGGCTCCCCCTGCTGGAGCCCGTAGATATGCACGGGGAGGGCGCGGCGCGCTTCACCGCGACCACCGACGGCAACGTGGAGCGCGTGGAGCTGGAGGACGGCCGGCTGCGCATCGCGGTCCGAGATCCCGCGCACCGAGTGCACGTCGCGGTGCCGGATGGCGAGATCGAGGATCTCGGCACGGTGTTTCATGTGACGGTAGCGAACGGCTACACCGAGCAGGTCGATGTCGAGGAGGGGCGCGTCCTGCTTCGGCTGAGGGGCCAGCCCGAGCAGACCTTGGTCGCGGGACAGCGCTGGGTGCGGACCCCGCCCGATCTAGCCGCCCGTGCCCCGGCGCGGCTGGAGGCGCCGGCCCCCGAGCCTCCCGCTCCTCCGTCGCCGACCGCCGAGCCGGCCCCGCGCGTCCTGCTGCGGCCAGCGCGGAGCACCCAACCGAAGGCCTCGGTGGAGCCGACCCACGGTGCGTCGGTGAGCAGCCCCGCGCCGAGCCCCGAGGTTTTAGCCCCCGTCCTACCGGCGCCGCCCCCAGACGCCGAGGTCGAGGATGCCGCCTATGTGAAGGTGGTGGTGCTGCTCCGCTCCGGCAAAGACCAGGAGGCACGGCTCGCGGCGCGGCAGTACTTGCGCGACTTCCCGAACGGCTTTCGCCGCGAAGAAGTGGGCCGAATCTCGCGCTCGATCGCGGTCACTCGACCAGGCGAATGATCCCCTGAGCTTCTTGGCTAGGACCTCCGGCGCGCCCGCCGCGTCGGCGATGACGCTGGCCCCAGTCGAGCCAGCGAAATCGGAGGGGTAGCGAGGTAGGCGCTCCCGCTTTGACCCTCCCGGCCGCCCCCATGCTAAAGATCGATCGCTCGTGAGTCCCGCTCTCCTCCTGGCCTTGTCGCTCGCCTCCTCCTCGACCTTGCGGCTCACGCGGGTCGAGGACGTGATCCAGGAGACCGCGCTGGCCGTAGCCCAGGCCGCCGCCATCGCCGTCGGGCATGCCACCGCTGCGCCCAGCGCCGTCGATGACCCCACCTGGCCGGACTGTGGCGATGATGACCGCTGCGCCGCCCAGATCCGCTCGCGCGCGCAGGTCGACGACGTCGTCTTCATACAGCTCGATGGCAGCGCGACGCTGATCCGCGTCACCGCGCGGCGGGTGGACAGCAACGGCAAGATCAAGGAAGAGCGCCTCGATCTCCCCCGGGAGGTGGCGTCGTGGACCACCGCGCTGGACGATCTCGCGACCCGCCTCTTCGGCAAGACCACCCGCGCGCCGGAGCCGTTGGTGTCGCCCAGCCCTCCTCCGCCGTCGCCCCGGGTCGCGCCTTGGCTGCTGGTGGGAACCGGCGCGGCTGCGCTCGGGGTGGGGATCGTGTTCGGTGTCATGCGCAACAACGCCGAGACCGAGGCGCGCTCCGAGGCGCTGAGCCCGGGAGCGATCGCCCCCTATGAAGATCGGGTGCAAACCAACGCGATCGTCGCGGACGTGCTCTTCGGGGTCGCCGGGGCCTCGGCCCTGACCGGGCTGGGGCTCCTGATCTTCGGGGACTAGCGGCAGGTTTGGCCCAGGAATGACGGCATCTTCGGCCGCAGCCGGTCTGATTAGCGGTTCGGCGCTCTAGCTAATGGAGCTTGTTCAGCTGGTCTTCGAGGGCGACCAGGCGCTCGAGCAGCGTCGCGCCCTCCGATGCTGAAATTCCCGATCGAATCTCGCCCTTGAGATCCAAGTAGGTCTTCTCCAGGCGGGTCTGATCTTCAGCCGAGATCTTCCCCACCAGCTCGCTCAACTTGGCCCCGACCCGCTTGGCGCGCTGCCGGAGCAGGGCGGAGTCGACGCCGATCGTCTGAATTCGGGCGGCGAGCTCGGTCGCGGCGGCGTCGAGCTCGCCCCAGTCTCCGCCGCTGAGACCCCGCTCATAGCGCCCTAGCTGCGCGCTGATCTCAGGTCGTTCGCGGAGGTCGTCGAGGGCGAGGTGCCTCGATCGTAAGGCCTGTTGCACGCGCTGCGTCGCTGCCTCCTTGGTCGCCCTGGGGCGCGGCGTCTCGCGGGGGCTGCTGCTGGGCGGAGGGCGTGGGCGACGTCCGGCCGAGCTGCTGGGCTCACCGCTGGAGGGCTCGGGCCGCGCGTCGGGACTCGGCGGCGCGACCTCTGCGCTCGGGGACGTGACGTCGGGGCCCTGCACGACGACCACCGTCGGCTCCGGGGACGGCACCAGCTGGGCCGGGCTCTGCGAGTCGATCCCCGGCTCGGGGGCCTTGACCGGGCCGCCGGTGATGATGAGGACCACGACCAGCGCGACCAGGCCCAGCACCAAGATCACCGCCGCGGTCAGCTCCTTGGTGCCGCCAGAGACCGTGATCACCGGCGTGCCTTGGTTGCTCGGCGTTGGCGTCATGCCCCCGTACATCGGAGAGCTCAGGAGCAGGCGATCGATCTCCTGACCGATGCTGGTCGCATCCTTGAGCTTGGGGTCCTGGCGCTCGAGGCGATCCAGGAGCGCGTCGAGGCCGCGGGCGATCGAGCTGGCTTCGCCGAGATCCAGGCGGCTGGCGATGCGCCGGTAGATCGGGAGCAGCGCCTCGGCGTCCGACTCTACGGGCGTCGTGGCCAGCACATCGAGCGGCAGGATTCGCAGCGTGTCCCCGCCGAAGACCGAGGTCGAGAAGACGTGCGCCGGATCGATCGCACCAAAGGGCACGCCGGAAGCCCGCAGCGCCGCCACGCCCAGCGCCAGCTGCCGCATCCAGATCGCCAATCGCGAGCCCGGGGTGCTGCGATCGAGCTCGATCGCATCGACCAGCGGGACGCCGAGCGGCGCCTCCGAGACGAAGAAGGGGCGATCGCTGCCGTCGACAGTGCCGGAGTCCAAGATCGGCATGACCTGCGGATCGCGGATCTGCGCCAGACGCACCAGCGCCCCGGCCAAGGACGCCTGCTCCTCCAGCACCACCAACAAGCGAGGGGCGTGCAGGGTGTTGTGCTCGCCCTGGTAGAGGTGCGCGGTCTTGAGCTTGCCCAGCCGGGCCACCACCCGAATGCCGCCGATGATTCGGCCCGTGAGCTCGCTCTTGTCTACCACCGCTGCCGTCGCCGAAGCGCCGCGACCCGGGCGGCTCTCGACCAGCGGCGCGGTCGCCGAAGCGCCGCGACGGCTCTCGATCGTTCGGGTGGGTCGCTCACCGGGGGCGGTCACCAGCTCGGTGGGCTCGGCCTCTTGTTCGTCGAGCGCCGGCGCTTCGGTGACCTCGGTCCCTCCGGGCGTCTCCCTGGCGCGAATGAGCTCGGTCCCCAGGGGGAGATCAGCGTCTGTCCGCATGCCGGGCTCGGCCACCTGATCGGCTTGGGTGGTGACCGGGACGGTCCCGCTGTGGCCGACCATCGAGGCGAAGCGCCGCAGCTCCGACTTGGCGTTCTTCTCCAGCACGAAATCCAGGTTGAACAAGGCCGCGAGCCCACCCTTGGGCGTAGGCGTCGGCGGCGCCGCTCGAAACGTGGGGACCAGCTCGCGCAGCCGATGCGCCGAGGTCTTGGCTTGGCGGGTCAGGAGCACGGTGAGCGCCGCGCGGCGCAGATCATCGGCGGTCGGGTAGCGGTGCACTCGGTCGCGCTCGGTGGCGCGCCCGATGATGTCGCGGACGTCGGCTGGCACCGTCGGGTCGATCGTCACTTGGCCGACGAGCAGCTCAGTGTTGCGGCCCCGCACCGGGCTATCACCGGTGATCATGAAGTGGAGCAAGCAGCCGAGGCCGAAGATATCCGCGCGCCGATCGAGGTCCTCCGCCATCAGCTGCTCGGGCGCCATGTAGTCGAGCTTACCTTTGACCACGCCGATCTGGGTGGCCTCGAGGCGGCGGTGGGCCAGCGCGATCCCGAAGTCGATCAGCTTCACCTCGCCGGCCCAAGAGATGAGGACGTTGTCGGGTGCGACGTCGCGATGGACGATCCCCATCGCGCGGCCTTCGCTGTCGACGGCGCGATGCGCGTAGTCGAGGCCGTCAGCGACGGCCACCGCGATCTCTAGGGCGAGCTCGATCGGGAAGCTCCCGAAGGAGTCCACGACCCGCTGACGCAGCGCTCCGAGCTCGAGCCCGTCGACCAGCTCCAGCACCTGAAAGGGCAGATCATCCATCGTCCCAAAGTCGACGACCGCGACGATGTTGCCGTGATGGAGCTGGCTACCGATGCGGGCTTCGTCGATGAACGCCTTGGCGTACCACTCGACGTTGGCGTGTTCATGCAGCAGACACTTCAGCGCCACTCTGCGCTGAAACCCCGTGTCGCCCACGAGTACACCCTCGAAGACCTCGGCCATGCCGCCGCGGCCGATGCTGCGGACGATGCGATACCGGCTCGCGGCCTCCACTCCGGGGAGAAACTATCAGGGGGTGCGGTTTCGGTCGACCGGATGTCGCTTTAACATCTGGATTAGATGCGTCCGGTTGATGTCCGACTCCCGCGCTGCCTGGGACACGTTCCCTCCGGTACGTTCGAGCAGGGCCGTGAGGTACAGCCGCTCGAACTCGGAGAGCACCAGCGCGCGAGCGTCCTTGTAGGTGCGCTTGTAGAGGGTACCAAGCGCCACCGACGGGAAGTTGCCGCTCCCGCCCCCGCTGCTCGGCGCCGAGAGGGAGCCACCCGCGGCCCCCGTGTCTTCATCCAGGATCGGGGTCTCGCCTAGCGCGAGCGCTGACTCCACGAAGTTTCGAAGCTCACGGACGTTGCCCGGCCAGTGGTAGGCCTTGAGCATCGTCATCACCTCGGGTGGAACGATCTCATCGACCGGCCCATTGTGCCCCGCGTCCCGCAGGAAGTGCTCCACGAGCAGCGGGATATCGCCCGGACGCTCGCGCAGCGGGGGCACGCGCAGCAGCACGACGCCGAAGCGGTAGTATAGATCCTGCCGAAAGGTGCCCGCATTCACCTCGGCCCGGAGGTCCCGGTGCGTGGCCGCAACGATGCGGACGTCGACCGGGATCGCCTTGGTCCCACCCACCCGGCGCACCGCGCGCCGCTCGAGCACGCCGAGCAAACCGGCCTGCAGGTCTTTGGCGAGCTCGCCTACCTCATCGAGGAAGATGGTGCCGCCGTGGGCGCGTTCGAAGGCCCCGATGTGTTGACGCTCTGCGCCGGTGAAGGCGCCCCGCTCATGGCCGAAGAGCTCGCTGGCGACCAACGTGGGCATCAGGGTCCCACAGTCGACCGTCTCAAACGGGGCCGAGGCCCGAGGGCTCTCCTCGTGGAGCGCCCGGGCGATGAGCTCTTTGCCGCAGCCCGTCTCCCCTAGGACCAAGACGGAGGCGTCCGTCCCCGCCACCCGGCGGATCTTGGCCATCAGGCTCCGCATCTCGGGGGCGCGTCCCCGCAGCGGGCCGAGGCGATCGTCGTCGATGACCTCGACGTCGACCACCGAGCCGTCATCGACGCGGACCGAGGTGCGGCCCAGGGACAAGATGGTGCCCGGCTGGATCTCGGCGCGCTGGATGGTGACGCCGCCGGTGCAGGTGCCGTTGGTCGAGCGGTGGTCCTCGACCAAGATGCGATCGGACTGGCGCCGCAGCTCGACGTGGTAGCGAGAAACCGTCGTGTCGGTCGTGACCAGATCGTTGCCCGGCGCGCTGCCGATGGTCAGCGATTCGCTGGTCGCCTCCACCACACGCCCGCGATCGGGACCGTCGAGGACCTCGACGCGGAGTCCGCGGATAGGGCTGCCGGTTCGGCGGTAAGGCGTCGTGGGCTGCTGGTCAGTCACCGGAGCCGTTCATACCATAGCGCTGTTCAGAAGCGGATCATCGGGGTCCGAACTCGGCCGACGATCGGGTCGCCGAGGGTGGTCGAGCCGGCGCTGAGCTCCACCGCGCCCCCCCAGAAGTAGCCGAGCAGCTGGAGCTCGGCGGCGCCCGGCGCGGCCCGGAGCAGTCCCCCACGGACGATGGTCCCGTCGATCGGGTAGCTCCCCGGACCGAAGCTCATCGGCGGGAGGACCAAGTAAACCAGGGCGAAATCGTTCGGGGCGAGCACCGAGACCGTGAGGATAACGACCTGCCCCGCGTCATCGGTGGATTGGCCAAAGCCAGCGGCCGCGCCGCCTGGGCCCCTCGGGATCGGACGCGAGTCGAGGGTCCCGCCGATCGTGCTGGTGCCGGTGGTGAAGGCGTTGGGGGTCGGGTGGGTGCCGAAGGTGGTGCTGAAGCTGGCGTCCAGCTCGCCCACCGGGACGATGCAGATCGAGTCGCGGAGGGTCGGGTTGATCCCAGGGCCGCCGAGCGAGAGCTCACGCTCCACCCCGCGGCGCCTGAATTGGATGAACGCCCGCACGTTGGCCAGGCCTTGAGCCCAGCCGGCGCGTGCGCTGTCCTCCAGGCGGGAGGCGATCTGGGCCTCGATGCGGGTGAGCTCGGCGAGGAGGTCGGCCTCGTTGAAGGCGACGGCCAGGACCCGGCGCACGATCTCGAGGTAGCGCGCGCGGCTGGCGGAGAGCTGGTACAGGCGGTGCGGCAGCGCCGACACCGTGAGGACGGAGGCGTTCGGGCGCTCCCCGGCGGCGGTGGAGGTGAAGGCCGCGTCCGGGCCCCAGGGCAGGAACTTCAGGCGTCCGACGCTGGGATCATCGTAGACAAAGAAGTTGTTGGCGTTGCCGGGATAGCCGTCCCAGTGACCGATCACCGACTCCACCGCCCAGAAGCTCATGAACTCCTCGAGATCGACGACCTTGCCCATCTCGTCGAGCGCCGTCGCGTCGGGGGCCTCCAGCGCTTGCTTGAGTTGATCGAGGCGGGCCCGCGCGCCGCCTTCGGGCTGCGAGGTCTTCAGCTCGAAGGTCTCCATCCAGCCGGGGCGAAAGTCGCTGACCGTGCCCTCCCAGAGCGTGCCGTCGGCGCGCGAGAAATTGCGACGAAGGAAGGGCTTCTTGACGGTCTCCACGTTCACGTAGACGCCGAGGTGTTGGCCGTTGACGGTGACGTCGGCGAAGTTGCAGCGCGGCGCG
>Ga0154020_10003699_pt1 | contig 18349 bp, 11 predicted proteins | sample Klosneuvirus_201_FD_109709 | JGI IMG/M metagenome (GOLD analysis project Ga0154020, IMG submission 109709) | Active sludge microbial communities from wastewater, Klosterneuburg, Austria - Klosneuvirus_20160825_MG | ecosystem: Engineered > WWTP > Aerobic digester > Activated sludge | place... | reverse complement strand
GCTCCACGAATACGTGTTGCCCACAACGTTCGGCGTGCTGTATGTAGCGATCTGCTCACCGCACACGTTTGTCGGACCAGTGATGGCCGGCGCAGGTGGGTTCGTGATCGTTACGTTCTGCGATACAGTGGTTGTGCACTGTGATGGTGCGTGCCACTTAGCAAGAGTGATCGTGCCTGTACCTACAGTGTTCCACTTGACATAGACAGTAGTGCCATTGTCCGGACCAGGATTGTTACCTGTTACATCCGAGATAATGCCGCTTGTAGCTGTCCACTTGTACGAGAACGTACCTGGGGTAAGATCCGTTTCACCGTATTGGATCACCTGGTTAAGACATGAACCACCTGTTGCGCCCCCAGCCGTGAGGCGTGTGATCGTTGGAGCAGGTGTTGGTACGATCGTGATCGCACGCGTTACCGTCTTTGAGCAGGTTGTGGCATTCGTTGTTTCAACAAGTTGAAGCGTGAACGTGGCACCTCCACCAAATGCACCCGTAAGGACCGTTACTGTTGCCTGATTGGCACCAGCTGTGATCGTTGCGTTGCTACCGCCAAGCATTGTCCATGCATAGCTGTTAGCAGGAGCATTGTTTGCTGTGCTGTACGATGCAACGGCATTGTCGCACACTACGCCTGGGCCATTGATGACCGGGTTCGGCGTTGGGTTAACGTTGACGTTGAGAGTCGTACGGTTGAGGCAACCAACAACACTTGTCTGTGTAAGCGTGATCGTAGCATTCGGGTTAGGAGTTGTACCCCATGTTACCGTGATGCTATTGCCATTCACTGCTGTGATCGTCGATGGATTACCAACAACACCTGTGCCTGTTGCACCACCTGGTGTTGTGATCGTTCCACCAACAACATCCCACTTATATGTATCGCCCGTGAAGAGCGTAGCCGTGTAGATCGAAGTCGACGTTGGTGAACCAGTTGAATTCTGGCAAACCTGCGTTGGACCTGTGATCACTGGCTGTGGTTGTGGGTACACCGTCACGTTATACGTGAGGTTCGTTACGCAACCACCATGTGATGGGGGAAGTGTTACAGCAAGCTGGATCTGACCGATGTTCGTGCCGCCCGTAGCGTGCCACTCAGCAACGATCGATGACGTGTTTTGACCGCTGCGGATAACACCAACAACAGGGCCGGTAGGCATTGTCCAGAGGAAGCCTGTATTCGCTGGGAACACGCAACCAGGTGCACGTGCCACTGTGTACGTTGTGAGATGCTCTTCGAAGCCACCGTAGATACAAGCAGTTGTTGGACCGCTGATCGTAGCATCTGCAACAGTTGGGTTGATCGTCACCGTCACAACCGCTGTGTCAGGGCATCCGAAGACGTTCGTTTCGATCATGCGGACCTTCACAGGCAATGGATTGTATACACCATTGCATGAAAGAAGGTGGGTTCCCCATGTTGTGACGAACGGATTAAGCGTACCAAAGCCTGTGTTGTTTCCAACGAGTGGAGTTGTACCTGTTGGAGGATTTGTTGTTACCGGAATCTCTACGGTGTTGTCGACAACACCAAGGATCTTCCAATCATACGTTGCAGCCCATCCACCGAAGGAAGGAGTTGCAGCCGTATATGTACCAACCGATGGACCACATGCTGGGTTTGAACCCGAGAATGAAGCAACCGGCTTAGGATTGACGGTAACGTCCGTACCCGGAGCATCTGATACAGGGCAAGCTGAAGCTGGGATCGGACGAGCATAAACTCCTGCACCGGTGCGCAGTTGAGCGCGCACTTCGAAGTTTACGATCGTTGGAACGGCTGGGTTTGTCGGAAGAACGCTGAGAGCTGGAATCGAGATCGGACCGATCGCGCCACCAGTACCATTGAAGGTAACAGCAGGAGCCATCGAAACACCGTTGCGGAGGATCTCATACGTTACACCGTCTTGTGAACCAGCTTGGGTGAAGATCACCGGCTGTTCCCAACAAACTGGATTCGGCGTGTAGCTGTTTGCCTGAACAAGCGGAAGCGCAAAGACCGTAGCCGTTGGCTGTGCTGTGAGCGTTACTTGGCAAGCAGGAGGACTCGTGTTCGACGTAGCGACTACACGATACTGATAGTTCGGGTTTGCAAGAAGTGGATATCCACCAGTTGGGTCCGTGTTGTCGGGAAGGAGGAGAGGTCCACCCGTACCAACAGCAGAGATACCCGTTGGGACCCAAACCGGAGCGATAACTGCACCAGTTGAGTTGTCACGGATCTGAGCACGCTCAAGAGCGTACGTTACCCAGTTTTGCGAGCCAGCCACAGTTACGTCAACATCTACATCGAAGCACAAAACATTCGGTGTGATCGTTACGGCAAGTGCTGCGTTCGGGATCTGATGAACATTAACTGTGGCATCACCTGTCGAAACAACATACGGTCCGCAAACTGGGGCAAGATTAGATGCCACAACGCGGAACAGATACACCGTAGGTGCAGGAGCAACCGTTGTGAATGCAAGGTCTGCTGTTGGAACTACGAAGTTCAGAGCAAGACCAGTTCCATTTTGCGGTGCAACTGTTGCATTAGCCCACGTACCACCACCGTTTGTTGAACGCTGGACTTGATACGAGTAGCCAACTTGCGAGTTTGCAAGCGTGAGTGGTGCCGTTTGGGCACCCGTGTTACAGATGTCTTGTGGTGTTACACCAAGTGCAAACTGTGTTGGGATAACATTAAGTGTAACGTTGTAGTCAGGTGTTGTTGCACCGCAACCACCAGGGTGCACTTCCGTGACCTTGATCTTTGCAGGTGACGCACCATAGAATACAACACGCACGCGTGATGCATTCAATGTGCCCGGAAGAAGCTGGCTAGCAACCGGAGCTACGTTACCAGCGATCGTTGTGTATGCACCACCATTGTTCGTTGAGTACGCAACGATATAACCATTCGATATCTGCCACGAGTACGTGTTGCCAAGTACTTGTGGAGTAGCGAAGTCATATGTGTACGTGAACGGACCAGCGTGTGGCATGCCAACCGGATCTACCAAGTTCTGGCAGACAACGTTTGGATTCAAGCCAGCAGTAGGAACATTGATAACGATCGATGGAGTTGGAACCGGATCTACGACGAAGTTGGTAACTGTTGAAGTTGCGCAACCTGAGACAGCGTCAGTACCTGTTACTGTGATCGACTTAGGACCTGCACCAAGAAGGTTGGTGATCTGACGTGTAAGATCCGGAGCAGCACCAGCTGCATTAAGTGTTACACCTGCAGCTGCCCATGTGTAGTTAACACCTGGCTGACCAGCACCACCGTTTGTTGCAACGGCTACGTTGATCGGAACTGGTGTATTAACACAGAATGGAAGTACCGGAGCAAATGTGATCGGCGCCGGAGCAGGACGTGCATACAGTGTTGTGTTCGTTGAACCAACCAAGCTGACGCAGCCTGCTGCCGATGTGAGTTGTGCATTGATCGTCACGACAACGCTCTGTGGTACAAGTGCCGCGTTTTGTGGCAATTGACCCCATGTGATCGTACGTGCGACGGCACCAACTGGCTGAGCAAAAGGACTGCCAGTTACAACTGTTCCAACCGGAGCGCCAGTTACGTTAACTGCAAGCGAACCAGCCTGAGCCGTTGTGATCGTGTAGTTCGTCGTAGAAACTGGGTTCTGCGGGGAAGCTGCACACGCTGTTGCCACCGGCGTAATGACCGGAGCAGATGGCACCTGATTGATCGTAAACGCCTGTGTCACAGTAGCAGCACAACCAGTTGTTGTGTTTGTTACCGTAAGTGTAAGCGAGTACGAAGATGTTGCAGCTGGCGGATTCGTGAAGGTAACGATCATCGTTGGGTTGCCGTTGGCACCCAGAGTACCGATACCGTCTACGTCAAGGGCTTCTGCCCAGAGATAGGTAGGAGCACCACCACCATTGACAAGAGCCAAGGTTGAGAACGTGTGTGCCTGATTACCGCACAATGTAGGAGAAGGCGCTCCAATGCTGAACGTTGGATTTGGATTGATCGTGATCGTGTAGGTTTCTACAGCTGCACAACCAGCATCCGTGTATTCATCGGAGATCGTACCTGTGCCTGCACCACCCCACGTTACCGTGAAGGCGTTTGCAACAGCACCAACACCAGTTGCCTGGGTAGGCGTGCCAATGACGAATGGAGCAGTTACGGCTGTGATCGTACCACCTACGACCGTGATCGTGTGTGTACCAGGACCACCTGTGGTAGAATACGCAACAACGTTGCCCGGTCCAGGAGCGGCACATGGCGTGATCGATCCTGTGATGCCAAAGCTGGCAGCAGGAGGAGTTGCCGTAACTGTTACGTTAAGTGTAGAAAGGGCTTGGCAACCGTTGACTGTGTTTTCAACAACAGTCACGCTACCTGCACCAACTGTTGGCCATTGAACTGTGATAACAGTAATGCCCGTGTTGAATGTCCCGCCAAGAGCAGCGCCACCTGGGGCTGTAGCTGTGTTCGGAAGTGCATTCGTTGGCGTACCACCAGTTACAGACACAATGTTACCGTTAACAACTACCCAACGATATCCGTTGAGTGGGTTCGGTGTGTTGAGTGTGTAGGAGTATTGTTGTGGCGTAGGAGCCGACTGATACGATGGATTGCCCACTGCGGAAGCAACGAATTGACATGGTGTGTTTGCACCAACAATCGCTGGAGTAGGAAGCGGGAAGACCGTCGTTGTTGTGCTATATGAGCGTGTGCAACCACTTGCTGTTGTTTCAAGAACAGTCATTGTTCCTGGACCAGCTGCCGTCCAGTTAAGCTGACGCGACTGATTTGCAACAACGTTTGCCGCAAGTGGTGTCCCGTTTGGATATCCGGCTGAACCGCCAGTATATACAAATGGAAGACCTGAGGCCGTGTATGTATATGTATTACCCGCAACACCAACAAGGCCAGTTCCGCCATTGTTCGTGATGGAGTACGTCATATTCGTACCGGCACAAACACTCGCAACTGAACCGGCTACCGCATTTGTTGGCGGAAGTGGGTTAACAGTAAAGGATGTCTGCAACACCGGTCCTGGGCAGAGATTGCCCGGCCCGTTGAAAGCCTGCACTTGGACCGTTACTGTTGCAGCCGCGGCCGGTTGTACCGGTTGATTCGTTACGGTGACGACCTTTGTGTTCGTGCTACCTGCAGGGAATGTAGCTCCGATGGTGTTCGTTACGAACGCCCATGCATAGAAACCATAACCAGCAGGAGTCGAGTAAGTCACATTGTTCGAGCCTGTTGCCACCGCACAGATAGCACCTGGTGCTACTGTAAGAGGTCCAACCGGAACCGAATAGATCGTTACACGATTAACGAACGTGCTGATCGCTGAGCAGTTCGTTGGTGCCGGACCAGTTTCTGTTACCTGGATGTTGTAGCTCGTACCGGCGTTCGATCCGCCAGCAGGATACTGGATATCCGCGATCTGGTTCTGAGCACCCGAAAGGATGATCGTGGCACCAGGTGCTGTTGTCGACCATGCCAATGTTGATGTAGCAATAGATGGTACAGCTACATATTGAACAGTTGCACCTTGGCAAATGTTCTGAGTACCTGTGATCGAGCCGATTGCTACCGGTTGGGCATTCGCAACAACTGCATAATCCGCGGTTTGAACCGTTGTACAGTTATTGAGCGTCGTGATACCATAATAGTACCACGTGCGATCCACTGTAGCGGCCGGTGTTGCTGTAACTTGGTTCCAGATTGGACCAGCATTAACAGCTGTACCGATCGCGATACCACCTACACCTGCGCAAGGCACGTTCGGTGTTGGGCAACGGAAGAAGGCAGTCTGCGTACCGTCAAGTGCCGGAGCAGCAGGTTCCCATGAGTAAACTTCAGGACCGAATGGACCGCCAGCGCCAGCACGTTGGTTCTGACCAATCGTTGCTTGCGGTGGTTGGCATAGCGAAAGCAGACCGATCGAGTGTTGATCCTGAGCTGCTTGAACGTTCAGAGCGTTGTCGTCGATCTGCTCTACGAAGATGTCGATCTGACCAGCATCTGCGTCACCTTCAAGGTGAAGGACCAGCTGAACAGAGACTGTTGCAGGATTTGGAGCACCCGGTGGGATCGGTCCCGGTGGGTTTGGATAGAAGTACGGAACATCGTCAAACGTGACGATGAGCGTTGTACCTACGAGTTCATACCAGATCTGTCCGCCAACCTGTGGCGAAAGGTCCGTATTTGCCAGGTAGATAGCATCATATGTAGCACCTGCACCCGGAGCGGCCAGATTGCGCGGGGCGATCTGAACTGCGAGTGGGTCGTTGCGGAACGTGATGAAACCATTCGAGCCTACATAGAAGCCGTCAACCGCAAGGTCAATAAGGCGTCCATGAAAACGGAATTGGCCGGCTACGTTCTGCTCTGCAGAAACCTCGTCGTCGTCCAATGCCAGGTTAACTACGCCGCCGCCTGGGAGGGCGAACGCGTAGGGAGGCAATACACCAAGTGCAGCATAACCGATATTGATACCGGGTGCGGCCAAGGTGGCCCGAAGTGTTGTGTTCTGTCCTGCACAGACCGGGTTCGGACCCGGACTTGCCAACAGATCAACGGTTTGCGCCTTCACCGAGATGCCTGTTAGCAACCCAGCGGTCGTAATGACCGTCAACAACAGAGCCTGGAGCCAACGCCCCACACTCCGTTGTCGCGAAGAGAACGCGGAATCGAATCGATTCATACGATCCTCCAAATGAGACTTTGAAATACTGTTACTCTTACTGTTATTCTTCATAGTTGACGTGGTCTGTTCCCCATTCACAAACACCAATTGGCGCCCGAGGCGCCTTGATTTTTCAGATTGTGCTTTGTCGCGTTGAGTCATAATGTCCTTCCGAACCGTTGGATTGAAACGGCACGGCGCACAACTCCCCCGTTGCCAGAGGCGTGTACATCGTCGCGAAAATAGGTCGACGGAGCGGTTCCACCAAACACGACTTTGCCACAAAGCATCATATATGCCATGGGACTAGCGTTTTTCGCGAATATGTTCTGCGTCGTCTGAGTCATTGTCTTCGATCAGCGTTGTTTTTATGTGTTGCTACGTGGTTCTACGTAGACAAACCTGTGAAACAGATTCCACACCACCAAGGACATTGGACCAGATCACGGTGGGTTACCCCCCGAAATCCAGCCCACCTTGATGGCAGGAGCTATTCCACAAGCCCCGTGCCAAATTCCTGGGAGTTACGCATATCGTGCACGTATTTCCATAGGTCTTCGATGAGTTCGGTGATGCCTTCTTGAGCAACGGCTGAGATGATCTTTGCCTTGTGCTTCTTCACGAACTTGCCTTTAGCCAGTTCTGCGAGCTCGTCAGGGGTGAGGGTGTCGGCCTTGGTGAGTCTCACAAGCCATGGTTTCTTGAGGAGCGACGCGGAATATTGGCCCAATTCATTACGAAGGGTCTTTAGGTCCTTTTCAGGATCCTCAGACATCACGTCGATCATAAAGAGGAGAACTGCGGTCCGTTCGATGTGACGAAGGAACTGGATCCCAAGCCCCTTGCCCTCATGAGCCCCCTCGATCAGTCCAGGGATGTCAGCAACGGTGAAGCTGCGATACTCACCTGCCCGCACGAGCCCAAGGTTGGGTACCAAGGTTGTGAACGGATAGTCTGCGATCTTGGGCCGCGCTGCCGAGATCGTGGCGATAAGCGTGCTCTTGCCGGCATTTGGGAACCCTACAAGACCAACATCTGCCAAGATCTTGAGCTCGAACTCAATGTCTCGCTCTTCCCCTGGCGTTCCGGGGTCTGACATACGGGGCGCCTGGTTGATCGATGTCACAAACTCGGAGTTGCCACGACCGCCCATGCCGCCATGGGCAACAGTGACACGCTGACCCTGCTGGGTCAAGTCGGCGATCTGCTCCTTTGTCACCTTGTCGCGTATCACGGTCCCTACCGGAACACGGATGACCACGTCATCGCCGCTCCTGCCAGTACAGTTGCTCTGTCCACCTCGTGCCCCACTCACGGCTTTGTAGTGCCTGCGGTACGTAAAGTCAAGCAGCGTACCGAGTTGACGGTCGGCCTCGATGATGATGGAGCCGCCTTTTCCGCCATTTCCGCCATCGGGACCACCCTTGGGGACGTATTTCTCGCGTCGGAATGAGATGTGGCCGGGACCACCATCGCCGGCCTTGACGTTGATCCAGGCGGTATCGATAAAGTTCATACAAAGCTCCTGTGCAGGGCCTGGGCAAATTCCATGGCTGCCGTACTGTCCGGCGCCACTCCCTGACGGGCAAAAAATCTGTCTACTACTCCGGCAGCTTCCTTCCACTCGACACACCGGAGCACGTCGGAAACCACCTGTGAATACAACTCAGCGTCTTTATTGAAGACCTTCTTGATCACACGTTCCTTTGAGCTGACATCGAGCATGGTTCTGAACCGCTCTGCCCTGGCAGCGTGTACATCCGGGACGTCTGGAACCTCGGAGATCTCAGCTGTTATCTCGGTTTCCACGAGTTCGGGAACTGGTGCCGGGACCGGGTCAGAAGGCGTTGGTGTGATCGCTTCGGGAACGGTCTCTTCGATGTTGGCGATCACGGTATCGATCACGTCAAAGAACTTGAGCCGGGTAAGAGCGCGGAGCTCTTCCCGATACAGTAGGCGCTCCAAAGCTTGGGAGATCGGGACAGCCCCTTTATCATCGAGGAAGATGATCACGGCCTCTGTGGGGACGGATTCAGGTGGCAGGTCGGGGTCTGCTTCTGCGAAGAAGGCATAGATACCATCGAGCAGGCGGACAAACTCGTCCTGAGACAGATCGAGAATGGCATCGTTGTCCACCTTCTCCACGATCCGTTCGAATTCCACTACGCTGAGGATCTCATTGGCCGAGGACTCTGCCGGACGTGACTTGGCCCATTGGCGAATGCCATCAAGCAGGTAGGTGTTATCTGTGAGGTAATTCAGCCGGAGAAGGATCTCGTAAAGGGGCTTGGTGGGCTCCCCACGGAAAACGAACCATTTTAGGGTGGTACGCGGCCGTACGAGAAAATTCAGTCGGGTCTTAACTGCAGCATCGATCGTGGCTGTCAGTTCCTCATGATCGAACCTGGCGGACTTGATATAGAGATCATCGAGTTTGGGGAACATGGCACGCAACGCCTCATTCCCGGTATCGAACCGAGGATTGGACGAACGGATTGCCCTCTCTTCATGGAGCCACCACTCGGCTTCCGCACGGAAATACGCGCGGTAGGCGGGATGAACGTTCTCATTGGCCAAGATGGCCGAGAGGGGGATGCTGGGCTGACGCGTGTCGAGCTGTTGTTTCAGCTGTTTGCGGACACGGTCAAGTTCCTTTTCAAACATGGAGTCTGTATCTCTATACTACAACGCAAGATACGACATCCCAAGGGCTCAATACCCAGCTACTCCGTGAGGACGGCGAACAACCGGAACGGCTTTGAGCTTTGCGGCAAGTTTGTGAATCACTTCCGGCGGGAGATCCTTGTGACGAGTATCCTGTGTGACCGGCACCGGTGAAAGGTTGTAGAGATCAACAACCGGAGCATCCACCACGGTTTGAGGCCGCACCACAACAACGTCCGAATTCGAATTCAGAAGATATACGGTGGATACTATAGCCACTATTCCTACAACTGCGGAAATGATCTTCAGCGTCCACTTGGGACGCTTTACAGAAAGCAGCACCTGCGATTCGAAAGCATCTGGAGGTGGCACAGTTGGAAGTGCAGACAAAAGAGATCGCACGAGAACAGCGTTCTCAAAGTCTGGAGGGGGCGAGACAGGGGGGAGAGGAGACATTGCTATTCCTGAGAAGGGAATACTTCGTTGTAAAGACTGCGCAGCAATACCTGGAGCTGCGCGCGACCCCGATTGATCCGACTCTTTACCGTCCCCATCTCAGTGTTGGTGATCACTGCGATCTCCTCATACGTTAGTTGTTGCACATCACGCAACACGACCATTTCTCGATACGATGGCGAAATACTCAGTAGTGCTTTCTGCACATCCTGAGCAATTCGAGTACTATCGACTAATTCATCGGGCATATATGTTTCATCCGGGATATCCCACGATGATTCATCTTCCCCGACGCTGAAGGCCTCACCGAGGCTGACCCCATTACGACGTCTATACCGTTTAAGTTCCGTCCGAGCCAGATTAGATGCGATGGTATAGAGCCACGTGGAGAATTTCACCTCTCCAACAAAGGAGTGCCCAAAGCGATACAGGCGGACAAATGTCTCCTGTGCGACATCCACGGCATCGTCGTAGTTACCAAGAAAACGGTAGGTATACGTCGTTATGGGTTCCTTATAGCGACGCATTAAGGCAACAAACGCTGCCTCGTCTCCTTTAAGGAACAATTGTAAGAGTTCTTCATCAGAAGCGCTATTTCTGGCAACCTGCATCTAAAATCTTCCGCCTCTTACTTAAAAAGAACGCTAAGTACGGTGGAAAGTCGCTCCACTGCGACAATGTGCTTAGACGGGGCTTCTACTGTAGCCGGGGCATAGATGAATTCGAGCCCGAGACGTACCGCTTCACCAACACGTTGGTCAAGATACGCTACTCTACGCACTTCTCCCGTCAGCCCCAATTCCCCAACAAAGGCAACTCCCGAAGGAATGGGTCTATCAATAACGCTGCTCGCAATGGCTACAGCCACTCCAAGGTCTATCGCTGGGTCCTGCACGGCAATCCCACCAGCCACATTGACAAACACGTCACTCTGACGAACCTGCACGCCCCCTCGCTTCTCAAGAACGGCAAGGATCATCTGGAGTCTCTTCGTATCGTAGCCAGTGCTAACACGCTGCGGAACGCTATATCCGGTAGGGGAGACCAAGGCCTGTACTTCTACGAGGAGTGGACGTGTTCCCTCCATCACGGCTACAACAGCAGTGCCGGGTTCGTCCATACTCCTGTTGGAGAGCAATACTTCACTTGGATTGTGCACCTCGCGCAGACCGCTCGAGGTCATGTCGAAGACGCCGATCTCATTCGTCGACCCGTAGCGATTCTTCAATGCACGCAGCACGCGATACGAATAGGTGCCTTCGCCTTCGAACTGCAACACGGCATCGACCATGTGTTCAAGTACTTTCGGTGCGGCAATGAGGCCATCCTTGGTAACGTGACCGATGATGATGATCGGAATACCACTTCGTTTTGCGATCCGCGTCAAAAGCGACGTACACTCGCGAACCTGAGCCACGCTGCCGGCTGATGACTCCATGAGATCGGTGGTGATGGTCTGAACGGAATCCACCACAACAAGCGATGGCGTTGTGTGTTCGATCAAGGCAACGATGCGTTCAACATTCGTTTCTGACGCTACAATGATGCCGTCGCTCTTCACGCCGAGTCGTTCAGCACGCTGCTTGATCTGATGCAGACTCTCTTCACCAGTCACATACAAGCAAGCACGGTCAGGTACAAGAGCTCCGGCATGGGCTGCAAGCTGCAACATGAGCGTACTCTTCCCCATTCCCGGATCTCCCCCTACCAGCACGATACTCCCTGGTACAAGTCCGCCTCCTAACACTCGATCGAGTTCATCCATTCCGGTGTGGATGCGTGGCGCTTGATCTGCCATCACATTGGTAAGGGGCGTAGCAGCTCCGGCAACAACATCGATAGACGAACGATTGGATCGCCCCTTACCCTTGGAAGTCTGTGCATCAACTTCTTCGATCATGGATTCCCATGTTCCGCAAGCTGGACAACGGCCGAGCCATTTCGGAGCTACATGTCCGCAGGACGAACAGCGATAGACGGTGCGTATCTTCATTGGTGTTTCGTTTGTGAATCTCAAAGCTAGGGAATGTTCGTCGCGTGAACTCTTCAAACATCTCCATACACGATGCCTACGAAGTGTGTCGCAAGGTCACCTACATCCATGCAAAGACCTTCTACTTCGCCTCGCGCTTCATCCCGCTCGATAAACGGAATGCCTGTTACGCGGTGTATGCATTCTGTCGGTACGTAGATGATCTTGTAGATGTGGCAATGGAGCAGGGAAACGTGACGCGGGAAGATGCAGTTCGTCTTGTTTCTCAGTGGAAGGCGGACCTCGACTCTGTCTACGCCCGCTCTCTAACCACTATACCGGACGCAACCGAGCGCAGCGCCATCCTTCTTGCATGGGATGACACACTTACTCGCTTCCACATACCGCGCGGCTTACCTGATGAGCTGATCGAAGGCGTCTTAATGGATACGTCCATCACACGTTTTGATTCCTTCGATGATCTATGGACGTACTGCTACAAGGTAGCATCTGTTGTTGGACTCATGACGTCGGAGATCTTTGGGTATTCGTGCAAAGCGGCTCTTCCTCGTGCAGTGGATCTCGGCATCGCCATGCAACTCACGAACATCATCCGCGATGTTGGCGAGGACGCACAACGAGGTAGGATCTATCTTCCGTTGGAGGACTTAGATCGATATGACGTGAGTGAGGATGACATCCTCAGCCGGCGATTCACTCCGAACGTTCGAGCATTGATACGCAGCTACGTAGAGCGTGCGCATGAGTATTATGAGGCGGCGGAACCTGGCATCGCAATGCTTTCAAGCGACAGTCGGATCACAGTGCTGCTGATGAGCAGAAACTATCGACGCATCGTGCGCGTGGTGGAGTCCATGGACTACAATGTGTTCCTACGCAGAGCAAGTACATCGATGTATGAGAAGATCCTTGCCATTCCGTCTGCGTACTTGGAGTCGCGCAGAATGCCGCGTGTTCACTCGTAGTAGAACACAACGTCCGTAACGTTGAACTGACCGTATTCAAAGTCCCCCGAGTCAAGATTCCACACGAAGTCAACCTCCGTTGGTATCATCACACCATCGATCTCGCGGTAATTCCTGCAATGCAGCGTAAACGTTGCTTGTTCGAATCCGCTCTTATGATCGCGATACTTATCACCGGTAACGATTCGGTCTACTTCACCAATATCGTTCACATGGAACGTTGCCTGAACCTGCGTCTCCCCATCCGTGATAACAGCACGAGCAGTTGACGCGTCGATCTCTTCCCAACGCAAGGTGTTGGTTGGCAATAGTCCGGTTGGCAACCATACAAGTTCGCTCAGGAATCGAAACAACATTGAGGTATCTGTCTCGGGGCCTTCATACTCTTGCAGCGTGAGCGCTCCAAAGAGCTTTAAATGTCCGTGACCTGTTCCGTGCATGTAGCTGAGTTTTGCCGTGCGCCACCATGCGGCATTGTGTTTCAGAGTGGCGTCCCACACGAATCCTGGTTCCATACCCGACAACACTTCCTTGGCCTTCACAGTGAACCACGGACTGCCCGGGCGATGTCGGAATCGTGCCGTCTGCTGTAACACTGCATACCGGATGTTCGCCTGTCCTTCCTTCAGTGCATAATGCAGATATCTCCTCACCGGTTCCGGAAGTCTACGTGCAAGTTCCGAAGAGAAATGCGGAAGGGGCTCCTTCCCAACCGAGTTGATGAGCTTGCGGATCGCACTTGCAACGAAGATGCGTGATACAAGTGCACTGAGTGACACCAAGACCACGATCGTACCGATGGAAGCAAGAAGGATAACGAGGATCTTAGGCATGATTCATCAGGACGTGCGTCCTGCCTCCCACTGCATCAGACTGCGTGATGCACGCTGAAGTAATTCTGTCCCTGCAACATACACGAAGATGAGTGGTATCACCTTAAAGAGTCCACGGCGCAACGTCTGCTCAACGATCGCCGCACTGAACATCGTCCCCACAAACCAAAGTCCGAGGAAGACAACACCGATCCACATAAGGGGTAGCAATGGTCCTGTCTTGCGAGTTACAACCACATTGCCGACAAAGACCACAGCAAGTAGGAGGAATGAACCGGCCCATAGCCCCTTATCGTAGACGACATTTGAGAAGGTGCTTGTGACAACCTGTATGAACCGAGCTCCATCAAAGCCGATAAGTTGTTCGGCCGTAGACGGGCGTACCGGGAGATAGGCATTGAAGAACAAAACATGCCAAATGGCAAAGACGCCAAGAGACGCTACAGCTGCCACCGCTGCATACGTTGCCGCCGAACGCCAAGAGAACGCGCGTGCCACGAATGGAAGAGAGGCAGCAACGCCGATCGCAACGAGCAGGATTGACTCCGTACGAGACCAGCATGCCCCGCAGAGCATGATCACTGACAACCACAACAGGGCTTGTTGATTCTTGGCGATGGCTTGCCAGATCAGAATGGCGCCAATAGCAAAGAATGCGGCGTTGATATGATCCGTCTGAACGAGATAGGAGTACCCCAGCATCTCAGGCGTGAGAATATAGAGGATCCAGAGAATGCCGGCGATGAATGGATGCGCAAGTTCACGTAGCACCGACCATAGAAACCACGCCAGTGCACATGCGACTATTGGGACCCACAGCTGACCATAGGCGAATCCAACAAGGCGGAACATCACCTGCAGCAACATGGCGAATGGGGCGTAGAATGGCTGGTTGGACAGTTGGCCCGCAAGAGAAGGATCAGTGAAGACACGATTGACGATCGTGCCTTCTTCAACCGTCTGACGAGCAACGAGATCGATGCCTGCCATCGCATCGAACGGTGTAACCGGCCAATACCATGCAGCCCATGTAGCGATGAACGCAACATAGAGGGCAACACCAAGCGGTATCATGTCATAGAGCGTGAGCGTCCAGGTCGGCTTCGAGAGGAGTCCGCTATAGAACGCTGAAACATTCTTCCACCACACATGCGGCAGCAATGCAACAACAGCACCGGAGATCAATAGCGTTCCGGTGGACAACGGAATGTTCAGCAGCTCACAACCAAAGAATGCGACCGTATGTAAGAACATGCCCACAAGCAAGGCCAGCGGGATGGACATTGACCTCGGCATGGCAACGCGCAATGCTCCCAGTGTAGCAAGTCCTGCTATCCACTGAAGGCCGATCATCATGAAGAACGGGATGCCGACGTTCATTATCGCCCCTTCCCGTATTCGATCAATAACGAATCGATGTTCGTTTGCCCACCGCGACGTGCGATCCAGATCTGGTTCTCATTGAGCACAACAAAAGCGTTCGCTGATGAACGACGTGTTGAATCCGCCCAGGTAACAATGTTCTGAAAACCAACCATCCAGGTGAAGATCCGCGCGTCGGTCCATATCGCGTTCGATGTCATATATCGTCCGGCATACGACATCGGAGGAAGAAGGACGACGTCCGTTGGACGCATGTGGTTGACGATGTATGTAGGGATCTCCACGTTCGCTACATGTCTCATGAAGAGACGTTCCTTCCACGAACGGATCTTGTTCAGCGAGTCGAGCTTATCTCCATAGAGACCGATACGAGCATCATACGCCGTAGCATACGTATTGAAACCGTTGAATTCGGCTGATATCAATACTGTAATGATCACCACCATAATGATGGCGAGGATGAGACCACGCAGGGAGAAGATCGGCGGGCGCTCGTTCATTGCAACCTATGGATCAGTTGCCGGACAGTGCCTCGGCACCACCCACGATCTCCAACATTTCCTTGGTGATCGCTGCTTGACGTTCGCGGTTGTAGATGAGTTGCAGAGACTTGATAAGGTCGCGGGCGTTGGTAGTAGCATTCTCCATCGCCATACGACGAGCAGCATGTTCGGCTGCATTGGAATCAAGGAGGGAACGCCACACTTGAAGCTTCACATACATAGGGAGAAGCGTATCAAGGATCTCCGCACGTGTTGGTTCAAAGATATACTCAACGTTGTGCTGGGACTTGTCAGGCTTCACATCAGGAAGGATGGGGAGCAGTTGCATTCTCCGCACTTCTTGGCGCATCACAGTAACGAACTCATTGGACATCAACTCTACCTGATCGAAACGCTGAGCCAGGAATGAATCGGAAACGAGTTCGGCGATATCTACGGCAGTACTGTAGTCGAGCTTCGTGAATACGTCGTTGAACTCACGGACCACGTCCTCCGAGCCCTTACGAGCAGAGTTCACGGCACGCTTTCCAACAGGGATCACGTGAATGGTTGCAGCAGGATGCTCCTTATGCAACTCCGCCATGCGAAGTCCGGCGGCACGCAACAGGTTCGTATTGAACGCACCGCAGAGGCCACGGTCCGACGAGATCACGATGATCGCGATCGATGTAACGGTCTTGCGGGTCTCGAAGAACGGGTGCACGAACTCTGTATCTGCCGACGACAGATTACCAAGGATCTTCTGCACTTGTTTTGCAAAGGGGCGGGCAGCGATGATCGCATCTTGGGCACGACGAAGTTTCGCCGTTGCCACCATGCTCATTGCTTGGGTGATCTTCGACGTATTCTTGACCGAGGTTATGCGGTCGCGTGTTTCACGTAGGGTTGCCATCCGTCTGTTTCCGTTCTAGTCAGTTGGTTTTCACAAATACGGCCAGTCCTTGAGCAAATGCTCTTGGACGTAGTCGGCAACGGTTGATTCAAGGGGACCGAAGTGTACATCAGGCAACGCTCGTTGCATAGTGGACATATCGGCCAGCGTAAAGTTCTGGTACTGTTTCGCGAGACCTTCCGGCATATCCGTATACACGATGTTCGGTTCTCGACCCATGGCAGTGAACACTGCATTCATGAGGTCATTCCATGTTCGTGCAACACCGGTCCCAAGATTCATGATCCCGTTCACATCAGGCCGTTCCAACAGCGTCATCATCACCTTGCAGACATCTTTCACGTAGACAAAGTCTCGCATCTGTCCGCCGTCTGTATAAGACGGATCGACACTCTTGAATAGGCTCACACTTCCCGATGCATGGATCTGAGATACGGCTTTGAATACCATGCTGGACATACTGCCCTTGTGATATTCATTTGGACCGAACACGTTGAAGAACTTCAAACCAACACAAGAATCTGTGAGGTTCTGTTCTCTGATCCAGCGATCGAACAGATGCTTCGAATACCCATACATGTTCAACGGACGCAGATCCGTTGAGCCGTCTGTATAGCCTCGTGAGCCACTGCCATACGTTGCAGCACTGCTTGCGTAGATGAACCGTGCTCCGCGTTCGATCGCGAATTCCGCGACGTCGATGCTGTAGAGGTAGTTGTTGTCATAGAGGTAGTCCGCATCTGTCTCCGTTGTGGAGGAGCAGGCACCCATATGGACAACAGCCTCAACGTCTTCTACGTCGCCAACGGCCATCATATCCCTGAATTCTTCCTTGCCAACTATGCCAATGAACGTCCGATCAACAAGATTCTTCCACTTGTTCCCGGTACCGAGAGAGTCCACGATCAGAACATCCTCACGTCCTGCGGCATTGAGCGAAGCAAGAAAGCAACTCCCAATGAAACCCGCGCCGCCAGTGAGGACGATCATCGTTGGAACCTTAGACGAGTGCCGCTGCGAAGCGCTCAGTGAAGCTCTTGAGCGTTGCATTGAGATTCGCAACGATCTCGTCTGTAAGGGCCTTCTTCACGCGCAGACCTTCGATGATGTCAGCATGACCGGCATGGACGAACTCAAGGAGTTCCGTCTCATACTTTTTGATGCTCTCCACCGGAAGCTCGTCCATGAAGCCTGTGGAGGCTGCATAGATGACAACGATCTGGTCTTCAACGGGAACAGGCGAATACTGTGGCTGCTTCATCACTTCAAGGAGGCGTGCGCCTCGACGAAGTTGCTGGAGCGTTGTCTTGTCGAGATCGGATCCGAAACGTGCGAATGCTTCAAGAGCACGGAACTGAGCAAGATCCAGCTTCAACGGTCCGGCAACCTTCTTCATGGCCTTGATCTGAGCATTACCGCCCACACGAGACACCGAGATACCCACGTTAAGAGCAGGACGTACACCGGCATTGAAGAGGTTCGGTTCGAGGTAGATCTGACCGTCCGTGATGGAGATCACGTTCGTAGGGATGTAGGCAGATACGTCACCGGCTTGTGTTTCGATCACCGGAAGTGCAGTAAGCGAGCCGCCACCTAGTGCGTCGCTGAGCTTAGCTGCGCGTTCCAGAAGACGTGAGTGGAGATAGAACACGTCACCCGGATACGCCTCGCGTCCTGGTGGACGACGAAGGAGCAGAGATACTTGGCGATACGAAGCAGCTTGCTTGGAGAGATCATCATACACCACGAGTGCGTGGCGACCTGAGTCGCGGAAAAACTCGCCCATCGAGCAACCGCTATACGGTGCGATGAACTGCAATGGTGCAGGGTCAGAAGCAGTGGCGCAGACCACTGTTGTGTACGCCATAGCGCCATATTTCTCGAGTGTGGCCACAACATTGGCTACCGTGGATCCCTTTTGGCCAATGGCTACATAGATGCAATACACAGGCTTGATGCCTTGATCGGCAGCTTCCTTTGTATGTGTGAAGCGCTGATTG
>Ga0154020_10003696_pt1 | contig 18353 bp, 16 predicted proteins | sample Klosneuvirus_201_FD_109709 | JGI IMG/M metagenome (GOLD analysis project Ga0154020, IMG submission 109709) | Active sludge microbial communities from wastewater, Klosterneuburg, Austria - Klosneuvirus_20160825_MG | ecosystem: Engineered > WWTP > Aerobic digester > Activated sludge | place... | reverse complement strand
ATCAAGGTCCAGCGCCCAGACACTTTCTTGCTGGCGCGGTTCCAGCAAGATCCCCTATCGATCGCATCCGCCTTCGCCAACCTGCGCGCCACGCTGCGCTCGGCACCGGAACCTGACCAGCTGCTGGAACGATTGGCCGCCGATGGCCAAAGCCTGACGGCGGCGGCCCTGCATGACGCCTGGCAACGGGGCGCTGTGCGCCTCTGACGACGACATCATTCATGCACCCCTGGGACTTCCGCGCTCGCTTCCGCCGCACTGCATTCGGCTGGAAAGGCTCCAAGCTCGCGATCGAGCGCATCCACGAAGCCCTGGCCGAGATCCGCGCCGTCGCGCGGCAAGACCCCACCACCGCAGCTGAAGGCGCTGTCCTGTTCCTGGAAAAGCTCTCCCCCGCCCTGAACCAGATCGACAGCTCCTCGGGCGCACTGGGCAACGCCACCTATGCCGCCGTGCAGGAATTGGTACCGATCATCAGCAACGCTCCGGTCGACCCCGCCACGCGAGAGAAGTGGCTCGACCGCCTCTTTGCGGCCATCCAGGAAGACGACCCGCCCTACATCGAGCACCTGGGCGACCACTGGGGCGAGCTCTGCGCCACGCCCGAGCTCGCCTCGGCCTGGGCCGACCAACTGCTGCCCACCCAGCGCAGCGTGCTGCGCGAACGCAAGCGCGGCACCTATGCCTTCTTCTCCGGCACGACCCTGTGCTACAGCGCCTTGTTCAAGGCCGGCCACCACGACGAGTTGCTGGATCTGCTGGCCATGGACCCGCGACCGATCTGGCATTACTTGGTGTGGGGCGCCCGCGTGCTGGCCCAACGCGGTCAGGTCGACGACGCCATCGACTACGTGCGAGAACGCGCGGGAAGCACCACCAGCCTGGAGACCATCGCTCGATTTGCGGAAGCGGAACTGCTGAAGGCCGGCCGACGCGCCGAAGCCTTCGACCAGTTCGCACTGCTGGCCAACCAGGCCAACTCCAACCTGTCGACCTTCAGGGCGCTGGCCAAGAAATACCCCGAACTCGCACCCGACAAGCTGCTGGGGCACCTCATCGCCTCGACACCGGGCGAGCCCGGCAAGTGGTTCGCCACCGCGAAGACGCTGAAGCTGTTCGACCGGGCGACCCAACTGGCCTGGGCCTCGCCCTGCGACCCCAAGACCTTGACCCGTGCCGCGCGCGACAACCTGGTCAAGCAGCCGGCGTTCGCCATGCAGTGCGCCCTGGCCGCACTGCACTGGATGTCGATGGGTCACGGCTACGAACTCACGGGCCTCGATGCGCACGAAGCCCACCGCCTCGCCATGCAGGCTGCAGCCAGCGCCGAGCAGAGCGCCCAGGCCCAGACCGCCATCGAGCAGGTGCTGGCTGCCGACCGCCCGATGTCGGCCTGGCTGCGACGAGCGCTGGGCATCGCCAGCAGCGCGCCGGCACCACGCCGTCAATGACAGCGTACAGGCACTCGGCCGCGAGCCGATGGGGCGGGAAATGTCTCAGGAAATGTCATCGACGGACATTTCACGCAGCGTGACGGGAACCTCGATGAACCAGCCGGCTACTGGCCAATGAGTTGCATTTGCACTGCAACCATTGACTTTCACCGTCGTTCCACAACACCATGCCGGCATGCCGGCGACATCCAGGGCGACCAAGCCCACCCACGAACAGCAGGTGCTGCGTCTTGCACGCAAACGGACCCTGCTGCGCGCACGCGAACTGACCGAGCTGGGACTGCCGACAATCACGCTGACGCGGCTGGTGCAGGCCGGCAAGCTCGAGCGCGCGGGGCGAGGCCTCTACAGCCTGCCCAGCGCTCCGATCAGCGCACACCGCTCACTGGCCGAAGTCTCGGCACGCGTCCCCAAAGGCGTCGTCTGCCTGCTGTCAGCGCTGGAAGTCCACGAGATCGGCACGCAGGCGCCCTTAGAGGTCTGGATTGCCATCGCACAGCACATGGTGACCCCCCGGCTGGATCGACCCGCCATCCGGGTCGTGCGAATGTCGGACGAGGCACTGGCCGATGCGGTCGACCACCTGAAGATCGATGGCGTCGATGTGCCCGTCTTCAACGCGGCGCGCACCGTCGCCGACTGCTTCCGCTTCCGCAACAAGATCGGCCTCGACGTGGCACTTGAAGCCCTGCGCGAAGGCTGGCGCCTGCGCAAGTTCACTCTGGACGACCTGTGGCGCCAGGCCCAGCGTGGCCGTGTCGCCAACGTCAAGCGCCCCTACATTGAGGCCATCACGTCATGACCGATACGCTCCCCAACGGCACCAGCCTGCAGTTGCCGCGACGCGCATGTCACGAGAACCGGTCACCCGCCACACAGACGCCGCGAACCATCGCCCTTGCTGATTGAGCTGTTCGACTTCGGAGATCCAGGCGCCGTGGATGCCTGGCGCGCCATCGACGATCGCGTCATGGGCGGCGTCTCGCGCAGCCACCTGCGGCACGACCCGGCCGGCCACGCCGTGTTCGAGGGAATCGTCTCGCTGGCGCAAAGCGGCGGCTTCGCCTCGGTGCGGTCAAGCCCCGGCCGGCGCGGGCAGGCGGGTGCCACCGCCTGCCTGATCGAAGTGCGCGGCGACGCCAAGCAGTTCAAGCTCAGCCTGCTCACCGATGACGGCTTCGACAGCATCAACTACCAGGCCAGCTTTGAGCCCGACACACACCACCGGCAGACGATCGGCCTGCCGATCTCGGCATTCCGCGCCAGCTTCCGCGGACGCGACGTGCCGGGTGCGCCCGTGCTCGACCCCGCACGCATTCGCCAGGTCGGCCTGATGATCGCCGCCCGCCAGGCCGGCCCCTTCGCCCTCGACATCCGGCGCATCGCCTTGGCTTGATGGCGAAGGATTGAAGGGGCACCGCAAGGTGCCCCGAGCGTGACCTACATCAGGCCTCTCTCCGAGAATGCGCAGACCTCCGCGCCCGCCACCACCAGGTGATCGAGCACCCGCACGTCCACCAGCGCCAGCGCCGTCTTCAGTGTCTGCGTGAGGAACTCGTCGGCACGGCTCGGTTCGACCGAACCAGAGGGGTGGTTGTGCGCCAGGACGACAGCGGCCGAATTGCACGCCAGCGCGGCCTTGACCACCTCGCGCGGATACACCGAGGTCTGCGTCACCGTGCCGCGGAACATCTGCTTCAGTTCGATGATCCGGTGCTGCGCATCCAGGAACAGCACGCAGAACACCTCGTGCTCCAGCACACCGATCTCCAAGAGCAGGTAGTCCTTCACCGCCTGCGGCGACGACATCGTGGCACCGCGCCGCACGCGCTGCGACAGCACGCGCCGCGCCTGCGACAGCACCTCCTCGGCACGCGCAGGACGGTATTGCCCATCGACATCGCGCACCAGCAGCGCAGCGTCAGCGGAAGAAGTGGAAGACAGCGACATGGCGAACTCCGGTCTGTGTCGGGCGGGATTGCCCGAGACCGGAGCACCACGGCGCAGCGCAGCCGTCAGGGTTCAAGGACGGCCGCAGGCCGCAAGCGCTCGCCCCGCGAGCGCGCAGACCTTGACGGCGAGAACGGCGTGGTAGCGTGGGTCTACACGGCAAGCCCACCCCACACGCCACCAGCGGCATGCCTTGTGGATCTGCCCGGCGACACGGCCCGATGCCGATCGCATCGGTGCCTGCCGTGTTGCGACCGACCTAGGGCGTCCGACGAAGGATGGCCTTGGCTCTGGCCTTGGCCTCGCGGTGCGACGCCCGGCTCAGTTCGGGAAGCTCCAGTCCCTCGTCGCCATTGGCGTACAGAGGTCCACCGAAGTCGCTGTCGTAGAACTGGCCATCGCGTTCGCCTCCATCGTGGTACGCCGCCATCGTGGAGCGCGTCAGGTCCACCCCACGTTCCAGCGCCAGGTACTGCCAGGTCCAGGCGCGCATCGCGTCGCGGGAATCGATGGCTCGGTCGGCGGCTGAGCGCAGCCAGTGCGGCTCCGCCCACGCTGCGACCTGGTCCTCGGCCCAGGCATCCCCGTCGGCAGCCAGTGCCTCCAGGGCAGTCCTCGAGCCCTGTTCGGCCGCCGTTCGGAGCCACCGGGCGCGAGACTCGTCACTGGGAGCCGAGCGGGCCATCTCCAGGGCATCGACGTCGCCGGCCATCCGGTCGGCCATCGCGATGAACTCCGGCGCCTCGAACACCTTGCCGTACTCCAGCGCCGCTGCTCGGACACCTCCCAGCGCGGCGGCCTTCAAGTGGGCCTCGTACCTCCGGTACTGCGGCTCGAGCCGCAGATAGTCGTCGACCCAACCACGCTCGATGGCGGTCAGCACGCGCCCCTTCAAGGATTCCTTGTAGAGGTAGGGATTCGGACGGCTGCATCGGCACAGCGCGGCCACCAGGAAATGTCCCTGCGGGTTCGCCGGCCCTGCCACCTGCTCGAGGCTGCTCACCAGCATCGGCGAGCCCAGGAGTTGCTCGCGAGTGGGACCTGAAGCAGGCGCTTCAGCCTTGGGCGGTTCATCGTCCCAGCCCTCGTCGTCATCGCCATCGTCGTCGTCGTCGAGATCCTCGCGGTCGTCGACCTTCGGCGGCGGGATCAGTGTGGCGTGCAGGTGCGCCCACGAAATGGCCGCGAGCCGGTGCTCTGCGATGTAGGACTGCAGGCTCGTCGCAATGATCGCCGCGGCCGGCTGTGGATAGCCCAGTTGGACGGCGCGACCGATCAGTTCAGGCAAGCCGCTGGCCGGCGCCGACCCGACGCCGGCATCAGCGAGCACGGCCTCACTGAGGAACGCGGCCCAGGATCGGTGGCCGAACGCGGCAGCGAGGAGTTCATGCACGTGGCTGCGCTTGACGGGGCAGCCGGCACGGTCTTGGAGGGTCTGGTGCGCAAGATGCGCGAGTTCTTTCAAGGTCATGGGTCTTCCTTCGGTCAACCTCGCCGAATCGGGTCAGACGCACGCGTTTAAGTCCCCGACGACGAGGCCCTGAAGGGAGATCGATGACGATGAAAGGGAGTGCCTGTTTCTACTCGCGTGCAAGTACGGCGGGCGCCTGGGTACGGATTCTAGGCAAGCCGGCTCGAACGTCCAAGCGCGCGCAACGCGGGCGCTGCCTCCACCCTCGAAATCTGTCAGAAACCGCTACATACTTCTGACAAACAAGGAACCACCGTGTCCAACCTCGCCCACCAAGTCCTGACCCACGCTGCCTCTCTGCCGGAGGGCGCCAGCCTGTCCGCCAAGGCGCTGCTGCACCTGGGAAGCCGGGCAGCGGTGGATCAGGTGCTGTCGCGCCTCGCGCGCAGCGGTGAGTTGCTGCGCGCTGGCCGGGGCGTCTACGTCCTGCCGGTCAAGGGGAAGTTCGGCGCGCGCGCGCCGGAGGTCGCCAAGGTGGTCCAGGAGTGGGCCACCCAGCGCGGCGAGACCGTCGTCGGCAACGGCGCGACAGCGGCCAACGCCCTGGGCCTGACGACCCAGGTGCCGGTGCGCGAGGTCTTCCTGACCTCGGGCCGCAGCCGCAAGCTCAAGCTCGGGTCCCAGACCATCGAGTTGGAGCATGCCCCGCCATGGCAACTGCTCTTCCCCGGGCAGGCGGCGGGCGAAGTCATCCGATCGCTGGCCTGGGTGGGCCCCTCAGGCTCGGAAGCGGCCCTCGGCAAGCTGAAGCGCAAGCTGCCGGCATCCGACCTGCAGGCCGTCGCGGGCGCGCGCGCGCGCCTGCCCACCTGGCTCGCCAGTCAGGTCAGCGCATTGGTGCTTCGTGCCTGAGTTCCTGCAACTGCCGCGCGAGGACCAGCGCGAAGCGCTGCTCGTCGCGGCAAGCCCATCCACGCACACCACCAGACAGTGCCTCGAATCGTCGGCATTGCCTGCGTCGCGGGGCAACAGAGCCGCGCAAGCCGCTGGTCAATTCGCATCGGCATCGTCGACGCGTCGGGCGAAGCGGTCCTGAGCCCACTCGGCGGCGTCTCCGACCGAAGACATCACCCGGCACGGGAACTCCCGCTCGATCGCAAGGTGCCGCTGCTTCAGCAGGGTGTGCATGGGGCCATCCGTCAGGAGTACGTCGCAGTAGCCCAGTGCCGCCTCGGCATGATGGAAATCGAACAGGTCGTTGGCATCGACCTTCTGCGTGCGGTTCCACCGTACCGCCGCATGCATCAACGCGCCCGCGTGCAGTGTGCGCAGCGCGCGCTTGCCGACGGGCTTGCGGACGGCGGCGCGAAGCAGGCCGAGGCACTGCCAGACAGTGGTCTCCCGCTGTTCCGCTGAGGGCTCGATGTCCGGGCTCAGGGCTTTCCTGGCCATGTCCTCCAGCACGTCCGCCGCAATCGGTGCGGCGATTTCCAGCACCCCATTGATCTCGTCCCGATAGACCTGCGCGAAGCTCTTCATCGAGGCGGCGTGCGCAGCGTTGTCGCGATTCAGTCGGATCGCCAGATTGTCGAAGTGCGATTCCGGCGGCCAGGCACTCCCGATGGTCTCGACCATCATCGACAACGGGACTTCCCAGAGGTGATCGAAGAACGCCTTCTGGATCACGAGTTGTTCTTCTGGCGCAAACGCCGGTGAGACCGGGTGTTGGACACCCAGCACGAATGGAACCTTGGTCCAAACCAGTTGCTCCAGCGGATGCACGCTGTGACCGACGTTGGCATGGAAGAAGTGCGCCACCTCTGTCGCCACACGAGTCGGCTCTGGGCTGAGCGCGACGCCGCAACTCAGTTCGTCGATCAGCTCGGCCGTGGCAACCCGGGTGGCCGGGTCCGTCTGCTTCATCAACTCGAGGAACAGGACATCGCTGACGGGGCAGATCAGCCGCCCGGCGGAGACGCCGGCCGCAAGGGATGCCATCAAGGCCGACGCACCCGGCAGGCTCGGCTCGTTCATTCGCACCGCCCGAAGGTGGATCCAGAAGCACTTGTCGAGGTAGATACGCTCGCGCGCCATCACCCAGTCGCCGAGTTCGGTGACCCGGCGCTGGACATGCTGCTCGACCGTCACCTGGGGTGTGGCACGGTGGTAAGCGAAGCGGTCGGCGATATGGGCGGGAGTCACGGGCGGAATGGTCGTGGCAAGGCAGGCGTGCCCTTCAGTGGGCACTCGGCAAACGGAGGTACCCAGCGCCGGCCGCCACCGTCCAGCGGGTCATCGTTCATGGCCTGTCCCCGTGTCGGCGGCACCTTCGATGCGGGCAGGCAAAGAATACTGTAGAAATAACCAGACCATCTTGCCATGACCACCAGCCCGACCCACTGCTGCCGGATGTGCGGTGCCACCAGCTACCGTCGGGTCCTCGCGCGCGACGAGGGTGGCGCGATGCGGGCCACCGAGCTTTACCAGTGCTCCGGCTGCAGCGTTGTCTTCGCCGATCCCAGGGCTTGGCGGGAAGATGGTGGCGACGCGACGCCGGACACTCCTGTTGTCAGGCCGCTGACACCCTCGCCGCCCGTGGCAGACCACCGGTCCGTCGGCGTGCCGGACTTCGCCACCTACGGTGTTGCGGTTGGGCCAGGATCGACCAAGGCCTGAGTTTCGGGCCACCGCGAGCCGACCGCGCGGCTGAAGCCCCAGGTGCGAGTACTGTCGTTTCGTTTGTTGCGATTTTCGTTTGTTTCGTTTATAGTCTCGGCGCATCCTGATGGATCCACCGGAGCCTGACATGACCACCACCGCCCAGACCAAGATGACGCTTCCCGTTGAACGGGAAGTGCAGGCTGCCGTCCAGGGCCAGCGCGCCTTGGCCGCTGTGCTGGCCACCCGGCTTGAGACCCAGCACATCCAGATCTTCGACGACCGGAACCAGGCTCACCAGGTCGAGTTGCCGACGTCCGCGCTTCGCCTGCTCCTCGACATCCTGGCCGAACTGGCGGAGGGCAACGCCGTCAAGGTGGTGCCTGTGCACGCCGAGCTGACGACGCAGGAGGCAGCGGACATGCTCAACGTCTCCCGGCCTCACCTGGTCAAGCTCCTTGAGGAGGGCGGGCTGCCCTTCCACAAGACTGGCAAGCATCGCCGCGTGCGCTTCGCCGACCTGATGCAATTCAAGGCGCACCGCGAACAGGCCAGCGAAGACGCGATGGCGCAGTTGGCCAAGCAGGCCCAGGAGCTGGGCATGGGCTACGAATGAGGCAGTCTCAGTTCACGGCCGTCTACGACGCCTGTGTGCTGTACCCCGCGCCACTTCGAGACTTCCTGATGTGGCTCGGGCTCTCGGGTCGCTTCCGTGCGCGCTGGAGCCCGCAGATCCACGACGAATGGAAACGCAACCTGCTGGCCAACCGGCCCGATCTCACCCGCGACCAGCTCGACCGCACGTCCGGCCTGATGGACCTGGCCATCCCGGACGGGCTGGTCACGGGCCATGAGTCGCTCATCGCTGGCCTGACCCTGCCGGACATCGACGATCGGCATGTGCTGGCCGCCGCGATCCGATGCAACGCCAGCGTGATCGTCACCTTCAACGAGAAGGACTTCCCGGCGACTGCCCTCGCGCCCTTTGGCATCGAGGCACAGCACCCCGACCTCTTCGTCGACAACCTGTTCGATCTCGATCAGGCGGCCGTCGTCGCAGCAGCTCAGCGCCAGCGCGCCCAGCTCAGGAATCCGCCACTGGACGTCGACCGCTACCTGGAGGTGCTGCTTCGACAGGGCCTCGTGCAGACCGTCAAGGCGCTGGGGACCTACCGGGCGATCCTGTGAGACTCGAACGAGTCCATGGTCCGCTCCAGGCCGGAACCGCTTGTCGACAGCGCGTCTCGTCACCCGAGCGACCCCGCGACCAGAAGGAGGGCCATGGACATCGAGGAAGTCGTCTCGCTCGCAACGGTTGCCACTCTGGCACCCGATGACGCACTGCAGGCCATCGCGCAACTCGTCGACTTCGCACTCGACCAGGGTGACCTGGCGCTGACCACCAAGGCGCTGGATTGGTGCGACGAAGTCGAGTCGCGACTGACATCGGACAGCCAGCGGATCCACCTCGACTACTTCCGGGCGAATGCCTGGGCTCATCGGCAGAGCACCCGACATGCAGACCGTTCCGCGGCGTGGGCGTGGGATCAGGAAGAGTTGCAGCAGCAGGTCTACTTCCTGCGCCGGGCGCGCAACAGCCCGGCATTCGACCAGTTTCCTGTACTTGGGCGGTGCCAGGTTCTCACGAACCTGGCGAACCAGTTCGACACGGTCGGGCGCTTCATCGAAGCAAGGATGCTTTGGGGCGATGCGCTCAGCGCACGGCCCGAGTTCTGGATTGCGCGAGCAAACCGTGGACGTGGGCTCATGCACTACGCCCATGCCCTCTACGATCCCGGCCACACTGCCGTCTTCGCACTCGAAGCCCACAAGGATCTGGTGCAGGCGTTGCGGCACATCGATGAGTACCCGGAGTTCGGCGACCCGAGTCTGCGCGCCTTCTTCTCGGCAGCCGCACGAGCCATCGAAGGTCACTTCGACCTGCAGCGGATTGCCGCCGACTACCACCCAGACCAGTTCGAACTGGGTGACGGAGAGGATGAGCGCAGGTATCGGAACTGGTGCCTGCGGGAGAGCCTGTTCCTGAATCCATTGAACGATCTCGGCCCGAATGCTATCGCTGCGCGAGATGTGCTGACGCTGCCGGACTTCGTCACGCCGGTGGGCGAGCCTCCGGCGCTAGTGGGTTTCTTCAACCAGCTCAAGCAGGAGTTCGTCTCGGCGAGATGGCTCTTTTTCGAAGGCGTCGATCGCGACGAGGTCCATCTGTCGGACCGCGGTGTTCTGCTCTACAACACGCTCGATTACCCGTCACTCGGCCTTGGTGTCGAGAAGGTGAAGATGGCGTTCCGGATGAGCTACTCGCTCCTGGACAAGATCGCCTTCTTCCTGAACCACTACATGAAGCTGGGCATTCCAGAGAAGCGGATCAGCTTCCGTCACGTGTGGCGCGAAAAGGAAACCGGGCCGGTGCGAGCCGAGTTCTCGGCGTCCGAGAACCGGCCGTTCCGAGGACTGTATTGGCTGAGCAAGGATCTGTTCGAGAAAGGCATCAAGGACTTGACCGAGCCCGACGCTCGGAATCTCCACGAGCTTCGCAATCACCTGGAACACAAGTACGTCAAGGTCCACTCGATGAGCGTTCCCACGGTGCCGACCGCAGGTAGTGCGAGAGATCCGGTTCTCGACAACCTGGCGCATTCGGTGTCGCGCAGCGATCTCGAACGCCGATGCCTGCGAATCCTGAAGCTCGCGCGAGCGGCGCTGATCTACCTGTCACTCGGGATGCACAAGGAGGAGCAACGACGTCGCGCAGGTGCCGGCGCCGATGCCGTCCTTGCGCACATGCCGCTGATCGAGATGGAAGACGAATGGAAGCGTCGATGGTGACAGGCTACTCGTGCACTCGACCCGTGGTCGTGTCCGTCGCTTCGGACCTTGGTACTGCATGCGCCTTGTCGTGGCTTCCAGGCAAACAGGCCAGACGATTCAAGCGCCCCTGAATGATGGCAGCCGACCCTGGACGCTCGTACGTCGCTGATGTGCTGAGCTGCTGACTCCCGACACTTCACATATTCAGGCAGTGGCCGGCCATGAGCTGTAGCCTACCGACGACCGCTTCGAGCACCCCTGCAACGATGCCCGGAATGCCGGGTTGCACCGGATACGGGCGAATCACACGTTGGCTGCAATGCGCGTGTGACCACTGCCGGGTACCGACCTGCTCGACCTCACTCCTGCACCACCCGCACCACCCTGAACCCGATGCTGGCTGCGCGCGCCATCCCGCTGTGGTAGCTGCGGGCGGCCGACCGCAGGTTTTCCGGCGGGCTGCTCCACGCACCGCCGCGCACCACGTTGCCGGATCTCGCTTGGCCATGGGTTTCTTCCCATGCCTTCAGCATCTTCGGGTCAATGTTCAGCCAGGCCGAGCCATCCACCGGCGCGCCCTCGTAGTTGCCGTGCCACAGATCCTGGACCCATTCCCAAACGTTTCCGTGCATGTTGTAGAGCCCAAAGGCGTTGGGACCGAAGGCCCTTGCCGGCGCCGTGAAGGTGTGGCGGTCATCGCAGACGGCCAGTTCCCAGCGGGCGGGGTCCTGCCGCAGGCGCGCGAAAGACTGATCGGCAGCGTTGGCCCATTGGCACTGGGCGCGGGCCTCCAGGTCATCGCCCCAGGGGTAGCGCTTGCCGCCGCGTCCTGCGCGTGCGGCGTACTCCCACTCCGCTTCCGAAGGCAGTCGGAAAGCGCCGCCCGCCTTCTTGCTCAGCCAGTGCAGGTAGGCCTGGGCGTCATACCAGGAGACGCAGGTGACCGGGTGGTCGCCCGATTGCTCGAAGCCCGGGTTGGTGAAGCTTCGCTCGACGGTGTCATCCCCAAAATGCCTCAAGGAGCCCTCGCTGGGGTGCCAGACCTTGCAGCGGTACACCGGATCATCCATGGACCTCTGGCTGTCGCGAGCAAATGCCTCGAACTCGGCGCGGGTCACCTCGAAACGCCCCATTGCCAAGGTCACGCCGATGGTGACGCGATGCTGGGGGCGCTCCCGGAAGGGGCTGTCGATGTCGCTGGGCGGGCTGCCCATCAGGAAGCCGCCCTTGGGGAGCACCACGAGCTCAGGACACACCGGGCAGTCCTTCAGAATCGTGCCGGCCTTGGGTGCGGCTGGTCCCGCATGAACCGCCGTGCCCGGCACCGCCAGCGACAACAGGCAGCACAATGCCCCACCCCATCGAGCCATGCACCCGACGATGAAGCGCGTCTCGTTCCTTGCTGCGGCAATCGCTGTCCTGACCATGGCAATGACTATAGACGTCGCGGCCGGGAAGCCGGCGCTCCAGCCCGCTGCCGAAGCGCCCGCAGCGGCCTTCTGGCTCACTCGCTGGGTCACGCAAAGCCAGGTGCCGATCGCAGCACCGGTGGTCACGAGCCGAACGCTGCCCGAGACCTTGAGCTTCGATGCGCTCACGGATGGAGAAATCCAGGCGATCCGTCAGGATCTGTACGACCGCGTCAAGAACACCCCCCTGATCGACCCCATGCGTCACGTGGCCGGCGCCGACGGCTGCATGCAATGGGTCTTCCAGCGATGGGGGCGCGACCAAGCTTGGCGCGCCGTGGGTTTCCAGGCCGACGGGGGCTGGGGTCTGATCAAGCTCAACGGCGCCTTGCGGAGGGTCAGCTTCGACTACACGATCAACTACGACCTCAATGAGTTGATTGGCAAAGGCCGTGTTCGCGTGGAAAGTTCTGCCGGGCTTTCAACGATCTGGACGTTCACGCCGCAGGCATCGTTTGCACAGGCCAGCGCATCGGCGCAAAGCGACCACGCCCTGCGGCTTGCGGGCTTCCGAGGTGCACACGGGTCGCGGTTCCGCTGGCTGTCATTCGGCTGGACAAAGGCCGTCGCGATCGTGCAGCGCGATGCGCCGTGCAGCCTCTTGAAGGCCCGTTGCCGGCGTTACGAGTTCGAAGCTACGCAAGCCGCGCAGTGGTTGGGCATGCAGCGCGTGGAGGCGCCCGACGGCGCCTACTATGAGGAGCCCGTTGCCGCGATCGCCGACGCACCGCTGGCGTTCGCCATCGAAGACATGTGCCCCTTTGCCCAGGCAGCGATGGTCGAGCGGCAGTACAGCCGGATGACCGGCCGCGGGTCCCTCATCAAGGGCTACGGCCTGCCTGGCAATGCGCCGCTGCGCGACGCACTCCGGCCCTACGCCAAGTAGAGCCCGCTGCCGGGTCGAGCTCGGGCTGCCGGCGAATGGTTTGCATGAGGGCCTCCGCGGGGTTGACCAGTGCAGTCCCAAGCCGTGCGCCGCGCCTCGATGACCACCATGGTTGCCGCCGAAGTGCACCACCGCGGCAGTCCTCTGGCGGCCGATGAAAGGGATTCGACGGGCTGCTCCGGGGCGGCGAGATCGGGAGTGCGGATGTCGGCTCGGGGTCGTCGAGGGCCGGCCAGCTTCCGGAGATCAGCGGCCGCAGTGCGGCGTACAGCGGGCAGTCAACTCTCCGCGTACCGGTAGTCGTCGCATCACCGACGCTCAGCAGCGGCTCGTCTTCGTGCCTGGACGGCCATCTTCCGTCGTTCGCGGCCGACCGCTTACCGGCGGGTCAATCACATCGGCAGCGCGCCCGGATTGCGCCGACAATTCGGTTCGCGCTTGGTTGATATCCCAGGGAGTGGTGTAAGTCTTTCGCCGCGCGCCATGCCGCTTCGGGCTTTGCCCTGCGCGCCTTGCCTCGACGAAAGACTTACACCACTTTTGCGGACCTCAGTTGCAACTCGACCCAAACCTCTTCGTAGCCAGCCAACGGACAGCCATTGCGGGCAGCGCCTGGCCAACCGATGCACCGCACGCCTTTCACCTGCTGGCCAAGCCCAGCGGGTCGACTTGCAATATCGACTGCAGCTACTGCTTCTTCCTGTCCAAGGAGGCGCTGTACCCGGACCAGCGCCAGCACATGTCGGACGGCACCCTGGAGACCTACATCCGCCAATTGCTGGAGTCCCACCAGGCACCGAAAGTACAGGTCGCATGGCAGGGGGGTGAGCCGACGTTGATGCAACTTGCTTTCTTCCAGCGCGCGGTCGAACTGGTTGAAAGGCACCGCCGGCCGGGCCAGATCGTTGAACACAGCATCCAGACCAACGGCACCCTGCTCGACGACGACTGGTGCCGCTTCTTCAAGCAGCATCGGTTCCTGGTCGGACTCAGCGTGGATGGGCCGCGTCAGCTGCATGACCACTACCGGGTCGACCGCCTTGGCCGCGGCACGTTCTCACGCGTGTTGCAAGGTTGGCGGCACCTGCGCCAGCATGGCGTCGAATTCAACATCCTTTGCACCGTTCACGCCGCCAACCAGCAACACGGCCGCGCCGTCTACCGTTTTCTGCGCGATGAACTCGACGCGCGCTGGATACAGTTCATTCCGATCGTCGAGCGCATCGGCACTCGAGTGATGTCGACGGACGACCAGGACCAGCACCTGCCATCGACGAAGACGCGACCGCTGTATACCCAAAGCGGCAACCTTGTCACGCGGCGTTCGGTCGACCCAGCCCAGTACGGACAGTTTCTGGTGGATGTGTTCGAAGAATGGGTCCGCAACGACGTGGGTCGAGTGTTCGTGCAGCAATTCGACGTGGCGCTGGAGGCCTGCTTCGGCAGACATCTACTGTGTGTCCACGCTCCCGAGTGCGGTTATGGGCCCGCGCTCGAGTACAACGGGGACCTTTACTGCTGCGACCACTATGTCGAGCCGAACTACCTGCTGGGCAACATCCACCGGACCCATATGCTGGCGCTTGTGGCAGGCGAGCGGCAGCAAGCGTTCGGACAACACAAGCGGGGATCCCTGTCCGCGAAATGCCGGCAATGCGCGGTGCTCCGATGGTGCCATGGGGGTTGCCCGAAGGACCGGTTTGTCCCTTCGCCCGATGGTGATGCGGACCAGAATTATCTTTGTCCGGGTTATGCACGCTTCTTCTCCCATGCACAGCCTGCGATGCAGTGCATGGTCGACCTGCTGCAACGCAGGCGTGCGGCGCTTGGCGTGATGGCCTGGATGGCGCAGCGCGACTCGGCCGACGGCCCTTACCAGGTCTGCTCCTGTGGCAGTGGCCGGAAATTTCGCTTCTGCCATGGTGAACGGGCGCCGACCTCGTCATTCGATGGCGTGGCCGACGACCAGGTGGATGGCAGTCCGGCGGGCGTCTGATGGCGGCCAAGGCGACAGCACCCATGTGCACGTACGCCATGTCAGGCTTGACCGCACCGGCACATTGCGATCGCAGGCATCGCGCAACGATGGGGTGATTGGAAAGTCGTTTGCGTTCGAAGGCTTACGTTGCGATTTTCATGGCGCCGATTCAAACGCAGAATGCCGAGCGGCGTATCGAGAAATCAAGGGCGTGGATTCGATAGACTTGTGGCTGTCGATCTGACCGGACGCCCTGTAGCCGCTTCAATAGAAGTCGATACGAGGTTCCCCAGGGATAAAGGTGCGCGATGGATATCTTCCGAAGGGCCCGGGTCGGTATGGCGGTGCTCGCTGCACTCGGCCTGGTCGTCGGCGCCCCGGCCCAGGCACCGGCGACGGGGGCGCCAATCGCCGAGGCGTCGGCCAAAGTCGCCAGGCAGCCCAATATCGTCCTGATCCTGGCCGATGACTTGGGCTACGCAGACGTTGGAGCGTACAAGGCCGACCGCTATCGAACCCCCAACATCGACAAGCTTGCCAAGCAAGGCGTGCGCTTCACCGCCGCCTATGCTGCAGCACCTGTCTGCGCCCCTTCGCGTGCCGGGTTGCTCACCGGGCGATATCCACAACGGTTTGGCTTCGAGTTCAACCAGGGCCCGGCCAACCGGGAGTTCAGGAGAGGCTACGGGCTCGACGCCAAGGAGCTGACGATAGGGAACGTCCTGCAGACGGCCGGGTACAAGACGGGGCTCGTCGGCAAGTGGCACATGGGAATCGCCGACAAGTTCTACCCGACAAACCGCGGATTCGACGAATTTGTCGGGCTGCTGACCGCCGAGACATCCTATGGGGATCCGGCGCAGCCCGGCGTAAAGGTTTGGCCTCAGGATCGTGTAGCTGCGGCCGCTGCGACGAAGGATGGCGTGTTCCAGCGCTGGCACCATGCCAGGATCCTGGATGGACCGAACCGCACTCCAGTCACCGACGGCAGCGAGTACCTTACCGACTACCTGACAGACCGCGGCGTCGAATTCATCGAACGCAGCGCGAAGTCGGACAAGCCCTACTTCCTCTATGCGGCCTACACGGCGCCCCATAGTCCGCACATGGTTGTGCAGAAGTACTACGACCGCTTCCCCGAGATCAAGGACGAACAGCAGCGCATCAATGCGGCCATGATTGCATCCCTCGACGACGGGGTCGGCCGGATCATGGCGGCGGTGGAGGCGTCGGGCGAAGCCGACAATACGATCGTTGTGTTCACTTCCGACAACGGCTGCGAGGATTACTACAGCGGTTTGTGCTCCTGCGACCCAATGCGCGGTGGGAAGCTGACCCTCTATGAGGGTGGAGCCCGGGTGCCCATGATCATGCGCTGGCCCGGCAAGCTCAAGGCGGGCGATCTCTACAGTGGCACCACCTCATTGATGGACCTGCTGCCGACCGCCGTGGCCGCCGCCGGCGGACGTCTGCCCGCGGATCGCACCTACGATGGTGTCGACTTCCTGCCCTTCGTTGCGGGCAAGGTGCCTGGACAACCTCATGATGTCCTGATCTGGCGGCGCGAGCCCCTGGTCTCCATCCGCGCGGGCGACTGGAAACTCTGGGAGGTTTCCGACAAGACCCGCATGGCCGATCAGTCGCCCTACGGCGACTACACCTTGCTCTTCAATCTCAAGGACGATGAGAACGAAACCACCAACCTCGCCGGGCAGAACGCCCCCAAGGTCGAGGAACTGCGTGCGTTGATCAAGGATTGGGAGAAGGACAAGAAGCCGGCTGCGTGGCCGAGCGCCCGCGACGTCACCTGGAACGTCTGTGGCAAGGGTTTCACCGTGCCGATCTGATGATCAGGAGGAGGTGGTAGCGCGTCAGCCGCCGCGCACCGGCGCTGGCTCTCGGAATTGACGCTGCCTGAGTCGGCGCGGCAAATCGTGTTCGACGAGCATGTCGGACCGGCCGCCTGCGGGCGGCGAATTCAAGGGCGCGGATGTCGGCTCAGGGTCGAGGTCAGTCACCTGCTTACGCAGGGCGAGCGACCGTTGCCGGCCGACAAACCGACACACAGGCACACCTGCCGAGTCGCTTGCCTGCCGTCAATGCGCGGATCGAACGACAGCACGACCTGGAGCTGATGCCTTCGACGGACGCCCACGGGCGTGCTGCACACTTGAGCGGACCGGGGGCGCAGGGATTGGATCCGCCTCAACGGCGGCGGCCTCGATGAAGTCAGCCACGGTCTGCCACGCCGCCCGCAATTGCGCCTCGCTCTTGCCGACGTAGTGGCCCAGCGTGACATCGCCTCCGGCTGCGTGGTTCAGCATCCGCTTCAGAGCGCCGCCAGAAACCAGTTCCTCGGCAATGCTCGCAAAGGTCGCGCGCAGACCATGCCCTTGAACCGAGGTTCCGGCGCGAGCATTGATCCATGCAAGTGTCTTGCGCGCGTCAACGATCGGGAACAACGGGTCCTCGGGCTTCTTGCCGGTGCAGTGCCGCTGCGCGATCTCCAGTGCCTGACGAGACAACAGCAGCTTGTGGTCGCTCCGGTTCTTCGTGTCTCGCAGCACGAGCTTGCCCACCTGGCGGTCGACATCACCGACCTTGATGGGTTCATAGCCGTGGCGCTTGTTGCCGTGGATTTCGCCACCTCGGCACCCGGTCAGCAACTGGAAACGGTAGTAGTCGGCGGCGACGCGGGACGGTGCGACTGCCGACGCCCGCCACCAGGCCCCCAATCGTTCGGGTGGAATGGGTGACGGGTTCCCTGTGGATGAAGCGAGAACGATGCGATCACGGCCCGCGGTGTCTCGCCCCAATGGGTTGCTAGGGACCACGACACCATGCCAGCGAAGCATCGCTCGCAGCACTTGCATCGCGTAGACGGCCTGCCGCTGCGAGATCTTCATCAGTGCGGCGTGGACGCCGCGAATGTCATCGGCTGTGAGCTTCGACAGCAGCTTCTCAGCGATCGGGTACAGCTCGCCGTCGGCGAACTGCCTGCCGGTCTTGGATGTTCGGCCCGGCTCAATCATGGCGAGATAGTCCGCCTTTGTGCGCGCTTTCAGTGGCAGCCCATCCTTCGCGCGCCGCTTCTTCTCGACGTACTCTCGAAGTGCCTTCGCCACGGTCAGCCCGTCTTGCCGATCCGCCTGCTCGCGTGCCGTCGCCTCAGCCCGAAGTCTTGCTTCCTCCTGCGCTGGCCAGTCCACTCCATCGCGCGCAAGTGCCCGGATGCGCGCAGCCTCAGCGCAGGCTGCTGCCAGCTTTAGCTGTCCTGGACCTTCGCCGTACTCCTGCGACAACCGGTACTGGCGCTCGACCTCCGAGCCCTTCACGGTGTAGCGGACGAGCAGCGTGCGGACGCCATCCGGAGCGATGCGCAGTTGAAGGCCGCGATCGATCGTGAGCTTGTAGGGCCGCGCGCGGGGCTTCTGCGCGTCGATCGCCCTGACGGTCAGGAGCGGCATCTACGGGTTCCGTGTCCGACTGGTGTCCGAAAAATCTTGAACTCGGATGCTACCGATCGGGACCGTCTGACACAAAGAATGATGCGTAACCTATTGATTTACAAAGGTTTTAGTCAGTCCCAAGAAATCCCAGAAAGTCCCGCAAAACACCGACTAACGCGACTGTTAATCCGTAGGTCCCTGGTTCGAGCCCAGGTCGGGGAGCCAAGAAATGCAAGGGTCAGCAGGTTAGCGCCTGCTGACTTTTT
>Ga0154020_10003695_pt1 | contig 18354 bp, 21 predicted proteins | sample Klosneuvirus_201_FD_109709 | JGI IMG/M metagenome (GOLD analysis project Ga0154020, IMG submission 109709) | Active sludge microbial communities from wastewater, Klosterneuburg, Austria - Klosneuvirus_20160825_MG | ecosystem: Engineered > WWTP > Aerobic digester > Activated sludge | place... | reverse complement strand
TGGAAACGGGACTAATGCGACTATTAAGACTCTACTCTTACAAAACGTTATAGTTCACCCGTTTCCTGTTCAGTTAATTTATTGTATATTTATTACTTTACAAACTAAAGGCAAAACGTTAGCTGTAATATTACATGGACACATTTTCAGAATTTAAATTCACTTCGACTTATTACCTCGCTGCTCATGTTCGAGAGAAGATTTTGGACAACGCTCCAGAAGAATATTTGACAGACCATTTCGACATAAATAACGAAGATTTTCAGAACAGGTTACTTAAACCTGACAAATGGACTATTTTACACGACTTCATTGAATACGAGTTTACGGACGGAATTGAGTATGTGACACGAAAGCTTGGAAACGAGCAAGTCGAAAACGATTGGAAAAAATATTTAAATGACTATAAAATCCCATTTCCTACTGAAGAAGAGTTCAATGATAGTCCAGATGCAGAAGAGGGAGACTATGTAACAAAACTAAGTGAATTAGTTATTGAACATGTGACAAAGTTTGTAGTAGAAGAAACATTTACAGTGCTTTTTGGTGATAGATTTTTATTAATGGAGTACAATAAAATATTGGCTTCATTAATTGTAGACCTTGAAAAAAGCGATTACGACAACTTATTAGAAAGAGACGGTGTTATTAAGAGATGTACTTATTTTAACGAATGGGTTAAGAGAGCAGTTTTTTATAGAGACAAAGGTTTGTGTGCAATTTGTCTAGCTGACCTATCAGGACTTCTAAGAACAGATTTTAAAGACGCCATTGACCATATTGTTCCTCTTAATTTAGGTGGCTCTAATGACATCACAAATCTCCAGCTAATTTGTCAAAAATGTAACTTAGAAAAACTTGGACATACAATAAGGACTTCTGAAAAATATTCAAAATACTATTAAAACTACAGCTAGCAACACCTAGCGAAACGCTAGTGGCAATACTATGACAAACAATCGAGACATACACGACTATATTGACATCTACTTAGACCCTCTTGTGGCTATTGGGACATTCGTTCTGGGCTATTATCTCTCAAAAATAATAACCGACAGACAAGAAAATTCTAAATTGACTTCTTTGTTAAGTTATTTTCAACTTTATTTGACAAATCAGCGGGCTGCAATAGACAAACAAATTGATCAGATGATTCTACAAAAAAGTGCCTTGAAAAATCTAAACAATACTTCTGGGCTTTCAGTTTCATTAGTTAACCAACCTTATTACATTCTAGACTCCATCAACAAAGAATCGTTATTGCAAGCTTGGACAACAATTGGAAAAATGTCTTCGCAAAAGTTCTTCGATATTATATCTCATATAGAACTTACAAGGAAAATTTTTGATGCATACAAAGACCATCATAGCACATTTATTAATAGGCTGAATTCGATTCAAGTAGACTGGAACACGAAAATGACGGAACTTCACAAGTTAAAGGCAGCTTTGACAAGTAATAAAAAAGAAATCGTTCTAAGTGATCCAGACTTAAAAATCCTAGTTCAAATATTTAACGAAACATATAAGGACAGTGAAAACAAATCCTTCTATTACGCGATGGAGAAACTTGTAAATCCAATAGAGGCTCACTTTCGTGAGGCCTACAGTAATAACCCTCAAAATAAAGTTGCTCTTGTACTTACCCAAAAAGCCCAAGAAATTCAACTAGTTTTTCAAGGCTGGACATCTTCAAAGGACTCGTATGACGAATATATTCACATAATCGTAGATGAGCTTCAAAAAAGCAAGGACAAGGCAAAATAGCACTACCGCTAACCCGGGTCTGACGCCATTCCTGGACTCCCCTACTCTTGTAAATACCACGGACATTCATTATCTTTAACATAAGACTTGGCTTCTTTCCGTCGAAACTCCTCAGTCGGCACGGCGCCAGCCTCGATAACTTTATGCCCCATTTGTAGACTGACAAACAAACAGCTCAACATATTCACCCTTTCAGACTTAAATGCTGCTGTGGACTCAGGCACAATAAACGCCGACATTGTTATTCGCGGTGAGCATCTAAAGTGCATTGACAATGTTTCGCTAATTAACGGGACACTTGGCATTAGCGAATCGTCCTTAGAATCGTTAGGGACACTCAAGGAAATTTCGAGCGACTTTTGGACAAGCTTTCATCATGTTTTTTCGCCATTGACATCTTTGAATCAACTTGAACGTATCGGAAGAGACGCCAATTTCCGATACTCAAATATTTCCGACCTCGGTTCACTATTACACGTTGGAGGAAACCTTAGTCTTCGAGACACGCCTATAAATTCGTTCGGAAATTTAAGATTCGTTGGCGGCAATCTATTTCTTCCGATTCGGCTCAAAGACCAAATTGATTTGAGTAAGATAAGGGTAATCGGACGTGTGCAGTATTGGAATGACAGTAAAACAAGAGCGAAACAAATATCGAAGTCTGAACTCGGCTTGACAACTTCTTCAATCCCTGTTCCATATTGGAAACACGGCTATATTTATTCGGTAGACGCTATTAATCAAGCCAATCCTGAACAAAAGAAATTTTACGAGTACTTTAAAAGTAATTTCCTAAACAACAACTTCATCGATCATAACGGGAATGACAATTACTCTTTCATTCTATTCTACGATTTAATTTCATCTTATTATAAGCACCATGACCTCAAATTGCTTGAAAAGCAGTTTGAAAATTTAGGTAAGTATTATCCTAAAACTTCAAGTTACTCGACCAGCAAAATCATCGAAGAATTTGAAAAACGCAATGATTATGAAAGTGCTTGGCAATTTACTTCTCAACGCGAATACATTTCCATCGCAACCATTTGGTTATATGAGAAAAAAATAAGTAAACCACTATTGAATTCCGAATTGATCCTTAAGATAAGCGGGTACAGTCACTTAACACCATTCGGACAAAAGAACATAAATAAACTAAAACCTTTCATTAAAAGAAGTCTCTCCGAATTTGAATATCAAAACGGTTGTTCATTTTTCAAAATATTTTTTGATGAACAAAACCTCTTCAAATCTTCCAGCAATGGACAATACTCTGCTGACTACTATTCGAAATTCTTCATTAATATCGAATCCTTTAAAGCATGTCGGACTTTAGACAATAGACGAATTATAAGATCGGGCGAAAATGTTCTAAAATACGTTGTTGAGCAGGCTATTCTTAATCAAATGTGGTTAATGACATCTGAAGCGGAGGAGTTGTACCGAGAAAGTATCGGTATGCCAAAAGTCGGCGAAGGCTGGATAAGTGAGACTGAACTATTTTACGAAATAAAAAATGCGTTTAGTGAATTCGAAGTCGTACATCACGCCCGACCTGAGTGGCTCGGCAGACAGCATTTCGATATTTACATTCCGGAATTAAACATTGCTATCGAGTATCAAGGACAACAGCATTACAAACCAGTTGAGTATTTTGGCGGACAAGAAGCATTTGAACAAAATAAATTACGGGACAAATTAAAGGCTGACAAATGCAAAGAAAATAATTGTACGCTAATATATGTGGACGAAGGTTACTTGCTTGACACCGTTATTACTCGGGTTAAAGATAAAATATCAAATGGGGCGTAATAACATTTACTTCAAATCTTCGCAGAATAAAGAACAAATAATCATTAGAAATTAACCCCCCATGCCCCCCATGCCCAACAAAACCTCACTCCTCCAAAACATCGAAAAAGCTTTTGTGGATGTGAACTATCCCGGTAATGAAAACTTAGTGAACTCTTCTTACGGAGAAGAACCGGAGCTGGTCAAACAACATTTCAGGGGACAAAAAGACTGGAGAAAGATGAAGGCAGAGGAATTGGATCTGGATGGAGCCCTTTCCTTTTTTTCGGATGAGGGCTTTCGTTTCTTTCTGCCGGCATTTTTGATCGCGGATATCAAGGAAGAATTAAACTTCAATGATCCAAGCATTCGCCTTTGCTGGGCCCTCACTCCACAAGCAGAAGGACAAAAGATCGCGAAAGCCTGGGGAGGAGAAACAATGGGTGCAAGAGCCAGAAAATGTTTCGATGCTTTTTCCAAAGAACAGGTCCGTGCCATTGTTGCTTATCTGCAATACAGGATCGCAAAAGACGAATACAATCCTACGATACAACAGGCTTTGGAGAGTTATTGGTTGGAACGTATGAAATGAGTCAAGAAGCAAGACAGCAAGAGGCAGGACGGGAGGAGTTGTGAATGTTGAATGATAAATTATAAATTATAAATGATGAATTATGAATGATGAGTTATGATTGTTGAGTTATGAGTTGTGAATGATGAGTTATGAGTTATGGTTGTTGAGTTATGAGTTATGAGTTATGAGTTATGAGTTATGAGTTATGAGTTATGAGTTATGAGTTAGGAATAAAGCGTTATTAGGTAAGATGAGATACACTCAAACAAGTCCGTTGCAAAGCTCTTTCACAAATATTAAGGTTTCTGTGCTTCCACTTTAGTTCTTGCTTCTCTCAATTTTGTATTTTGGAGCTTAAATTGAACATGAAAAAGTATTTCTTCTTCTTATTGCTTGTCAATAGCTTTTGCTTCGCCCAAAGTTCCTTGTTGCAAGAGCAGTTGGATCTTGAGCTCAGCACCTATGAGAAAGACAAAGTGACCAAGGCTTCTGCCATGCCCGTACTGAAAGCAAAAAGCGAATTCATGCCCTATAAAAGAAGATTCGAGTACTTACTGATCAATGTTTCTGCCATCCACTCACCGGATAAATTGAAAGAAAGAAATGCGATCTGGGAGCTGTATCCGGATACCGTAGAACTGAAACGTCTTTACCTGCTCAAATTTACAGAGGATAAAAAATTAGCGAAGTACTTCGACGAAACTGCAAAGTGCATCAAAGATGCTGCAGCGACTCGCAAGTATACGCATACACAAGAGGAATTAATGGAAGTTGCTTCCAAATTCTTTTACTGCGATAAGATCCGTCCCGATACTGCCATCATCGCCCATATTTGCGTCGGTTTGAACGGCGTAAAAGAAGCGAAATGGGAAAAAGATTATATTCTGCTGCAAGCTTTTTGTTATGAAGCCATCTTTACACAATTTGATTCGGATACTTCCAGGATCTGGGATGCTTTTACCGAAGAGAAAAAACAGGCCGTTGACAAATACAAAAAGAACATCACTTCCTTAGAGCAGTATTTGCAAGACGTGAAACTGGAACTCTTCAAAAGAATGAAGAACAATCTTACCTTGAAGCAAGAACTCTTGTTGTATTACGAAAAGAATAAGAACAACCTGGCCTTTACACTTACAAAATGACCCATCCAAAAATGCGCGCCATCGTCTATACCCAATACGGTCCACCCGAAGTGGCCCGAATGAAGGAACTTCCAAAACCCACACCCAAGGAGAATGAAGTTTTGATTCAGGTCCATGCAAGTACTGTGAACCGTACCGATTGTGGATTTCGCAGTGCGGAATATTTCATTTCCAGATTCTGGACAGGATTGTTCAAACCAAAACATCAGGTATTGGGCAGTGAATTTTCCGGCATCGTAGAAGAAGTAGGTCAAGCAGTAACACGTTTCAAAAAAGGAGACAAGGTCTTTGGTTTTGATGATAAGACCATGGGCGGACATGGAGAATACCTTTGCATTGCGGAGACGGCGGCCATTGCGCACGTTCCTTCCAACATCAAATTAGATGAAGCAGCAGCCATTGCAGAAGGTGCGCATTATGCTTTGGTGGATATCCGAGCAGCGAAGGTAGAAGCAGGACAAAATGTGATGGTCTACGGAGCAACCGGTGCCATAGGATCATCGGCCGTGCAATTGCTCAAACACTTTGGCGCAAAAGTAACGGCGGTCAGTAATACCAAGAATGTAGAATTGGTGCGATCGCTCGGTGCAGATACGGTGATCGATTATCAGACACAGGATTTCACGAAGACGGAAACAAGATTCGATCTTATCTTTGATGCAGTAGGCAAAAGTTCATTCGGACAATGCAAGCCCTTGTTAAAGGAGAAAGGCATTTACATCTCAACAGAATTAGGAAAGAATGCACAGAATGTTTTTCTGGCCCTCATCACTCCGTATTTGGGAGGAAAAAAAGTTTTGTTCCCCATACCCCTCGTTAAAAAAGAAGATATCCTCTTTTTAAAAGAGCGGGTAGAAAAAGGAGAATTCAAACCTGTCATTGACCGGCATTATCGTTTGGATCAGATCACAGAGGCGTATAAGTACGTTGAGTCCGGACAGAAGACGGGGAATGTCATCATAAAAGTTGTAGAATGAAAATAAAAATCCTTCTCTCTACCCTGCTCTTCTGACTGCTGATTTCGATGGTAGAGGTATAGGAACATTTGCACATTTCGATAGTTATACGTATATTTGTAAAAATCACACGTATAATGACCACTAAATTAACATTGACAGTTGAGAAGACGGTTATCGAGAAAGCTAAATCCTATGCAAAGCGGACCGGCAGAAGTCTTTCCGAACTCATTGAAAAATACCTGGAAAGCATCACCAATGAAGAAAAAAACGACAAACAGCTTTCTCCCAAACTAAAAAAAATAGTAGGGGCAGTTAAACTTCCTAAGAACTTCGACGAAGAAAAGGAGTTAAGAAGCTACTTTGAAAAGAAACATTTATGAAAAAATTATTTGTCGACACGAATATTTTAGTAGATCTGATAGCAGACAGGAAGCCTTTTAGCAAGTTCGCAATAGAAATATTTTCCAAAGCTGAAGAATATAAGATAAAACTTTACACATCCTCACATTCAATTGCAACCACTCACTATTTATTGAAAAAGTATCTAGATGAAAAAGAACTGCGTGAAGTCTTACATAGTATTTTAGACTACTTGAACATCATTGCAATTGACCAGGATATTTTAAAAAAAGGACTGAGATCCAAGCATAAAGACTTTGAAGATGCGCTTCAGATCATAAGTGCTTACTCAATTGACAAATTAGATTGCATTGTCACTAGAAATATTAAAGACTTTAAGAGTTCTGAAATTCCTGTCCTGAGCCCCGATGAATTGATCAAACATTTGTAAGTCAATTTTATTTTTCATTGCAAATGACATTAAATAGAAAAAAATGCGCAGATCACTCCTCCCCTTTCTTTATCTGTTCGTACTGTTCTTAAGTACAAGCTGTGAAGATAATCCTGCTTCGCAAGAGAATGAAAATCAGCGGCCCATTGGAACGATTCCTGATCTCACGGAGTATATGAACGGAGGCATGCCGGTGGAGAAACTGGAAGAATTTAATATTCCTGATTCCCTTGATAAAAAACTCATCATTGCTGTTTATGATGAAGAACTCCCGCAAACAGGCAGAACCTTTCTCTTGTACAATGATAGTACGCGTACAAGGGTGACAAAACTCTCCTATTTGAAAGATTCAAGTTGTAAAAAAGAAGAATTGCTGAAAATTCGTGATGACCAGTTCAAATCAAAATTCAATGCGGAGAATTACACCATCACAAGTGACAAGGTATTCTGGAGTTACCAAAGCGGAGCCCTGAGTACCTCTTACGAATATATTCGGATGTATTGAAGGTTCTATTGGAAATGAATTAGATGAATTTCTATCTTTGATCAAAGAACGAAAGCCAAATCAGAATTAAATGAACATCCAATGAATGAAGAAGAAAACTACATAGAGATCAACCGACAATCCTGGAACAACCGAGTGGATACTCATTTGCGATCTGAGTTCTATGATCAGAAAGGATTCATGAGCGGAAAAACCTCCTTGAAGGAAATAGAATTGAATTTACTGGGAGATCTGAAAGGAAAAACCGTCTTGCATTTACAATGTCATTTCGGTCAGGACAGCATTTCACTCAGCAGACTGGGCGCGAAGGTAACGGGCGTGGATCTATCCGATAAAGCCATTGAAAGCGCAAAACAAATTGCGAAGGAATGTGGGACAGATACAAAATTCATTTGTTGCGATATTTACGACCTAGGTGAACATTTACAGGAGAAATTCGATCTGGTCTTTACCAGTTACGGAACCATTGGCTGGTTACCCGATCTGGATCGATGGGCAAAGCTTATCTCCCATTTTCTAAAACCGAATGGACAATTTGTCTTTGTAGAATTTCACCCGGTGGTTTGGATGTATGATGACAATTTCGAAAAGGTGGCTTACAACTATTTCAAGTCAGATGCCATTGTAGAAACAGAAAGCGGAACCTATGCCGATAAAAAAGCAGAGATCAAACAGACATCAGTCTCCTGGAATCACAGTATGAGCGAAGTCGTGAACAGTTTAGTCAAAAACGGAATGGAACTTAATTCTTTGGATGAATTTGATCATTCTCCTTACAATTGCTTTAATAAAACAGTAGAATCAGAACCCGGAAAATTCAGAATAGAATCATTTGAAAATAAGATCCCGATGGTGTACGCGGTGGTGGCGAAGAAGCAGGATGTTGAGAGTGATGAATTATGAGTTATGAGTTATGAGTTTAGTGTTCGGTATAAAACAAACGAAATTCATAGTTACAGTAAATACCATTTATCATTGTTCATTGGCGAGAGCCTTCAAGTCGCCCATACTTTGCGATATCACAAAAGTACACACCGGTTTTGGTCTTACTCCAAAAGTGACCCATTGTACAGAAGACGAAGGATGGGGACAGCCCGGTTCCAGTAAAAAAATATTCGTCGCCAGATCACTTACGCAAAAAGGAGGCTGGGCATCGATCGACAAAGTACTTGAAAGAGTTGAGAATGAATACTGGAAAATAGAGATCAGTGATTTTCAAAGCTGGATGCTGGGATTTTACAAATTTGTTGGAGAATGGAAGACAACAGAACTAGAAAAAGAAAAGATCCTGATAGAATACACATATACTTTGTTTTCAAATAATGTATTCCTTTATCCTTTCAATTGGCTCTTTGCAAAGCTATTTTGGAGAGCGTATATGAAAAGGGTTATTGAGAACATCAGACAAATGACCATAAATGAGGAAGTTTATTTGTATCCTTAAGTAATTAGAATAAATCTTTGGCAGACTAGCAGTACACACTTCAGTTTCTGTTCTTCAACACATTGATCACATCATCCAGAGAATATCCCTTCGCGGTCAAAAGTACCAGGTAATGATACATCAGATCAGCAGCTTCTCCTAAAAACAATTCTTTGTTATCGTCTTTCGCTTCTATCACCAGTTCAACAGCCTCCTCCCCTACTTTCTGTGCGATCTTGTTTATTCCCTTATTGAAAAGTTGATTGGTATAGGATTCTTTCTGTGGATTCTTTTTTCTGTCCTGAATCGTTGCTTCCAGCTCAAACAAAAAATTTCCTTTGTTCTCTTCATTGAAACAGGTATCGGAGCCGGTATGACAAACCGGACCAACAGGATCCACTTTGATAAGAATGGTATCATCATCACAATCCTGTCCCATACTCACCACGATCAAAAAATTACCGGATGTCTCTCCTTTCACCCATAATCGTTTTTTGCTGCGACTGTAAAAGGTCACTTTTTTTGTAGCAGCCGTTTGCGCCATTGCATCCGGATTCATGTAACCCAGCATTAAAACCTTTGCCGTCTTGTTATCCTGTATAATAGCAGGGACTAAACCATCTGCTGACTTTGAAAAATCTATATTCATATTACGATCTTATTTCTATTTGTTTACTTTTTAAAAATTCTTTTAAGGCTTTTATTTCCATTTCCTTAAAATGAAAAACACTTGCTGCCAGCGCTGCGTCGGCTTTTCCAATAAGAAAGGCATCGGCAAAATGCTGCATGTTTCCTGCACCCCCACTGGCAATGACAGGAACATTCACTGATTCCGAAATCGAACGAGTGATCTCATTCGCAAAACCATTTTTTGTTCCGTCGTTGTTCATGGAAGTCAATAAAATTTCACCTGCACCTCTCTTTACACCCTCCTTTGCCCAATCCAATGCTTTCACTTCTGTTTTTACCTTACCTCCATTCAAATAAACGAACCAATCTCCGTTCTCCAATTTTGTATCGATGGCCAGTACCACACACTGAGAACCGAAACGAGAAGAAAGTTCATTGATCAGTTCGGGACGTTTAAATGCACTGGTATTTACAGAAACCTTATCGGCTCCGGCATTCAATAAAACTTCCACATCCTCTATAGAAGAAATTCCACCCCCAACCGTAAATGGAATATTGATGGCACTCGCCACTTTGGTCACCAATTCGGAAAGCGTTTTTCTTTTTTCGTTTGTCGCAGTAATATCCAGAAAAACCAGTTCATCTGCCCCCAGATCAGAATAACATTTCGCCAATTCAACCGGATCTCCAGCATCACGTATGCTTTCGAAGTTCACACCTTTTACAGTGCGACCGTCTTTAATATCGAGACATGGGATGATGCGTTTCGCTAACATGATGTGGCAATTTACGATTTTAGATTTTTGATTTACGATTGACGACTTGTGATTTACGATTTTTGATTTATGATTTTAGATTTGCATCTTGTTAGACTGGAATTATCTTTTACTCTTGGCTGTTTTTATAGAGGCTACCATTATTGCCAAAATTTCATTTGCTTCTTTTAATAATAGAACTCTTTTCGCCTTAGTTTCTGGTGAAATTTCATTTAGAATCTCCAAAAAATACAAACATTCATCGCATTCTTCCTCAACGATCTTTAATTTATTGATGAAATCAGCCGTTGACTTTGCCCTAACTGCAGCTCTGTAATTAGCACCAACTGACATCGACGCTCTTGATAATTGATGTTGTATGGGAATAAAAGGGTATTTACTTGGCAATGTTTCAAGATGATGTAAAACATCTATTGCAAATTTCTTAGTTCGGTTCTTTAAAATATCGGATGTCATATGTCGCTATATAAATCTAAAATCGTAATTCTAAAATCAAAAATCAAACTAGTTTTATTTATTCTTCTGAAACTCAATTATCTCTGTTAACTTAATCTTCCCTTCATAGATCGCTTTTCCAACAATGACTCCACTGCAACCGATCTCTTTCAAATCCAAAAGGTCCTGATAACAAGATACGCCACCACTTGCTACCAGCTGTAATTCTGGACAAGCAGCCATCATTCGTTTGTACAATTCTATCGAGGGTCCCATCAACTTACCATCTTTAGCAATATCTGTACAGAATATATTCTTCACACCCTTCGAAATGTTCGCTTGAATAAAATCGAAAATGCTGATATCCGTACTCTCGAGCCATCCGCCCACGGCTATTTTTTCATCTTTCACATCGGCACCTAAGAATATTTTATCGGCGCCAAATTTAAGGATCCAACTAAAAAATAATTCCGGGTCATTCACTGCTAGACTTCCGATCGTCGCAAAATGTGCACCGGAGTCATAAACCTTTTCAATATCGTTCACTGTTTTAATTCCTCCTCCAAAATCAATTTTCAAATTTGTTTTCGAAACAATATTTTCAAGCACTCTTAAATTCACTACTTGTCCCTTTTTCGCTCCATCCAGATCCACCAAATGCAAACGTTCAATTCCATTATCTACAAACATACGGGCAACCTCTAATGGATTCTCATTGTAAACAGTTTTTTGAGAATAATCGCCTTGCGTCAGGCGAACACATTTTCCATCGATGATGTCTATTGCCGGAATGATCTGCATACTATAATTTCAAAAAATTAGTGATTACTTGTTGTCCTGCCACCGCGGATTTCTCCGGGTGAAATTGCACTGCATAGAAATTATTCTTCTGCAAAGCCGAACTATAAGATAAAAGATAATCCGTTGTGGCTATGGTATGCTCTCCTTTTTCTACATAATATCCATGAACAAAATACATGTAGTCATTTTCCTTCACACTTTTAAATAAAGGACCTTTCAGCTCATGAATATTGTTCCATCCCATTTGAGGAACTTTCAGTTCGTTTGAATTCGATATGAACTTAAGCACCTTCTGATCAAAAATACCGAGACAACTCGTTTCTCCTTCTTCGGAATAACTGCACATCAATTGCATACCCAAGCAGATTCCCAGAACTGGTTGTTTTAAGGAAGTGATGACTAGATCGAGTTTTCTTTCCTTTAAATACTTCATAGCCGATGAAGCTTGCCCCACTCCCGGAAAGATAACTTTGTCGGCCGTCCGGATCAATTCAATATCATCACTTATAACGGGAACAATTCCGAGTCGCTCTAAAGCAAAAGAAACAGAACGCACATTTCCTGCATTGTATTTAATGATCACCACTTTCATAACATGCCTTTTGTACTTGGTAATTGCATATTGTTTGCATTACGAGTTACAGCTTGTTTGATGCACTTCGCGAGTCCTTTGAAAACAGATTCTATCTTGTGGTGCTCATTCTCTCCTTCTGCTTTGATGTTCAGATTGCATTTAGCAGCATCTGAAAAAGATTTGAAGAAATGCATGAACATCTCCGTTGGCATATCCCCTATCTTTTCCCGCTTGAATTCGGCCTCCCAAACCAACCAGTTCCTTCCACCCAGATCCAGTGCAACCTGTGCCAGACAATCATCCATAGGCAAAACGAAAGCATAACGTTCAATTCCTTTTTTATCTCCCAGTGCTTTCAACAATACTTCTCCCAGGGCGATCGCAGTATCTTCGATCGTGTGATGTTCATCCACATGCAGATCTCCCTTCACATTCACTTTAAGATCGATCCCCGAATGTCTTGCGATCTGATCCAGCATGTGATCAAAGAAGGAAAGTCCTGTTGAGATCTCTGCTCTTCCATTGCCATCCAGATTCATTTCAATATTGATCTTCGTCTCATTGGTATTTCTGCTTACAGAAGCAATTCGGGGAGGAAGTTTAATGCTTTTGTAGATCTCTTCCCAGGAATTGGCTTCCAGCATCACGATCTTTCTTAATTCCTCTTCCATTTCATTTAAATGTATGGCACTTTTGATCAGAATGGCTTTTGAACCCAGATTCTTCGCCAGCTTTACATCGGTCAGACGATCACCAATAACGATAGAATTCGCCAGATCATATTCCTCGCTGAAATATTTCTTTAACATACCGATCCCCGGCTTACGGGTCGGCAAATTATCTTTCTCAAAACTTTTATCGATATGAACTTCGGAGAAAAGAATTCCTTCTCCTTTTAAAATTCCAATCATTTTATTGTGAGCCGGCCAAAAGGTATCTTCCGGAAAAGAAGGAGTTCCCATTCCATCCTGATTCGTTACCATCACTAATTCATAATCTAATTCTTTTGCAATACGGTTTAAATAAGTGATCGCACCCGGAATGAATTCCAGTTTTTCCAGTGAATCGATCTGAAAATCGGATGCAGGTTCCACAATAATGGTTCCATCGCGGTCAATGAATAATACTTTCTTTTTCATATTATATGAATTTCTCTAATGAATTGATCAATGAAATATTCTCATCTTTTGTTCCAATAGTGATACGTAAACAGTTCTCACACAATTCTACTTTACTTCGGTTTCGAATAATGATCCCTTCCGTCACCAGAAAATCATAGACCACGGTAGCATCATTTACTTTTACCAAGAGAAAATTGGCTTCGGAATCGTACACTTTCTTCACAAAAGAAAGCGATTGCAGTTTATCGGCTAAAATTTTTCTTTCAGCCACCACTTCTTTGATCCAGTTATTGATCGTGTCGATATTATCCAAAGCCTCCGTAGCTAGAAGTTGTGCCGCCTCACTGATGTTATACGGTGGTTTTACTTTATTGAAAAGTGAAATGATCTCTTCCGAGGCAAATGCCATTCCTATTCGGAGTCCTGCCAAACCCCATGCCTTGGAAAGTGTCTGCAAGATCACCAGATTCGGATAATTAAGCAATTCGGGGATCAAACTGCGATAAGAAGCGAAATTGATATAAGCTTCATCAATAACAACGATACCTGAGAAGTTCTCCAAAATCCTTTTTATATCCTGCCATTTCATTCCATTGCCTGTTGGATTATTCGGACAGCAAATAACGATCAGTTTTATTTCCGAACTGAAAGAAGCGATGATCTTATCGGTATCAAGCTGATAAACTTCGGGGATCAAAGGCACTTTGACAAGGCCAACATCATTGATATTGGCAGAAACTTCATACATGCCGTAAGTGGGTGGACAAATGATCGCCTTATCTTTTCCCGGTTCGCAAAAGATTCGGAAGAGAATATCAATCGCTTCATCGCTGCCGTTACCTAAAAAGATGTTCTGCAAAGGAAGACCTTTGATGGCCGAGATCTTTTCCTTCAATTTTGTTTGATAAGGATCAGGGTAACGGTTAAAATTCTCATTTAACGGGGAACCAAAACTATTTTCATTGGCATCGAGAAAAACTTCCGCTTTTCCTTTGAATTCTGAACGAGCGGAAGAATAAGGAACCAGTGTTAAGATGTTTTTTCGAATGATTTTAAAAAGATCGAATTTCATTTTATTTATTTTTTAATCGGATACTAACTGCATTCTTATGTGCATCTAAAGATTCAGAAGCAGCCATCACTTCAATGGACTTCCCTATTCTATTCAAACCCTTTTCGCTGATCTGCTGAAAGGTGATCTTTCGAACAAAACTATCAAGCGAAACGCCACTATAGGATCTGGCATAGCCATTGGTCGGCAAAGTGTGATTGGTGCCTGAAGCATAATCTCCTGCGCTTTCCGGTGTATAATTACCAAGGAAGACAGAACCTGCATTGATGATCTTTTCTGCCAGTTTCTTTTCTTTTTTGCAGGCGATAATTAAATGCTCTGGCGCATACTCATTGATCACGGCAATTCCTTGATCCATATCTTTCACCAAAATGAATTTACTATTGTTCAAGGCTTTCTCCGCGATGGCTTTGCGTGGTAATAATTTCAGTTGTGTGTTGATCTCAATGGAAACCTCCTGAATCAATTTGGAAGAAGTGCTCACGAAGATCACTTGCGAATCGGCTCCATGTTCGGCCTGCGATAAAAGATCGGAAGCAACAAAATCTGGAATCGCAGAATCGTCAGCCATTACGGCAAGTTCAGAAGGACCGGCCGGCATATCAATGGCAATACCTTCCTTGTTAATTAATTTCTTGGCGCAGGTCACGTATTGATTTCCGGGTCCGAATATTTTATATACTTTCTCGATCGATTCTGTACCATAAGCCATCGCCGCGATCGCCTGCACTCCTCCAATCTTATAGATCTTTTTCACGCCAACTAATTCAGCAGCATACAAAATGGCAGGGTCAACTTTTCCATTCTTATCCGATGGAGTACAAAGGATGACTTCTTTGCATCCGGCAATGGCCGCAGGAATTCCCAGCATTAATACGGTAGAAAACAAAGGAGCCGAACCACCGGGAATGTACAAACCTACCCTTTCAATACCTACAGACTTTCTCCAGCAAACAACACCCGGACTTGTTTCGATCTTCTGAACTTTTTCTTTTTGTGCCTCGTGAAATTTATAAATGTTGTTGTAAGCCACTTTCATTGCTTTTTTCAATTCAGGACTAACAACTTCAATTGCCTTCATGATCTCTTCTTTCGAAACCAGCGTGTTCTTTAAATTCACTGCATCAAACTTCAGCGCAAACTTTTTCACAGCTTTGTCCCTGTCCTTTTTTACGGCATTCAAAATTTCAGATACACTTTTCTCAAGATCCTGATCATTGATGATGGGTCTTTTTAAAGCAGACTGAAGTTCTTTTTCAGAAGGGTATTTCAATATTTTTATTTTCATGGTTTAAACGATCATTTTTTCAATTGGAACGACTAAAATTCCCTGTGCACCATTTGCTTTCAGGCTTTCGATGATCTCCCAGAAATCATCTTCATTTAGAACAGAATGAACCGAACTCCATCCTTTTTGTGCTAGCGGTAGAACAGTTGGACTTTTCATGCCCGGAAGAATGGAAACGATCTTATCCAGCTTATTATTCGGTGCATTGAGGAGAATGTATTTATTCTTCTTTGCCTTTTTGTTCGCTTCAATGCGAAAGAGCAATTTAGTAAGAAGTTCTTTTTTCTCTTTACCCAGACCTTTACCTGAAATCAAAACTGCTTCCGATTTCAATATTACTTCCACTTCTTTCAGACCATTCATCAGTAAGGTACTTCCAGAGCTTACCAGATCACAGATCGCTTCGGAAAGTCCGATTCCCGGAGCGATCTCAACGGATCCGCTTATTTCATGCACTTCGGCCTTCACTTTTTTCTTCTTCAGGAATTTTCTCAAGATCACCGGATAGGAAGTAGCGATCCTTTTTCCTTTCAGGTCTGATGCATTCTTGTACTGCATTGTTTTCTCGACAGCGATGGAAAGACGGCATTTGCCAAAACCCAATTTGTTCTGAATTTTTACATCCTTGTCTTTTTCAATGAGAACATTCTCTCCAACGATACCGATATCAGCCACCCCATCGGCTACGTATTGAGGAATATCGTCATCTCTTAAAAATAAAAGTTCTAGAGGGAAATTAGATGCTTCGGCCTTCAATTTGCCATTAGGACTGCTAAAGTCAATACCAATTTCTTTCAGAAGCTTCACAGAGTCTTCGTTCAATCTTCCTGATTTTTGTATGGCAATTCTTAATTTCATTTTGTTGAATTGTTATATGGTTTTATAATTAATCTTAATGACTGATCGAAAGTGATGTACTTCCACATCCAATTGATGAAAACGATAAATTTATTCTTTACACCAAGAATGAGCATTAAATGTAAAAACATCCAAAACAACCAAGCAAAAAAGCCCTGAAAGCTGTATTTCGGAAGATCAACAACAGCAAGGTGTCTCCCTACCGTTGCCATTGAACCCTTATTTTTGTATTCGAATTCTATCAATTGTTCATCTTTTGTAAGTCTATTTAGGTTTTTCGCAAGCCACAGACCTTGTTCGTTTGCAACAGTTGCCACCTGAGGATGACCATTTGGATAGTTAGGTGTACTCATGCATGCAATATCACCTATAGCATAAATATTCGAATAGGTCGCTACCTTATTGAAACGATCAACTTTTAATCTGTTGCCTCTTGTGATGATCTCGGAATTTAAACCACGAATGGTATTTCCTTTGATTCCAGCAGCCCAAACCAATGTTTTTGTAATGATACTTTCTCCGTTACTAAACTCGACCTTTTCTCCATCATAATTTGTCACTTGAGTTGAAACCAAAACTTTAACACCCAATTTCTCGAGATAATCTCTTGACTTTTGAGAAGACAACGTACTCATGGCGCCTAAAGTTCTTTCAGAGGCTTCGACCAGATAAATTTTCATTTCAGAAAAATCCAACTCGGGATAATCATTTGGCAATATATATTTTCGCATTTCAGCTAGTGCTCCACTCACTTCAACTCCCGTTGGACCTCCACCAACGATCACAACATTTAAATACATTTGTTTATTCGGATCATTCGAATTGAGTGCTTTTTCAAAATTCGTGAGAATATGATTTCTTAAGAACAAAGCCTCTCCAACAGATTTCATTGGAATAGCATTCCGTTCAACGGCTGCATTACCAAAAAAATTCGTAGAACAACCAGTGGCAATGACCAAATAATCATAGTTGTATCGATTCGCTGAAGTCAGAATAGCATTTGCACTATGATCAATTTCAATCACTTCTTCATTTCGAATAAAAAAATGATTCATTTTCTGAAAGAGCTTTCTTAATGGGAAAGAAATAGAAGACGGCTCTAGCCCACACGTGGCCACTTGATAAAACAAGGGTTGAAACTGATGATAGTTATTTTTATCAAACAACCAGATTTCAAGCTGACTTCCACGAAGCGCCCTCGCAAGTTTTATACCTGCAAATCCACCACCAATTATTATTACTTTTTTCATTCTTGTTTAATTAAAAAAGGCCTACCCAATGGTAAGCCTTCAAACTGTTTTTATTATAAAAGATCATATAACAGCATCCTGCCTACCGGGTGGTAAGAGTATGATGATGCATATGGATCTGATTGATCATGGGCCAAATTTAGAATTTATTTTTTAAATGGCAAAATAAAAAAAGCCCCACCAAAATTGGCAGGGCTTTCATTTAAAAGGAATGAATTATTGTTTGATCACTTTGATCACCTCAGTAGCATTGTTACTTTGAACTTTTACAAAGTAAACACCATTGCTCAATGATGTGATATTTAAGTTGATCTTGTCATTCGTAGTTTTTGCAGAAAGAACAGCTCTTCCTGAAATATCACTGATCACGATCGACTTTTCATTCGAATTGTTCAATTCAATGCTCAATGTATTCTCTGCAGGATTAGGATAAACCTTCAATCCCTTCAATGCAGACTGAACAGAAGAAATTCCTGTACAAGGACTCACCAATAAACTAACGGTTGTTGTTCCACTGCAACCTGTAACACTTGAAGTTCCGGTTACAGTATAGGAAGTTGTAACAGTCGGGTTCACAACAACACTTGAAGTGCTGGCA
>Ga0154020_10003694_pt1 | contig 18356 bp, 14 predicted proteins | sample Klosneuvirus_201_FD_109709 | JGI IMG/M metagenome (GOLD analysis project Ga0154020, IMG submission 109709) | Active sludge microbial communities from wastewater, Klosterneuburg, Austria - Klosneuvirus_20160825_MG | ecosystem: Engineered > WWTP > Aerobic digester > Activated sludge | place... | reverse complement strand
CGTCGCGATCGAACGTGACGATGACGACCGTGCCATCCGGTGCGTGCGTGTGCGGTCGCTCGTGCAGCGCGAGGTGCAGGTTCGGCAGCACCTCGATGCCGAGCAGCCACAGCACGCCGGCGAGCGCCGCGTACGTGCGGCGAAGGCGAGCGCGTGCCAGGGGCGACCTCATCTGCGTGCTCGTACTACGCGCGACAAACGCAGTCGGATCGACCACGAACCATGCGATGCGGATTCAGGGGCCATAGCGGGTGGGCGCAGATTCGCTCGTTATGCGATGGACCAGAGCGGAAGCGACCACGCAACGCCGAGGCCGATCGACAGCACGCCCGCGGCGAGCGTGATGCCACGCCGAGCGCCTTCGACGGCGCGCAACGACATGCCGACGAGCGCCGATGCCGCCATCATGCCGACGATCGATCCGGTACCGAACAGCGTGATGTACGCGAGACGCGCGCTCGTCGAGGGCAGCTCGGCGAACACGATCGCGGTGAGCGCGCCCGATCCTGCGAGGCCGTGAACGAGACCGACCGCGAGCGGTCGCAGCGCGAAGATGCCGCGCCCGAGGTGAAGGTGCGGATCGGCGCCGGCGTGGACGTGCGTGCGTTCACCGTGCGCGTGCGTGTGGATCGGACCGCGCGGACCGAGATCGCGAGAGCGCACGATCGCGCGAACACCGAGGAGCACGAGCATCGCGCAAACGCCGAGCTCGAACCACGCGCCGATTCGCACGGGCAGCGCCGCGCCGATCGCGATCAGCACGATGCCGACGATGACGAGCGACAGCGTGTGGCCGAGGCCCCACATCGCACCGAGGAGCGCGCCGCGCTTGGCATCGCGAGTCTCGGTGGCGAGCGTCGCGACCGCCGTGAGGTGATCGGGCTCGAATGCGTGGCGCAAGCCCACTGCGAGCCCGAGCAGCACACCGGCAAGCGACGACGACATCGACTGCAAACGTACGCCTGCCCGTCGCCGGGCGCTATGGCTCGTGTGGCGAAGGGGTGCTACTTGGCGCCGCAGCGAGGAAGACCGTCGGGGACGCTAACAACGAACTTCGCATCGTCAATGGTGGGATTGATCGTTCGCTGCCCCCACTCGACGACAAGATCCGCCTTCTCCTTCGGCGATTTGAATTGCGTCTTGGTCGGAAGGCGATGATCACCGCCCGCGGCATCGGGCGAGCTCTCGAAGTCGGTGTTCTTCACCGACCACACGGTCTTGCCATTCGCGTCCTTGAGCTCGCTATCGATCACGTCGAGTCGACCGTTCCGCAGATCGAGCGTCAGCGTCTGCGTACCCGTCGGCCCCTTCACCTCGACCTTCTCGAGGCTGCGCGAGCTGTCCCACGCGATGGTCTTCGTTCCCTCGATCACCGGCGGCGTGCCCATCGCGAGATGGAGGAAGTCGTCGGGCTCGAGCTCGATACGCAGCATCGCGGCGATCGAGCTACGATCGCACGGGCCCGCGAGCTGGCAGTTGTTCTGCTTGTCGACGTAGGCGAAGTTCGTGCCGCCGCACGCCATGTCGACGAGGACATCGCCGCCAGCGGGAGACAGCGCGTTGAAGCGAACCTTCTTGCCCGTCGTGCCCATCACGAGCACGTCGCCCTTCACGCGTTGATCACCGAGCCAGTAGTCCATCTTGCTCTCGGCCGAAAACGACTTCAACGCGTCGCGCTGCTTGCCTAATCCCTATACGACCTCGTCGGCTTTCGGTTCCGCATACGGCCGCTTCTGACCGGTGTTGCCGCCCGGGCAACCAGCACATGCGGCGAGCACCGCGAGCGAGAGCAGGAGTTTCATGCTGCGGTGATAACAGAGCCTCGCGCGGGATTCCTTCCCGTACGTGCGCCGATCACATTGACCGGCACCGAGCTGATCACTTCAGCAGCAACTCGAGCCATGCCAGCTGATCGGTGACGCGCTCGACCTGCTGCTTCACCATGTCCGCGCCTCCGTGTCCCGAGTTCTTCTCGATGCGCAGCAACACCGGCGCACTCGCGGTTTGCGCGGCTTGGATCTGCGCGGCCAGCTTGCGCGCGTGCATCGGGTCGACGCGGTCGTCGTGATCCGCGGAGTCGAACAGGATCGCCGGATACGCGCGCGGACCTTCATCCACCGCGCGGCGATACGGCGAGTACGCCCAGATCGCCGCGAACTGCTCGGGGTCCTCCGCGGATCCGTACTCGGGCACCCAGGTCTTGCCCGAGCCCGACAAGTGAAACCGCAGCATGTCGAGCAGCGGCACCGCGATGACCACCGCCTTGAACAGCTCGGGGCGCTGCGTGACGGTGGCGCCCGTGAGGAGGCCGCCGTTCGAGCCGCCGCTGATCGCGAGGTGCTCCGACGAGGTCCACTTCTCTTTGATCAAGTACTCGGCCGCGCCGATGAAGTCGTCGAACACGTTCTGCTTGTTCAGCAGCATGCCGGTGCGGTGCCACTCCTCGCCGTACTCGCCGCCGCCGCGTAGGTTCGGGATCGCGTAGACACCACCGCGCTCGAGCCACACGGCGCGCGACGACGAGAAGCTCGGCGTCATGTTCACGTTGAACCCACCGTAGCCGTAGAGGATCGTCGGCGCGGTTCCGTCGCGCGGCGTGCCCTTCTTGGCGATGATGAACATCGAGATCTTCGTGCCGTCCTTCGACGGGTAGAACACCTGCTGCGTCTCGAACTGCGTGGTGTCGACGGGCAGCTTGATCCGCGCCCATTCGTCGACCGTGCCGGTCTTGATCGACGTCTTGTAGATGATGTTCGGCTCGGTGAACGACGAGAACGAGATGTAGCCCGTGTCCTCGTCGGGCAGACCGCCGATACCGCCCGTGGTACCGAGCGCCGGCAACGCGACCTTGCGCACGAGCTTGCCCTCGAGGCTGCGCACCTCGACCTCCGACGCCGCGTTGCGCAAGTACGTGGCGACGAGCTGTCCACCGACGACGTTCACGCTCTGCAGCGTCGCGTCGCCCTGCGGAATGATCTCTTTCCACGCCGCACGATCGAGCTTCGTCGCGGGCGTCTTGTACACGCGGTAGCGCGGCGCGCCGTCGTTCGTCGTGATGTACAGCTGGTCTTTCCACACGTCGACATCGAACAGCGCATCGACGCCCTTCACGATCGGCGTGAACGCGGCGTCCTTCTTGCGCGCGTCCTTGATGTAGAGGTCGCTCGAGTTCCACCCGTGCGAGATCGTGACGACGAGCCAATGGCCATCCTTCGAGAGGTGGCCGGCGATGAACGTCTTCGCGCTCCCGGTCGCCGGATGCACGAGCGCATCCTTCGACGGATCGTCACCGAGCTTGTGAAACCGCACCTCGGCGAATCCCGGGCGCTCCGCGATCGTCACGTCGCGACCACCGGACTTCGTACCGACGGGCGGGACCCACGTGTAATAGAAGCCCTTGCCGTCTGGCGTCCACGACGCGCTGCCGTACTTCGTCCCTTCGATCGTGTCGGGCAAGTCCTTGCCGGTCGCGACCTCGATGACGTGCGTCGTCGTCTCGTCGGAGTTGTTCTGCTTCACCGCGTAGGCGACGTACTTGCCATCCCAGCTCGGCACCCAACCGCCGAGCCCCTTCGTCCCGTCGGTGCTCCACGCGTTCGGATCGAAGAGCACCTTCTCTTCGCCGGTCTTCTCGTTCTTGCCCTGCTTCCAATAGACGATCGACTTCTCTTTGTCGGCGTGCTTGCGCACGTAGAAGTAGCGACCGTTGCGATGTACGGGCGCGCTGATCGAGTCGTAATAGAACAGCTCCTTGAGCCGCGTCGCGAGCGCATCGCGACCCGGCGCCTTCGCGAGCTCGCCGCGCGCGTACACATCCTGCGCGTTCATCCACGCTTGCACGTCGGGGTTCTTGTCGTCCTCGAGCCAGCGATACGGATCGGCGACCTGCTTGCCGTAGACCGTGTCGACGATCGCGTCCTTCTTCGTCGCGGGCCACGCGCGCTTCGGTGCCGCCGGTTCTGGGGTCGTCACGGGCGCGGGCTCGACCATCGGCGAAGGCGGATCGACAGGCAACATCGTCGGTGGTGACGAGCTACCACAAGCAGCCGCGAACAGGAGGGCGACCGGAAGCAAGGTGCGCATGCGGGTGTCGTAACACTCGCGCTACGCGACGATCCACTGCGACGTCGGGGTGACGCACGACGGGTGCAGCGCGACCGCCTGTGCGATCTGCGCCATCACGTACCGCGTGACCCGATCGCATCGCGCACCGTCGAAGCCAAGATTCCTCGCGCGTGCTCGGTGAGCTTCTCCGTCAGCGTCGCGGCGATCACCGCGCGCGCACGATGCAAGCGCACCGCTTCCTCCATGTACGATCGAGAGGCTGACGCTCGCGCTACAGGTTGCCGTACGACGGGAGGTCGATCTTCCAGCGGCCCTCCGCTTTGACGAGATCGATGCGAGACCGCCCCACGGGTGAGACCACCTCGACCACCGCGCGGTCACCACGTTCTTCGACAACGGTGATGTCGGTAGGGGCGGCAACGCCCTCCGAGCTTCCAATACTGAGAAGATCCTTTGCCGTGTATCTACGTGCCGCACCTACGAGGTCCGTGGCGCGTTTGGCTTCGGATTCCAACCGTTCACGTGTGGCGGGTGACAGGAGCGAGAACACCGCTTCACGATCGCCTGTCTTCGCCGCTTGCAGCATCTCGCGGACGGCGACCTCGGGCCCGGGCTGTGAAACACGGCAACTACGACCCGCAACTGCTGCAGCCACAGCCATTGCTGCCAATGCGCTGGCCACGGCAGCAACCGTCGAACGTCGCGATGTTAGTGCGAGACCCACGTTTGTCTGATGTAGGTACCCGGGTGGCCTCCGCCTTGCAACTTGTGGCTACTGTTACCGTCGAATATGCTGTGAAGGCTTTGGGTGGCTTCACAGTCGAAACGAAGCCTTAGGAGGCACTATGCGGTTTAGAACCTTTGCTCGGTCCATTGGCGCCCTCGGCCTCGCACTCGCGACGCAGGCATGTGTCGTTCGCGAGACCACGCCCGTGAACTCGGGTTACGGCTACGGCTACGGCCCGCGCTACGGCGCATCCGCAAGTGTCTCCGTCGGCGCACCGTCGCAGTACACGGTGTCGAGCATGCCGCCGGAGCCACTCTACGAACAGATGTCCGTCTCGCCGGGCTACGGCTACGCGTGGATCGACGGCTACTGGCACTGGAACTCGTACGAGTGGGTTTGGATCGGTGGTCGTTGGGAACAGGGCCAAGACAACTACGTCTACGTGCAGCCCTACTACGACTACTCGGGTTCGGCGTACGTCTACACGCCGGGCTACTGGACGTCGCGTGATCGCGCACCGCGCGGTTGGGACGTTCGCGATCATCGCGATGGTCGCCCGACCGTCGTCGTGCCGCCGCGTGGAAATCGGCCGCCGCCCGTCGGTGGTGGCTCGGTGTATCCGACCGGTGGAACGCGTCCACCGCCCGTCGGTGGTGGCTCGTATCCGACCGGTGGAACGCGCCCTCCGCCCGTCGGTGGAAACAACGACTGGAACGGTGGCAATCGTCCGCCTCCCGTCGGTGGAAACGATCGCCCGCCTCCGTCGGGAACCGATCGTCCCCCGCCGCCGATCGGTGGCAACAGCGGCGACAACAGCCGTCCGCCGCCCGTCTCCGGCACGCGCTTCCCCGAGAATGGTCCCACCGAAGGTGTGAACGATCGCGGTCCGCGCACGCAGCCGGGTCCGCGCACGCCACCCGGACCGCCGCCGGTTCGCGGCCAGGGCAACACGTTCGGTGGCAACCCGCCGCCGGGCGGCAACCCACCGCCGCCGGTTCGCGGCCAAGGTGGAGCGTTCGGTGGTGGGCCGCCGCCGGTTCGCGGCACCGCGCACCCCGTCGGTCCGACGACGACGCCGCCTCCATCGGGAACGCGTCCGCCGGAGCGCGGCGCGCCTCCCACCACGAACGAGCGCCCGCGTCCGACGACGACAACGCCGCCGCCGGTTCGCGGAACCGCGCATCCGGTCGGTGGTGGACGCACGACGCCACCGCCGCCGTCCACGCCGGCGCCTCGCAAGACGCAGCCGTTCCGCCAAGGCGGCTCGCGCTAGTCACCGCACGTCGGACAACACGAACCCCGGTCGCTTCACGGCGCCGGGGTTTTTTCGTTTCGGCGTACTCGACGCGTTACTCGACGCGGAGCGCGCGTTCAAACTCTTCGGGGTTCGAGCTCGCGTAGATCGCGGTCTCCATCGAGATGAGCCCGCTGTTCACCAAGTCGATCAGGTGCTGATCGAACAACTGCATCGAGTACAGGTCACGGCCTTTGCGGATCAGCTCGGGGATGTCCGCGAGCCGACCCGCGCGGACGCACTCGCGGATCGTGCGCGTGACGCGAAGGATCTCGACGGCCGGCAGTCGGCGACGCCCGTCCTTGGACGCGAGCAAGCGCAGCGAGACGATCGCCTGGAGGCAATCGCCGAGGCGATCGCGGATGACGTCTTGGGCGTCGGTCTCGAACAAGCCGACGATGCGCTGGATCGTGCCGACAGCGTCGGGCGTGTGCAGCGCGGACATCACGAGGTGGCCGGTCTCGGCCGCTTTGAGGCAGATCGCGGCGGTCTCGCGATCGCGAATCTCGCCGACCATGATCACGTCCGGATCCTGGCGCATCGCGGCGGTCATCGCGTCGCGGAACGACTCCGTGTCCGCCCCGACCTCGCGCTGGATAATCATGCACTTCTGCGGCTCGTGGATGAACTCGATCGGATCCTCGATCGTCACGATGTGTGCGTGCCGAGTCTCGTTGATGTAGCGGAGCATCGCCGCCATCGAGGTCGTCTTGCCGTTGCCGGTCGCGCCCGTGATCAGCACGAGGCCGCGACGCGAGTCCGCGATCTCGGCGAGCACCGGCGGCAGATTCAGCTGCTCGATCGAGAGCACCTGGATCGGGATCAGGCGCATCACGATGCCGACCGCACCGCGCTGCCGGAAGATCGACGCGCGAAAGCGACCGCGTTGCGCGAGCGAGTACGAGACATCGATCTCGGCGAAGCGGCGTGTGAAGTCGACGGTGATGTTGCGATCCTCGAGGATCATCCGGGCGATCGACTCGGTGTCCTGCGAGGTCAGCGGCGGGACTTTGATCGCGCCGAGCAGCTCTCCGTGCAGACGGTAGTGAGGCGGGTAACCGACCTCGAAGTGAATGTCCGAGACGCCTCGCTCGATGCCGAAAGCGAGAAGCTTGTGGAACGCGTTACGATCCATGAGGGCTTGCGGGTCAGTTTAAACCCGGTCGCCCGGGTCCGCGCTGTCCCGCGCCCACTTCCGGCGAGTTTTCGCTCGCACCTTCTTTACGCAAGCTTTCGAGCAACGCTTCGCCCGTCGCTTCGTCATCGCTGAGCGGCTGCCATGGGGTAGCGGACTCGCTCGTCGCCGTGGGTGGCTCCGATGCACGCGGGCGCGAGCGCTCGGCCGGCGCACCCGGCAACTGGAAGTCGCTCGTGATCTCGTCCTCGGGGCGCCCGAAGGCGTTCTTCGGGATCGCGTTCTGCGAGCCCGTGCCGAACACTTTGCTCGGCGATGGCTTCGCGAGCGGGACCGCGAGATCGCGATCCTCGTCGTCGTCATCGTCGTTGGCGGTCGACATCGGCGACGGCGTGTTGCTCGGGGTGACGCTGCGCAGCTCGGCGCGAACCTTGTCCTCGAGCTGGACGAACGGCGGCGCCGGACGCGCCATGTAATAGCCCTGACCGTAGCGAAGCCCCAGGTCGCGCAGTGCGACGACGTCCTCGACGTGCTCGATCCCCTCGGCGACCATCACCGCATCGATGGTTTCGGCGATGTGGCGCAGCGAGCGCAGCATCTCGCGCTTCACCGTCGACCGAGCGATGCCGCGCACGAGGACGTCCGAGATCTTGATGAAGTGCGGCCGCAGCGACATCACGGTCTCGAGGTTCGAGTGGCGCGTGCCGACGTCGTCGATCGCCACGCCGAAGCCCATCGCCGTGTACGCGGCGAGTGCGCGCTTGAACGATGCGAAGTTTTCGATCGCGAGTCGCTCGGTGATCTCGAACACGATGTTCGCCGGCGTGAGGCCTGCCGCGCTGATCAAGTTGCCGACTTCGACTTCGATGAACGCAGCGTCGTAGAACGACATCGGCAAGAGGTTCACGAACAGGCGATGCACCGGCTCGAGCGTCTTCGCGTTGCGGAGCGCGCCGCGGAAGCACGCGCGATCGAGCTCGACGGTGAGATCGACTTCGTCGGCGATCGCGAACAGCGTCGCCGGCGATTCGAGCGAGCTGCCGCGAGGACCACGCGTGAGCGCTTCGTACGCGAAGATATCGCCGGTACCGAGATCGACGATCGGCTGATACACCGACGACAGTCCTTCGCCGAGGATGATGTCCTGCAGGGTCGAGCGATCGCGGTGCGCTTTGCGCTCGCGCAGGTTGCGCGTGTTGTCCTGCGCCTCGGCGATCATGCGCGCGGCGAGGCGCTCGGGGCGGATCAGCGAATTTCCGAGCACGCGCGCCGAGCCCACGGTGATGCGCGGTTGCTCGCGAAGGACGTCCTTGACCATCGGCGCGAGCGATTCCTCGACGGCGCGCTCGATGTTCTGCGCGAGTGCCTCGAGATCCGTGCGCACGCCGGGCGCGCGCGGGGCGAGGATCACGAGGTACCCATCGCCGTCGCCGGAGCGACACACGAGATCCGCGGGATCGAGCACGGCGCCGCGCAGGCGATCGAGCACGGCCGCGCAGTGATCGTAGATCTCCGAGTGATGCTGTACGCCGAGCTCGAGCTCGACCTTGTGCAAACGCGAGAGGTCGACCATCAAGCAGGACAGCGCGCGGTCACGCGTGAGGATCGTCGTGACCTCGTGCATGCGCTCTTGGTACGGACGGAACCGATCGATCTCCGGCTTGTGGAACGGCCGCGTCGCCGATCGACCTTGCGCCACGCCGCCGCTCTCGGTGGCAGAGAAGTACTGCACGCGGCCCGGACCGCCGCGCTTCGCACCACGCAGCGCAGACTCCGCGGCGGTGAGCAGGCCTTCGGGATCCGCCGCGTCCTCGGGCAAGCACGCGACGCCGATCGACATCGACATCTTGCGACCGCCCGGCATCTCCGCCCCAGCGACGGCATCGCGAAGGCGCGCGGCCTTGGTCAGTGCACCGGCCTTCGCGGTTTCGGGCAACAGGATCACGAACTCCTCGCCGGAGTAACGCGCGAGGACATCGCTCGTTCGGCCGCGGTCCGGCGAATCGTCTTCCTGCAACACGCTCGAGATCCGACGGAGAATCTCGTCGCCGACTTGATAGCCGAGGTCGTAGTTGACCTGCGCGAAGCCATCGATGTCGGCGAGGAGCAGCGACATCGGCTGGCCGTAGCGGAGCGCGCGCGCGATCTCTTCACGCAGGCGCTCTTGAAACGCGCGGTGCGTGTAGAGGCCCGTGAGGTTGTCGCGCAGCGTGAGCGCGTCGAGCTGGTGATACATCTGCGCGAGCGCTTCGGTCGCGATCGAGATCTCTTGGCCACGCGACTCGAGCTGCGCGGTCAGCACGCGTTCGTGCTCGCGCAGCGCTTGGTTCGCGAACGACAGCTCGTGAATCAGGCGGTGGTTGTCGCGCTCGAGGCGGAACGTCGTCACGAGCTGCTCGACGACCTGAAGCAGGTCCTGCAGCTTCCACGGCTTCGTGATCACGTAATGCAGGTGACCAGCATTGATCGCGGCGATCAGATCGTCGGACTCGGGAAAGCCAGTCACGACGGCGCGACGACAATGCGGTCGGACCTGCGCCACACGCGCGAGGAGCTCGGGTCCTGCGAGCCCTGGCATGCGCAGGTCGGCGAGAACACACGCGACGTCGGGGTGTGCCTGCACGAGCTCGAGCGCTTCGAGTCCGTTCGATGCGAGCAGCACCGTGCAGCGCGCGCGTAGCACGCGTCCGAGAGCGTTCAAGTTTGTTCGATCATCGTCTACACACACGATGATCGGCTTGCCAGCCTCATCAGGCGGCGGCGGTTCCACTTCGACGGCCAATGTGTAACCAGTATCGGCTGGCTCCCTCACCGTGTGAAGGGGATCGCAGAGGGGATGACCCGCGGTGCTCGACGCAGGTCGGCACCGGTTTGCCTACATGCCGAGGATGCTGATCGTGGTGATCTCGAACACGCGCTCGATCAGCCACTTCAGACCGATGAGAACGAGCGGGACAGCTGCGACAGGCACCACGATCCGCCGATACCGCTCGGCTCCGACGAGCCGCGCGATGCCCCACAGGATCGGAATCGCCACCAGAACGATGCTGAGCTGACCGATCTCGACCCCGACATTGAACGTCAGGAGCGGCACGATCACTTGCTCCTTCGGCAACAGGTCGGCGAGCACGCTGGCAAAGCCGAGGCCGTGGATGAGGCCGAACCCGAACGTGAGCGCGTATCGCCAGCGAACGTCGGGACGGATGATGTCCTCGAGCGCGGTGTACACGATCGATGCGGCGATCATGCTCTCGACGAATCGCGACGGAAGCGACACGTAGCCGAGCGACGCCGCGATCAGCGAGGCCGAGTGCGCGATCGTGAACGCCGTGATGATGACGGCGGTCGACTTGATCGCCAGCCACGGACTGCGCAGCTTCCACTCCCCGCCTCGCCCTCCCGGGCGCTGGATCGCGACGATCAACAGAAGCGTCAGCACGAACGCGATGTGATCGAGGCCGCCGTAGATGTGGTCCATGCCGTGGCGGATCCAGCCGAGCAGCGAGGTCTTCTGACCGGGCATGACGGTGAGCACCGGATCCGAAATGCGGACGACGGTCGGTTCGACCTGCTCGCCGGGCGCGTGCACGCTGACGATCGCTTCGTGGCGCTGATCGAGCGCGAAGAACCGCGTGAAGTCGAGGACGATCCTGTCGATGTGCGAGCCGCACGTCGCGTCCCACGTGACATCGATGAACGTCCCGTCGGCGTCGGCAGCGGCGCGCAGTCCGGCGATCGTGCACGCTGCTCCATCGGGCGTGCGCAGCGCGACCCAGCTCGCGACGAATGCCGTCACGCGATCGAGCGTCGCCGGGGCGAGCGCCTCGGCGACGGTGGGCTTCGCTGCCTCGTCGAGCCCGAGCGGCTGCGTGACATCGCTCGGTGCGATCGTCACGCGCACGATCGCGCGCGAGCTATCGACCGTGACGTCCGCGTACTTGATCGAGCTTTGATGCGCGGCCGCGACGCCGCCGAAGGCGACTACGAGCGCGAGGACAAGCGCGATCCGCATGACGTGACGCTAGCAGCGTCTACAGCCGTACGACGCGCGACGGCGATCGGATCGACTAGTCCCGGGCGGCGAGCTTCACGAAGTCGAACCCGGTCACGATGCCGACTGCCTCGCGATCGCGGCACGGAATGATGCGCCGTACCTGCATGCGCGCCGCTTGCTCCGCAGCGCGAAAGATCTTCGTGGTCACCGGCAAGCACAGCATCGACGGATCGAACTGCTCGTCGACCCGCGTGTCCCGCGGCAGATCGCGCGACTGCATCGCTTCGAGCTGCGTGAACACGCCGACAGGGAAGTCATCGTCGAGGACGACCAACCCCGTGACGTGAGCCTGCTCGAGTCGAGCGACCGCGGCACTCAGCGGCTGGTGCGCGTTGATGCTGAACAGTGGCGTCGACATGATCTCCGTGATCGGGAGATCGATCTTCGCATCGCGTACGGCGCGCATGACATCGAGCGTGCTGATCACGCCGACCACGTTCTTGCCGTCGACGACGAACAAGCGGTGGATCCGCTCGTCGCGCATCAGACGCGACGCATCACGAAGCGACGTCGTCGGCGTTACGACGATCGGCGCGCGACCCTTCTCGCGCAGCAGCTCGGTCGCGCTCCGCTCGGGGAGCGTGAGCACCGACGCCTTGCGATGCGATCCGGCCTGGATCCGGCCGAGGCGCAACAGGTCCGTGCGCGAGATGACGCCGATCAACGCGCCTTGATCGTCGACTACGGGCATCGCCGAGATCTGCCGCTCGTCGAGCTCGCGCGCGATATGCGGCAGCATCGTGTTGGGGCCAATCGTCGCTACCTTTTGGGTCATCACGGTCGATACGGGACTGGAGAACGTCTTCATCACCTACGAATCCCTTCATTCCGTGCGCCAGCGCCCGACGCATTCCGCGCGTTCGCGCTCGACCTCGCAACGCAGGTCGCGCAGATTCATCGTGAGTGCCGTCGAAACGCGCAGGAGTTGCGCGAATCCGCGCTAGCGCAGCCGCTTGCCGCGAATCCACACTTCGCGCGGCGTCACCAGCGCGTCCGCGTCGATCCGCGGATCCGCATCGAGCACGAGGAACGTCGCCTCCGCACCCGGTTCGAACGTCGCGAACAGTAGCTTCCAATACGCGAGCGGTCCGGTCGTCATCGCGGCGGTGATCGCGGCATCGTCCATGCCAGCGTCTCGCAACAGCTCGATCTCTCGAGCGCTCGGCCCCGCGTCTCGCGTGTTACCGAGGTCGGTGCCGTAGAGCACTGTCGCCCCCGCCGCGCGCAACCGGCGCAGATTGTCGATGGTGCTCTCCGCTCCGCCGAACGCCGCGAGCGTCGAGATCACGGTGCGCCCACTCCACGCGGCGACGGTGTCCGTCGCGAGCGGCTCGGTCGGCGTGTGCGCGAGGATGTCCACGCCCGCATTCGCGGCGAGCAGCGCGGATGCATTCGACAGCGCGTGCGCCGCGACGGGCAACCCGCGCCGGTGCGCCGCGACGACCACGTCGGGAACGAGCGCCGGCGCGAGCCCATCGCCATCGAGCGCGACCTTGATGACGCTCGCTCCGCGATCCGCGAGTCGCGTGACCGCCGTCCGCACGCACGCGGCATCGTCGCAACCGACGCCATAACCATCGCTGCCCCACGCGTCGAGTGGATACCCGTCGACGTGCGTCAGCATCGGGCCGCTCGACAGCACGTGCAGATCCTCCGCCGCCGCTTTGCGCTCGGGTGCCGCGAGATCCACCGCGACACCCACGCCACTCGCAGCGAGCTGACTCGCGACGTCCCAATACGCGAGGTGCACGTGGCTATCGACGACCACCGGCCAGATCCAGCCACTCGCGTCGGCGGCATCGACCGCTGCGATCTTCTCGCCGGCGATGTCGATCCGGACGGCGCGGCCATCGGGCAGGACGCCGCTCGTCGACGAGCTCTGCACGGGTTGCGCGGGCTGCGTCGCCCCGCACGCCCCGAAGAGAGCGACGAGGACGAGGAGCCGACGCATCGGGAGTAGTACGCGCGACCCCGCTCGTCGGATCGTCGCGATATCACTTCTCCGCGCGGAGGTCATCTCCCAGCCATCGACCTCGTCGGCGCTCCACGTCGTACGTCGCCGTCATAGCCCTCGCGAGCGCTCGGGGCGAAGCGGAATCCCACCGTCGAGCGCGCGATCGATCACCTGCACGATGCGCTCGCGATCCGCAGGCAAGCGACCGCCGAGCGGCAAGTAGTTCGACGCGTGGTTCGTGCGAAACAGCGCGTCCGTCGGCCGCGCACCGTCGACGAACGTGCGCAGCTCGCCGAGCAATCGATCGACCGCGGGCAGCTCGAACTTCCCGCGCGCGGTGAGCGTCGCGAGCGGTGTTGTCGGCACGACGGTGAGCGTCAGCGCCGAGAGGTAGTGCGGATCCATCGCCGTCGCGAGCTCGGCCGACGCCGTCGCGTGCTCCGCCGATCGCTCGATGCCGCCCGCGCCGAGGAGGAAGATCGCGGACAGCTCCAGGCCTGCCGCTCGCGCGCGCTGCGCCGCTTCGACGTGCTCCGCCGCGGTGCTGCCCTTCGCGATACGCTTCAGCGTGACGTCGTCGCCGGACTCGGGCCCCATGTAGAGCAGGCGCAGGCCGAGCTCGCGCAAGCGGCGCAGCTCCGCGTCCGATTTCGCGAGGACGTTTCGCGCCATCGCGTACGAGCTCACGCGGCGCAGGTTGGGGAACAGCCGCGTGCACGCCTCGAGGATCGGCTCCCAGTGCGCGAGGTCCATGACGAGCGCGTCACCGTCGGCGATGAAGACTTTCTCGACGAGCGGGGCGGCGTCGCGCGCGGCGCGCTCGAGATCCTCGAGCGACTCGGCGAGCGGCCGGACGCGGAAGTCCGGTTTGTCGCGATACATGTCGCAATACGTGCAGTGATTCCACGAGCAGCCGATCGTCGCTTGCAGGATCAGCGCGTCGGCCTCGGAGGGCGGACGGTAGAGCTTGCCGACGTAGCGCACGCGCCTATCCTGCCACGAGCGACGCGGCGATCTATCCACGTGCGAGCGACGCGACGATCGGTTCACACGCTCGTGTCGCCGAACGCGAGGACGCGCGAAGCGGTTGGTCACTTCGCGAGTGCTGCGATTTGTTCGGCGGTGAAGCCGTACTCTGCGAGCACTTGGCTCGTGTGCTCGCCGAGGCGCGGCGGCGGCGAGGGATCGCGCGGACGGCCGAGCGGCGTGCGCGTCTGCTGGATCGGACCGACGCTCGGGCCGCCGTCCATCGTGAAGAAGACTTCGCGCGCGGTGTGTAGCGGATGCGCGGGGAGCTCGCTCAGCTCGGTGACGACCTCGACGCAGCAGTCGTGCGCACCGAGGATCGCGTTCCACTCGGCGGCGGTCTTCGTCGCGAAGATCGCGGCGAGGTCGGCGCGCGTCTTGGCTTGGGCGGCGGGGTTGCCGACGACCTCGGAGACATCGGGCTTGCGGCCGATCGCCGTGTTCAGCGCGATCCAGAACTTGGGCTCGAGCGCGCCGACGGCGAGATAGCGATGGTCGGCGGTCTCGTAGATGCCGTAGCAAGCGAGGCCACCGTTGAGCGACTCGATGCCGCGCGTGGGCGTCGCGCCGCAGTCCATGTTGCCGAGCTCGGCAGCGAGGAGTGCGAGCGCGCCTTCGGTCATCGAGATGTCGAGGTGCGCGCCTTTGTTCGTGCGAGCGCGACCGACGAGCGCGCCGAGGACGGCGGTCGCGCCCCACAGTGCGCCGCCCGCGAGGTCTGCGATCTGGACGCCGGGCATCCACGGCGTGCCGTCGGCGGTGCCGCCCATCGCGAGCACGCCGGCGAGTGCGAGGTAGCCGAGATCGTGGCCAGCGCGTTCGGCGTACGGGCCGGTCTGGCCGAAACCGCTGATCGAGCAGACGACGATGCGCGGGTTGCGTGCGGCGAGCGTCTCGTACGAGAGGCCGAGCTTGGCCATCACGCCGGGGCGGAAGCTCTCGACGACGACGTCGGCTTTCTCGACCATCGCGAGGAACGCGTCGCGAGCCGCGGGCGCTTTGAGATCGAGCGCGATCGATCGCTTGCCGCGATTGACGGCGAGGAAGCGACCGCTCATTCCGCCCTTGGCAGGCGGGAACGCGCGGATGTAATCGCCGAGGCGCGGGTCCTCGATCTTGACGACGTCCGCGCCCATGTCGGCGAGGACCATCGTGAGAAATGGCCCCGGCAAGAGCCTCGAGAGATCGAGGACTCGGATGCCGGAGAGCGCGTCGGCCAGAGGTGAGATCAGAGCTGAGATCATCGGCGAGCTCATCGGCCGATCATCGCAGAGAGATCACTTCGGGCGGGCGATCTCGAACAGCTGCTGGAGCTTCATCGCGAGCATCGGATCGCCCGACACGCGGAGCTTGCCCTGGAAGTAGAGCTGCATGCCGGCGTTCGGATCGGAGAGCATGGTCTTGAAGTCCTCGTGAGCGACTTCGACCGTGCACTGCGCCTTGCCGCTATCGCCCTTGGTGCACGTCGGCGGGTTCGACGTGGTGTCGACGGTCCACTCGCCGCCGCCTTCACCCGAGATCTTGAAGCAGTAGATCGCGTTGAGCTCGCGCGCCTTGTCCGGGTACTGCTGGAGTCCTTGGGGGACGAGGTTATCGAACAGGTCCTGCGCGTCCTTGGGCATCGTGGCCATCGTGTTTCCTCCGACGGTGTGGATAGCGCGGGGGTCATTAGACAGTCAATGCTGACTGCCGACCGAAAACCGTCCCCGGCGCGTCACCCCACACGAACCTCACTGAGGAGGCAGGTCGGCGGTGCCGAACGCGCAGTCGGCAACGGCGCCTTCGGTCGGCTGGAAGTTGACGTTGTCCGTGTAGTAGGTGCGGCGGAAGGTGGTGCTCCAGCACTCCGATGCGATCGCGCTCGTCGCGAGGTCACCACCGGAGAGCCGAGCGTCCGCGCGGCCGGCACCGTTCGACTGCCAGCGCGAGCGCAGCGTGATCTGCTCCTGCGCCGACGTGCCACCCGCGTCGCCGTTGACGTTGAACACCATGTCGCCACCGCCGTCGAGCGTGCGGTTGTACTCGTAGTCCGCCATCACGGGCGCGCCGTTTTCGTCGGTGGAATCGATCGCGAGATCGAGGTGGCGTGCGGAGAGGTCGTAGCCGGCGGTGATCGTGCCGCGCGCATCGGCATCGGCGTCGATCGGGTTCACGCGGCGGCCCGCGTCGAAGTCGAGCGTGAAGCTGCCGTTGCCCTTGTCGTCGCCGAGGCGCGGATCCGCGAAGCCATCGATGACGACCTCGAAGCTCGCGTTCGCTTCCGTCTTCGAACGGCCGGAGAGCTTGTACGAGTAGGTGCCGTCGAGGTTGTCGACGACGTCGAGCTTGTACTCGGCGGGATCGAGCGCGTCGCTCCACGGCCCCCACGTGTACGTGTCGTTGTCGACCGACGTCACGGGGTACTGGACGATCGCGTGCACCAACACGAGTACCCACGCGGAGCCACCGTTGAACGTGCGGGTGACATTGCGCGTGGCGACGTACCACTCGGCGAGATCGCCGATGGCGCGCGCGTTGGATTCGGGGAGCTCGATCTTCACCTGATCCGCCGTCGGAATCGCGCGACGCAACTCCGTGGGCGTTTCGTCCTTCTGGATGCAGGCGACGAGGGAGGTAGCGAGCGTGAGAGCGGCAAGCGACTTGGTGAGCGACATGCCAAACCCTTAGAGCAGGCGGCGTACCAGCGCTCTCGGTCGCGATCTCGCGAGCTTACGGTGTCGGTTTTTCCAACGTACCCGCCGTCGCACCGGGAGCCGTAGGAGGCGCCAACACGTTCGGCAACACGGCGAGCTGATCACCGTCGTAGAAGGCGACGACGGCTTCGGCGTGCCCCTCGTCGTCGAGCGCGATCGCGAGCCCGACGGGATCCGCGCGCAGCACGTCGGGAAGCGGGAACACATAGATGAGGAGCGCGCTCGCCGCATACGCCGCGATGAAGTCGTGCTTGATCGTCGCGTCGAGCCGGACCGCCAGCGCCGCATCGCCGACCGGCGAGATCGCTCTCCCGAGCAGCGAGATGCCCGGCACGGGAGTCCACGATGCCGTCCCGTTCATCGATCCCGTCGCGTCCATATCGAGGATCCGCACCTCGGACGTCCCCGCCCCGCCGCCGATCTTCACCATCCGGACCATCGGTCCCTGCCCTGGCAACCACACCGCCCCGAGCAGCGCGTTGACCTCGGTCTGCGCGGCCCACGCTCGCTTGCCGCGCTCGAAGGCGACGACCTTGCCATCGATGTGCTCGATTTCCCATCGGCGCTTCGAGTACTCGACGACTATGGGCGGCGCTTCCCGCACCGGGGTTAGTGATTTGGCCCCGGATTCCCCCCGCACCGGGGTTGCGGTGCCGGAGAGCAGATTCACGCGAACGACCTGGTCGCCGCGACGCCATCGCAGGAATTCACCATCGACGGCGCCGGATTGACCCGCGATGTCCGGCGGGTAGTTCTCGATCCACACGAGCTGTTCACCGGGCGCTCCCGCGAACGCTTCGATCGCGCCGGTCGCACCGTGAATGGCGATGTAGGCCTGGTCGGTCCCCTCGGCGGTGACTATGCGGAGACAACCGAGCAGCATCTCGCCATCGGGCACCTCGGGTGGCGAGACGCAGTCCCCGATCAGGACGAACGTGTCGCCGTTGACCACCGGCGGAGCGACCTTGATCCCCGCGGGCTTTGTCCACACGAGCGCACCACGCCGCCAGTCGACCGCGGCGAAGCCGAACTGCGAGGACGACACGACCGCGAGCTCGCGCCGGATCACAGGACCCCCGACCGTGAACCGCGGTAGCGAGGGACGCGTCGGGATCGTGATGATCCGCGCGGGGGTGACGCGCGGCAGCTCCGCGAGCGCTGCCCACGGGTCGAGCGCGTTCGAGCCCATCGCGTTCGAACCGTTCGATCCAGTCGCGTTCGAACCATTCGATCCCGCCGCGTTCGAACCGTTCGAGCCCACCGCGTTCGAGCTCGAGCCCGTCGCGTTGTCGACCGGCGCGCCCTCGGTCTTCGGCGAGCCCTTGCACGCGGACAGGATCGCGAACGCGAAAACCGCGATCGATCGCCGCGTTCGCGCGACACCCGCTATCGAGCGCCACGCCCATCG
>Ga0154020_10003691_pt1 | contig 18365 bp, 15 predicted proteins | sample Klosneuvirus_201_FD_109709 | JGI IMG/M metagenome (GOLD analysis project Ga0154020, IMG submission 109709) | Active sludge microbial communities from wastewater, Klosterneuburg, Austria - Klosneuvirus_20160825_MG | ecosystem: Engineered > WWTP > Aerobic digester > Activated sludge | place... | reverse complement strand
GGCGTCTTCCCTCGCTACATCGCCTCCGACGGAGGGGACCGACTGCTGGTCGCGAGCGAGGCGGAGGGGCTGATGGTGTTCAACACCCGGACGCGCGCGCTCGAGCGAGGCGCCGGCTCCGGCATTCCGCTCCAGGATCCGCGCGCCCTGACCAGCGACGGCCTCGGTCGGGCCTACGTGGTGGAAGGGGGCTCGTGCACCGCCGGCGGCGCGCTCGGCCGGATCCGCGTGTTCGGGGCAGACCTCGTGGAGCGACGCGCGATCCCGACCGGAATCTGTCCGGTGGCCGCGGCCGTCACCGAGATCCCCGCCGACCTCTTCCCCCTCGGGGGTTGACGCCGTGGCTGGCGAGCCGCACCTCACGCCCGCCCTGATCCTCGGCTCCATCCGATACGGCGAGACCTCCCGAATCGTCCGGCTGCTGACCCGCGAGCAGGGGATGATCAGCGCGATCGCCAAGGGAGCACTCCGGCCCAAGAGCCGCTTTGGGGCAGCGCTGCAACTCCTCAGCGAGGGGCAGGCCCATCTTCTCCAGTCGCGCAGCGGCGACCTCCACACCCTCATCGCCTTCGACCTCAGCGCCACCCACGGCGGACTCGCGGCCGAACTGGGGCGCTTTCGCGCCGCCTCCGCGCTGGCCGAGTTGGCCGTGCGATTCATCCCACCCGTGCCCAACCCCGACCTCTTCGACCAGGTTCGCCAGGCGGTCGCCCTGATCGAGCTCGCCCCGCCCGACGCGGTCGATGTCGTCGGGCTGCGAGCCCTCTGGCGCCTGATTGCCGAACTCGGACTGGGTCCCAGTCTCGAGGAGTGCGCGCGCGATGGTGTGCCGATCCCCCCGGGCGACGCGTCCTTTTCGCTGGGGGACGGGGGCTTTCTCTGCGCCGGATGCGCCAGGGGGACCGGGGCGACCAGGATGGCCGCGGAAGACCGTGACGCCCTGCAGGCCCTCCTCGTCCCAGGCGAACAACTGCCGATGCTGGATGGTCCCCACGCGGCCGCCCACCGGCGGTTGCTGGCTCGATGGGTCGGGCATCACCTCTCCGATGGCACCCTCCCGGCCCTCGAAGCGTGGCGGCGGGCAGGGTAGTGGCCGTTGAAGCCCGGCAGTGACACTATTCAGCTTGGCACGTTTCCCGGACCGTCACCTGACGGAGGCCTGTTCGAACTCACCCCTGTTTGTTGCCTGAAGGAGTCTCCATGCGCCGACTGTTGCGGTCGGTGGTGGGGGCGCTCCTCCTCGGCATGGTGGCCCAGCCGGCCACTGCGCAGCGGTCGTCGGACCGACCTCTGGTCACGCTCGAGGAGCCTCGCCCCAACCCCGTCCTCCCGGCGGCGCTCGTCCCGTTCACCATCGATCCGGAGGTCTGCCGGAAGGACCACGTCCCGCAGGTCAGCGTGAAGGTCTACAACGTGCTTGCCAACCCGGTCGCGATCCTGCGACTGAGGGGACGGCGGGCCGAGCCGCTCGACAACCGCCCGTTGCGGTGCGGCAATCACGTGGCTGTGTGGGATGGCACCATTGATGACGGGACGCGCGTCGCGCCACCGGGGATCTACTACCTCCAGCTTGCCGTGGACGATCGATCGCCACGGACCCGGAAAGTGATTGTGACCCAACCTTGAGGGGCGCCCAGCGTCCCTCTTGGTGTTTTCGGCAGCGTCCGATACCTCGGGGGTTGAATACTCCGCCAAACCGGCAGGTGCGCGGCGGTCCATCCCTTGCCATCTTCCGAGGCATCCCAGGAGGGTGCGAACGATGCTGAGACCCGAGCGACTGACCGTGAAGGCCCAGGAAGCGGTACGCGACGCCATCGACCATGCGCGCAAGCGCGGCAATCCCGTCGTGAACGACGCCCACCTGCTCGCGGTCCTCCTCGCGCAGGACGAGGGGATCGTGCAGCCGTTGTTGCGGAAGGCGGGCGTGGTAGTGCCGAAGCTGAGCAACCAGGTCGAGGCCGAAGTGGCGACCTTCCCCCGGCAGGAGGGGAGCGAGGCGCAACCCACGCTCGACCGGACGCTGACCAAGGTCTTCGATCGCGCCGACAAGCTCAGCAAGGAACTCGGCGACGACTACGTCTCGACCGAGCACCTCTTGCTGGCGCTCACGGAGGAGAAGGGCACGACGGCGCGCCGTCTCCTTGAGGACGCCGGGATGACCGGCAAGGACATTCGCGAGGCACTGAGCGGGGTCCGCGGGTCGCATCGCGTCACCGACCAGACGCCCGAGGAGAAGTACCAGGCGCTGGAGCGGTACACGCGCAACCTCACCGAGCAGGCGCGCGCGGGGAAGCTCGATCCGGTCATCGGCCGCGACGAGGAAGTCCGCCGCGTGATGCAGGTGCTCTCGCGACGCACCAAGAACAATCCCGTACTGATCGGCGAGCCCGGCGTCGGCAAGACCGCTATCGTCGAGGGGCTGGCCCAACGCATCGTGAACGGCGACGTGCCCGACTCGCTGCGCAATCGCGAGCTGGTCGCACTCGACATCGGCCAGCTCCTCGCGGGTGCCAAGTACCGTGGCGAGTTCGAGGAGCGCCTCAAGGCCGTCGTGAAGGAGCTCACGGATGCCGAGGGACGGTACATCGTCTTCATTGACGAGCTGCACACCCTCGTTGGCGCGGGGAAGGCCGAGGGGGCGGTGGACGCCTCCAACCTGCTCAAGCCCGCCCTCGCGCGCGGCGAACTGCACGTGGTGGGCGCGACCACGCTCGACGAGTACCGCCAGCATGTGGAGAAGGATGCCGCACTGGAGCGTCGCTTCCAGCCCGTGCACGTCGGTGAGCCCAGCGTGGAGGACTCGATCGCGATCCTGCGCGGCCTCAAGGAGAAGTACGAGGTGCACCATGGGGTGCGGATCACCGACAACGCGCTGATCGCCGCGGCGACCCTCTCCAATCGCTACATCGGTGATCGCTTCCTGCCGGACAAGGCGATCGACCTGATGGACGAGGCCGCGGCTCGCCTCCGCATGGAGATCGATTCGCTCCCGCAGGAGATCGACGAGGTCGAGCGGCGCATCCTGCAGCTCGAGATCGAGCGGCAGTCGCTGCTGCGCGAGAAGGACAAGGCGTCCGTCGAGCGTCGCACCGTGCTCGAACAGGAGATCGCCGAGCAGCGCGAGAAGAGCGGGGCGATGAAGGCGCAGTGGCAGTCGGAAAAGAGCGCCATCGAGAAGATCCAGCAGAAGAAGGCCGAGGTCGAGCAGTTGCGTGCCGAAGTGGACCACGCCACGCGGACCGGCGACCTGCAGAAGGCGGCGGAGCTCCGCTACGGCCGCATCCCGGAGCTTGAGCGATCGCTTGCCGTCGAGGAAGGGAAGCTCGGCGAGGCCCACAAGGGCGCCCGCTACCTCCGCGAGGAGGTGGACGCCGAGGACATCGCGTCGGTGGTGGCGAAGTGGACCGGCATTCCGGTCACCAAGATGCTGGAGTCGGATCGCGAACGCCTCACGCGGCTCGAGGCCGAGCTCGCCCGGCGGGTGGTCGGCCAGCCCGAGGCGATCGCGGCGGTGTCGAATGCCGTCCGTCGCGCGCGGGCGGGGCTGCAGGACACGGCACGTCCCACCGGCTCGTTCATCTTCCTTGGCCCCACCGGGGTCGGCAAGACCGAGACGGCGCGCGCGTTGGCCGAATTCCTGTTCGACGACGAGCGCGCGATGGTGCGACTCGACATGTCGGAGTACATGGAGAAGCACGCGGTCTCGCGGATGATCGGGGCGCCTCCCGGGTACGTCGGCTATGAAGAGGGAGGCCAGCTCACCGAGGCGGTCCGGCGTCGTCCCTATTCGGTCCTCCTCTTCGACGAGATCGAGAAGGCGCATGCCGATGTCTTCAACCTGCTGCTGCAGGTGCTCGACGACGGCCGCCTCACCGATTCGCAGGGCAGGGTGGTGGACTTCCGGAACACCGTCATCATCATGACGAGCAATCTCGGCGGCCGTCACATCACGGCGGTGCGGGAGCCGGATCCGGTCGAGTGGCTGGAGATCGAGTCGAAGGTGATGGACGAACTGCGCGCGCACTTCCGTCCCGAGTTCCTGAATCGCGTGGACGACGTGATCGTCTTCCATCCCCTCACGCGCGAGGACCTCGACCAGATCGTGGCGCTGCAGCTCGGCCGCCTGCGCACGCTGGTGGCGGCGAAGGGACTGGTGCTCGACGTCACCCCGGCGGCGATGAGCTGGATCGCCGACGCGGGCTATGATCCGCTCTATGGGGCGCGTCCGCTGAAGCGCGTGATCCAGCGCGAACTGCAGAATCCGATCGCCATGGAAGTGCTCTCCGGCGGCTACGCCGAGGGCGACACCATTCGTGTCGTCGTGGCCGGCGACCAGTTGGGCTTCGAGCGGGTGACCGACAGCGGTGGGTGAAGCGCCGCCCTCGGCTGCCGACCTGGTCGGGATGCAGCTCGCGCTGGCGCAGGCCACGCTGGCCGCCGCCGAGGGTGAGGTGCCCGTGGGCGCGGTGATCATGCAGGGCGACCAGGTGCTCGCCGCTGCACACAACGAGACGATTGCGCGCCGCGACCCCACGGCGCACGCCGAGTGCCTCGCCCTGCGCGAGGCACTTGGTGCATCGGGGGATGATCGCCTCCTCGATGCCACCCTCTACGTGACCCTCGAGCCGTGCGCCCAGTGCGCCGGGGCGATCATCCTGGCCAAGGTGGGTCGCGTGGTCTTCGGGGCCTGGGACGACAAGGCCGGGATGGCCGGGTCGGTGTACGATATCCTGCGCCATCCGCGGCTCAATCATCACCCGGAAGTGCGAGGCGGGGTGCTGGCTGGCGAATGCGGTGATATCCTTCGGGACTTCTTCCAGGACCGACGCTGAGTGCCGCGATTTTTCCCGCTGCTGGCCTTCCTGTGTGTGGCGCTGCCGCTGACCGCGCAACGCCCTGCGGAGCACGTGGTGTACGTCACCCTCGACGGGGTCCGTCCTGAGGACCTCTTCGGTGGCGCGGACTCGCTCATCCTGTTCGACCGGAAGGCCAGCGGGATCGACGATACGGCCGCGACGCGGCGCCGTTTCTGGCGGCCCACCGCCGAGGCGCGCCGGCGTGCGCTGATGCCGTTTCTCTGGGACTCGCTGGTGCCCCGCGGTGTCCTGGTGGGCGCGCTCGATGGGGCACCGGTCACGATCACGAACGGCCTGAAATTCTCGGCCCCCGGCTACCTCGAGATGTACAGCGGCAAGGCGCAGCCGAGCGTCACCAGCAACGACGACCGCCGCTATCCGATCCGCACCATCTTTGACGTGGTGCGCGACCGATTGGCGGTGACCCGCACCGATGTCGCGGCCTTCACGTCGTGGGAGGTGCAGGGCCGACTCGTCTCGCAAGATCCCGGCGCCGTGGTGGTGAGTGCCTCGTTCGAGCCCTTGCCGCCCGAGGTTCGAGTCGGGCCAGGCGCCCTCATTGAGCTTCTGCAACGCCGCGTGGCGCACGACGATCGCACCCTGCGCTTCGACGGCTTCACGCAGGCGCTCGCGATGGACTATCTCCTCCGCTACCACCCGCGGCTGCTCCACATCGGGCATGGGGAGACCGACGTCGATGCGCACGCCCGTCGGTACGATCGCTACCTCGCGATGATGCAGGAGAGCGATGCCATGCTGCGAGAGCTCTGGCTGGCGATCCAGGCCGACCCGATCCTCCGCAACCGGACCGCCCTCGTGGTGACCACGGACCACGGGCGCGGACGGACCGGCTCAGACTGGACCTCGCACGGGAAGGACGTGGCCGGGGCGGAGCACATCTGGCTCTTCGCCGTCGGTGCCGGCATTGCCCCTCGGGGGGTCGTGCGAGACGTGCCGACGACCCAGTCGCAGGTGGGACCGACCATCCTCGCCCTGCTCGGCCTCGACCCCCGCGACCTCGGCCCCGGCACCGCCCGTCCCGCCGCGCATTTCCTGGCGGCGCCGCGATGAATCCACGGTGAAGCTCCCGCCACATTGGCCGATAACGAGGGGATTGGCTCTGCCCACTCCCGCGACGGAGGCATCGTGAAGGTCCTGGTCGTTGATGATGATCCTGCGATGCGCCGATTGGTCGTTCGGCTGACCTCCCGTCACCCTGGGGTGACGATCCGCGAGGCCGAGCACGGTGTCGAAGCCCTGGCGCTCGTCGAGGCGGAACGTCCCGACCTCATCTTCACCGATGTCACCATGCCGTATCTCGACGGGCTCGGGTTGCTCGAGGCGCTTCGGGGCAGCACCGCGGGCCGGGACATCCCGGTGGTCGCGGTCTCCGCGATCTCGGATCGAGCCCTGGTGCTCCGCATGGTGGACCTGGGGATCGAGGATTATCTCCTCAAGCCGCTCGACCCGGCCCTGGCCGGGGAGCGCTTCGACGCGATCGTGAGTCGGATCGCCGCGCGGGAAGTCCCGGATGGACGCCTCGCCCCGCCGAGGGCCACCGCGCTGCTGGTCGATCGGGAGCCCGGCTATGGGGACATCGTCCGGGCCGCCGTTGGTGACCGCTTCGAGGTGGTCGATCACCTCCCAGCCTCGGCGGCGCTGGCCTGGGCCATCACCAATCACCCCGCGTTGCTCCTCCTCGGGCAGGGACTGCCGATGCCCTCCGAGCAGGTGCTGGCCCGAACGGCCCGCGCGGCGTGGGAGTGCCAGGTGGTGCTGCTGAGTGATCATCCCGGCGTCGACGCGCCCGACGACTACCACGCGGTCGTGGCGCGTTCGCATGTCCCGCGCAAGCTGGCGCAGGCGCTCGAGGGCGTGATCGCCGCGCTCCACAGCGACGGCAACGTACTCACCGACCAGTTGCGTCACGCCATTCGCGAGGAACTCGCCCACGCCTGTCGGCAGTCGCTCGGCATTCTCACGGGGCAGGAATCGACGGAGGCGGCCGCGATGCCGATGCCCGAGGGCGTCAGTCAGCACCAGGTACCGCTCACGCGGCAGGGCTCCACCGAGGTGCTGCTGCTCGGGGTGGCGGCCACGGCGGACGATCTCGCCGCCTTGCAGGCCGCCGTTGAGGGCGAGGGCCATGCACCCCTGCTGGGGGCGATGGCCACCACCGCGACCGCGCGCGTGGTGAATGCACTCAAGCGGAAGGGGTGGGCGTTCATGGCGGGAGCGGCCGAGGTCGTGACCGAGCCGCATCCGGATGAGCCGCTCGCTGCGGTCGTGTTGGAGACCGAGGGGGGGCAGCGACTGCACCTCACGTTGACCTTGATCGCGGCGACCCCGTCGACGCACGAGACCGCGGCATCGGCATGACCCAGGAGTCGGGGCTGCCAGCCGCCGCCCGCCGCGAGATCGATGCGCTCGCGATCCTCACGGGCCTGCTCTGTGTCGCGCTGGCGTGGGCGGGTCGCACCGCGCTCAATCCTGACGGCGTCTCGTACCTCGACATGGCTGCGCGCATGGCCACCGGTGACTGGGCCGCATCGGTCCAGGGCTACTGGAGCCCGCTGTATCCCATGCTGCTGGCGGTGGTCACGGCCGTGAGCGGCGCGCAGGGTGCCGATCTGTTGTCCCTCGTGCACGCGACGAACGCCGCGATTGCCATCGGCTGCATCGCGCTGCTCTGGCGGCTGGCGCGGGGGCACGGCGACGTGGTGTTCGCGCGCGGCCTCTTCGCGGCCTTTCTCCTCTGCAGTGCGCGCACGCCACGCCTCGATGCGGTCACGCCCGACCTGCTGCTCCTCGCCGCCGTGGTGGGCATTGGCAGCGAACTGCTCCGCCACGATGGGCGTCGCTGGCTCCCGCTCGGCCTTTGGATGGGTGTGGCCTATCTCGCCAAGACGAGCAGCTGGCCATGGCTCGCCGCGAGTGTGGTGGTGGTCCTCCTGCTCGGTCGTCCTGAGGTTCGCCGCGGAGTGCTCCGCGCAAGCGCCGTGGCAGCAGCGGTGATGCTGCTCTGGGTGGTCCCGATGAGCGTCAAGGCGGGCCATCCCACGCTGGGCAGCTCCGGGCGACTCAACGCCTGCTGGTATCTCGAGCGCTGCGATTCACGCACCCCGGACACCCACGCCGGGTCGCATGCCCGCATGGGGGCACTCACGCTGGCCGATGGCGATGCCGTGGCCATCGCGGATTTCACCGGCACGCCGTGGACCTACCTCCCTTGGTCCGACCCCACGTCGTGGGAAGCGGGTGTCGTCACGCGAGCCCAGGCGCCGATGGATCTGCCGGACCTGGCAGGCTACTGGTGGCGCCAACTCTGGTCCGTCCTCACCCTGTGGACACCGCACCTGCTGCTCGGCGTCCTGGTGCCGCTCGCGTTCGTGGCCTGGCGCCCACAGCTGCTCGGCGAAGGATGGCGCGATCGTCGGTCGGCGCTGCTCGCCGTCGTGCTCGGCGGCATGGGCATCGGCCAGTTCGTGGTGGTGCACGCGGAGCCACGCCTCATCGCGCCGTTCGTGATGCTCGCCAGCATGGGCGCGCTCTGGTGGCTTCGCCCGCCCGGTGCGGCGGCGAGTCCGCGCCGCCTGCATCAGGCGCTGTTGATGGCGCTCACGTGGATCGGCTTCGCGACCGCGCTGCCTCGCGGGCTCTTCCATGTCTACATCCTGTCGGAACGCGCCGCCGCCAGTCAGCAGCGCAGCTCGGTCCTCGCGGCCTCCGCGCGCGCGCTCCCCGCCGGTCTGCGGGGACGCAACGTGGTCATCATCGGCCCCGCGATCCCCGTGGTCTCCGATGTCTGGTACTTCGGCGCGCGCGTGGTGGCGCAGATCCCGCCGGCCTCGGCCGATCGGGTGCGCGCGTGGACGCCCGCGAAGCAGCGCGAGCTGCTCGCCGCGCTGGCGCAGGGACCCGGCGAGGTGGCGTTGCTGAGCAAGGCCGATGGGTCGTTCCAGATGGCCCCGATTTCGAGGAGTGCACCATGAGCAGGATGCGGTGGGCAGGAGTGACGGCGTTGGCGTTGCTGGGTGCGTGCGAGCGCGCGCCGCAGCTCACAGGCGGGTCGGCCACGGCAGGCGATGTTGCGGTGACGGACGGCGTGGCGTGGGGACTCGCCTCGAGCCGCAGCACCACGGTCGGCTTTCGCGTGACATCGGTCGCTGCCGATACGCTGGTGGGGATCACCAGCGCAGACGGCACCGCGATGCTGCACGACACCGTGAACGACCGCATGGTGCACCTTGAGCGGCTGCCGATGGCCGCGGGCGCCACGCTCGTGCTCGGCGCAGGCGGGCCGCACATCATGCTCACCGGGACCACGCACGGTTACACCCGCGGCGATTCGGTCCGCCTGGTGCTCACCTTTGCCCGCAACGGCACGCTCCCGATCACGGTGCCGCTGTTCAACTTCTCCGAGGCGTCGGGACTCCTGGGCCGCTGAGTCGGTCAGCGACCCAGCAGCAGCGTGTTCACGTCCCGTGCGATGGTGGCGCTGATGTCATCGAGCGGGAGGTCGTTCCGGTCGGTACCGAACGGCTCCTCGATCTCGGTGGCCAGCAACTCAAGTCCCATCGTCGCGAAGAAGGTGAACATCGATGCGATCACCGTGCCGTAGCCGAACTCCTTCACCAACCCGAACGGCATCACGAGGGCGTAGAGCACCACGAACTGCTTGATGTACGACGAGTAGGAGAAGGGGATCGGCGTGTTTCTGATCCGCTCGCAGGCCCCCGTGATGTCGTCGAACGCCGTCAGGAGGGGGGCGAGGGACACCAGCGTCTCGCGCGGCAGCACCTCGGCGCGCACGTCGTCGTGAAAGCCGCGGACCAGCTCCTGCACCACGCGATTCGGCTCGTGCGGCCCCGGTTCCCCGCGGGGCCGCCGAAGGTGACTGGCGAGCGAGGCCGGATAGGCGGCCAACTGGCCGGCGTACCGGGTCCGCGCCTCGTGGCCGGCCGGGAGCATGGCGTCGAGGGCGTGCGCGAGACCGCGCGAGACGTTCACCAATTGCCCCCAGAGCTTGCGGCCCTCCCACCAGCGGTCGTAGGCCGTGTTGGTCCGGAAGACGAGCAACAGGCCCAGGATGATGCCGAGGATCGAAAGGAACGATGGGCCAAGGGGGACCGCGACCCGGATCACGTCCGTCTCGATCCAGACCACCAGCGCGGCATAGACCCCGGCGCCGGCGACATCCAGGGCCAGGGTACGGAAGACCGGGCTCTTGGGGAAATCGAGCAGGATGCGGAGCCAGTTTTTGGGGTCGTAGGAGATCATGCCGGGGTGGGTTGGGGGGTGGTCTGGGAACTTGGCGAGGGGTCGCCTCTTGATCGCGGCCCCTCGCCCCGGCAAATTAGTGTGCTACGGTGCTTCCGGCACCGGAACTGAGGACAGGTGTCCGAGTGGTTGAAGGAACCGGTCTCGAAAACCGGCAAACCGGCAACGGTTTCGAGGGTTCGAATCCCTCCCTGTCCGCTGGCTCATGCGAGGGGGCTCCCATCACGGGAGCCCCCTCGTGCTTTGCGCCCCACCTGCTATGATTAGCGGATGTCCTTCTCCCTGCTCTTTGCCGCCCAGCAGTCGCTCCCCGAGGCCTGCCTCCTGAGCGGGCTCTGCAACCTGGTGCAGCCGGCGCCTCCCGTCGCGCCCGGCGTGCTCTTCGTGGCGGTCGGGCTGGTCTCGGTCGGGGTATGGGGGCTTCGCCGGCGCCGCACCACCCAGTGACGAGCGCGGTCCGCCTCACCGGGCTCCACAAGACATACGCCGGTTCCACCACGCCTGCACTCGACGGCATCTCGCTCGACGTCCCTGCCGGATCCCTCTACGGCCTCCTCGGTCCCAACGGGGCAGGGAAGACCACCACCATCGGCATATGCACCACGCGCGTTCGGCCGACGGCGGGCACGGCCCTCGTCGCGGGCCACAACGTCGTGGACGCTCCTGAGGCGGTCCGACGACGGATCGGGGTGGCGTCGCAAGCGCTGACGCTCGATCGCTCGTGCAGCGTCGCACAGAACATCTATTACCACTGTCGGTACTTCGGCATTCCGCGCCACGAGGCGCGGCTGCGGACCACGGAGCTGCTCGAGCGGTTCCGCATCGCCGACCGCGCCGAGGCGATGCCGACCTCGCTCTCCGGCGGTCTCGCGCAACGGGTCCAATTGGCGCGTGCCATCGCCCACCGACCTACCGTGCTCTTTCTCGACGAGCCGACCGCCGGCCTCGACCCGCAGAGCCGACTCGCGCTGTGGGACCTGGTCCGTGGGCTCATCGCCGAGGGGATCACCGTGGTGCTCACGACGCACTACATGGAGGAGGCCGACCAGCTCTGCGACCGCCTGGCCGTGGTGGATCACGGCCGGATTCTCGCCGAGGGGACACCGGCGGCGTTGAAACAACAGGCGGGAGGCAGTGCCGTGGTGGACGTGACGCTGGCGGGATCGCACGAAGCGGCGCGGGCCGCCGTGGCGGCCGTGGTCGGCGTGCGCGAGCTGCACGACACCGCGCGCGGCTTGCGGATTCTCGTCGCACCGGAAGACGCCGGCGTGCCGCGTGTCGTGGCCGCCGTCGCCGCCTTCGGGCTCAATGACTTGAAGGTGGTCGAGCCATCACTCGAAACGGTCTTCATCGGCCTCACGGGGCGCGATCTCCGTGAGTAGCACGTCGCCGAGCGTCTTCGCCTCCGTGATCGGCCTGTGGAGTCGCGACGCGGCCGTGATGCGTCGCGAACTGCTCCCCTTCGTGTTGCGCGTGGTGGCCAACCCGCTGCTCACGGTCTTCGTCTTCACCTATGTGCTGCCGAAGAGCGGCCAGGTGATGCCGACGGCGGCGGGTGCAGGCAGCTTCGCGACCGTGCTGGTCCCCGGCCTGGTTGCCGTTGCGATGATGTTCACTGCCATCTCGGCCGTCGCGCTCCCTCTCTCGGTGGAACTCGGCGCGACGCGCGAGATTGAAGACCGCGTCCTCGCCCCGATTCCGCTGCGCACCGTCCCACTCGCCAAGGTCGCCTTCGGTGCCTTCCAGGGGATCCTCGCGGGCGCGGCGATCTTCCCGATCCTCCTCGTCCTCCCGGCCACCGAGGTCGCGGTGCGTGTGGCCAGCTGGCCGATGTTGATCATCATGCTCCTGCTCGCCAGCTGGACCGGCGCCGCGATGGGGCTCTTTCTTGGCACCGCCATCCGACCGCAACAGATCGGCCTGATGTTCGCCGTGGTGCTCACGCCGATGACCTTTCTCGGGTGCGTGTACTACCCGTGGGCATCGTTGGCGGCCATCCCGTGGTTGCAGACGGCGGTGCTGGCCAACCCCCTCGTCTACATGACGGAAGGACTCCGGATTGCGCTGACGCCGGACGTGCCCCATCTGGCGCCGCTCGTGACCGCCACGATGCTCACCCTGCTCGGGATCGGACTGACCGCCTTGGGCGTCCGCGGCTTCATTCGCCGCGTCGTCGGCTAGGCTCCGCTGCGCGAGCCAATCGGCCGATACTTGAGCCATCCCCGTTCCATCGGAGTTGTCGTGCGCCTCCTCCCGCTGCTCGTCCTGCCGGCGCTTCTTGTGGCGTGCGCCGCCGAGCCCGAGCCGCTCATTGACCCAGTGCTCCCCCCGTCACCACCCCCGGTCACCAGCACGGTGCCGCTCTGGTCCGATCCGGCCACGTGGGCGCCGCTTCCGCCGCCGGCGACTGGCTACGACGTGACCATTCCCGCCGGGATGACCGTGCGCCTCGACGTGACGCCCCCGGCCCTCAACCGGCTGACCGTCCTCGGGACGCTCGAAGTCTCGCCCACGGCAGACCTCGCCCTCACCGCGCACGAGGTCCACGTCCGCGGCACCTTCCGGATCGGCCGCGAAGGGGAGCCCCACACGCGACGCTTCACCCTCACGCTCACCGGAACGCCGAATGGCGACGTGAGCGCCGTGGGCACCAAGGTGCTGGCGGTCTTTCCGGGAGGCACGCTCGACATCCACGGTGAACCACGTCGCGGGTGGACACGCCTCAGCGCCACGGCGACGCCGGGTGCCATGAACCTGACACTCGGCGAGGCGCTTCCTTGGCGGGCCGGGGACCGAATCGTGGTGGCCTCGACCGACTTCAATCCGGCAGAGGCCGAAGAAGCGGTGATTCTGCAGGCGTCGGGGAACAGCCTGACGCTCGATCGCGCGCTCGCCCATGAGCACTGGGGGACGGTGCAACAGATTGGCGGACACGCGGTCGATCAGCGCGCCGAGGTCGCGCTGCTCACGCGGAACATCACCATCCAGGGCGACTCGCTCTCGACCACCGGCTTTGGGGGGCATCTGATCATCCTGCCGGGCGCCACGGCGCGCATCGAAGGGGCCAGCTTCACGCAGATGGGGCAGAGCGGCATCGTGGGGCACTACCCGGTGCACTGGCACATGGCGGGCGACGTGACCGGCCAGTACGTGCGTGACGTCTCGATCTGGCGGACGCACAACCGTTGCCTGACAATCCACGGGACCGACCGCGCCGTGGCGCAGCGCAACGTCTGCTACGACCACCTCGGTCACGGCTACTTCCTCGAGGATGGTGCCGAGAGCGGCAACACGCTCGAGGGGAACCTCGGTCTCTCGGCGAGGGTGCCGGCGTCGGCGGTCCGGATCCTCGCCTCCGACGCCAACCCGGCCACGTTCTGGCTTACCAATCCCGACAACATCGTCCGCGGCAACGTCGCAGCGGGGTCGGTCGGCTTCGGGTTCTGGTATGCGCTGCCGGTGGCACCGACCGGCTTCTCCACCGGACAGCCCGATGCCCCGCGTCGCACCCCGCTCGGCGAGTTCGACCACAACGTGGCCCACAGCAACCGGCGCCCCGGTCTCAACGTCGATGACGGGCCGAAGCCCGACGGCACGACGGAGACGGCCAGCTACAGCCCTCGCGTCGGGGCGGTGAGCAACGGAGCGGCGGCCATCGCCGTCTTTCGGAACTTCACCGGGTGGAAGCACACGGGGCGGGCCGTCTGGCTGCGTGGCTCCAGTCAGCGACTCGACGGTGCCGTGCTTTCCGACAACCTCATCGGCGCAACTTTCGCGGCGTCGGAGACCTTCTTCGAGAACTCCGTGGTGATCGGCGAGACGGACAATCGCACGCCGTCGCCGAATGCCACCTTTCCGATCCGGGGCTACGAGTTCTACGACGGCACCGTCGGCGCGACGAACGTGACCTTCGTCAATTTCGTGTCCACTCCGTCTCGGCCAGCGAGCGCACTCGGTTACAACCGCAACAACGGCTTCCCGATCTCGCAACTCAACTTCGGGACCGCCCTCCGCTTCGTGAACGCCAACGGCGCGTACATCGAGGCACCCAAGGCCGACAAGGATGGCGACAAGGCGGCCTTGTTCCGCGACACCGACGGCGTGATGACCGGCAGCCCAGGAGCCACCGTCATCGCGGACGTTCCGTTCCTGGTGTCGCCCGGTTGCATCCGGCGCCCCGAATGGAATGCATGGCAGTGCGACCACCGCTTCCTGGGGCTGAACATCGACGGCGAGGGGGGCACCACCGTCGCGCCGCTCACGCTCCGTCGCGACGATGGGGCGACCGTGGCCCTCCTCGGGGTGCCGAACAGTCCCTCCGCCGTGCGCATGTCGGTGCCAGCGGCTCGGCGCGTGGATGTGACCTGGGGCGGCGTCACGCCGCGTCGGCCCCGGCTGACGCTGCAGCGCGGTGCGCCGGGGGACTGGATCCAGGCGAGCTTCGCCACGGAACCGGGCGTCCCCTTCACGATCGTGCGTGACTTTGCGAACGCCACCCCACTGCCGGCAGCGGCCTCCCTCTCGGATGTCGCGAATGGTTCGGGCGAGAGCTTCTTCTACGACGCCGCGACGGCCACCGTGCATGTGAAGCTCTACATCCGGACGGGGCGCACCAGCACGACGATCCAATTGGTCAGGTAGCGAGGGCGCAACGGCGCGGGTTAGACTTGGGAGGTTGCTCACCAGCAGTGCCCTCCCATCTCGAGGTGTCCATGCGTGCGTTCCTCGCGGCGGCGCTCACCGTCGCGCTCGCCGTCCCCGCCCAGGCCCAGTGGCGCACCCACCAGGCCCTTGCCACCAGCATGCAGTCGCTCGCCCAGGCCCACCGTGGCCGGGCAGAACTGGTCACCCTCGCCACCTCCCCGGGTGGTCGCGCGGTGCAGGCACTCCGCATCGGCGCCGGCGCCAATGTGGCAACGCGTCCCGCACTGCTCGTGCTGGCCAATGCCCATGGTCCGCACCTCGTGGGGTCCGAAGTCGCCGCGGCCACGGCCGAGCGGCTCCTGGCGGCCTATGGTCGCGACGCCGCGGTCACCGCGCTGCTGGACCGCACCACCATCTGGTTCGTGCCGCGACTCAATCCTGATGCTGCTGAAGCCGCCTTCGGGCGTCCGCTCTGGGAGCGGGTCGGCAACGGGCTTGCCACCGACGACGATCGCGACCAGCGCACCGACGAAGACCTGCCCGACGACCTCAACGGCGATGGCGTGATCACGGTCATGCGCGTCGCCGACCCGAATGGTGAGTGGCTGGTAGATGAGTCGCAGCCGCTGCTCATGCGTCGCGCCGATGCCAGCAAGGGTGAGGTCGGGCGGTTCCGTCTGCTCGGCATCGAAGGCAAGGACGACGACGGCGACGGTCGGCTCAACGAGGACGCGGCCGGCGGCACCGACGTCAATCGGAACTTCCCCTACAACTATCCCCATCACGGCCTGAACGCGGGCTTCTTCTCGATGTCGGCCCCCGAGGCGCGCGGTCTGGCGGAGTTCCTCGTCGCGCACGACGAGATCGCTGCCGTGTACGTGCTGGGTCCGCAGGAGAACCTGCTCCGGCCGTGGGAGAATCGCCCCTCCATGGGCATCGCCAACGAGCAGGGGGTTCGTGCCCCCGAGGGGACCAGCGCCGGTGGCCAGCTGAACTCCATCGTGCGGGGCGATCAGGCGACGTTCGCCGATCTCGCCCGTCGATTCCAGAAGACCACCGGACTCACCAAGGGGCCGGCCAGTGCGGCGAGCACCGGCGACGTCCTGAACAGCATGTACTACATCTTCGGCAAGTGGGCGGTCGGCTCCCGCGGGTGGTGGGTGCCGGATGCGCCGCGCGACACCGCGGCACGCGCCGGGGCCGCTGCGGCCGATGGCAACAGCGAGGATCGCAACGCCCTGCGCTGGTTCGAGTCGATCGGCGTGAGTGCGTATGTCCCCTGGACCTCGGTGACCGTGCCGGGCGAGCGCGGCGCGGTCGAGGTCGGCGGCTGGAAGCCGGGGGTGCTCCTCAATCCGCCTGCCGGTGCCCAGCTCGACTCGACCCTTGCCCGGCAGGAGCGCTTCATTCGCGAGCTCGCCGGCATGTTGCCGAGCGTGGCCCTGCGCCCCGCGCTGGTCGAGGCGGTCGGCGATGGGGTCTGGCGGATCAAGGTCGAAGTGGCCAACAACGGCGCGCTCCCGACCACCACCGCCCTCGGCGCGCGGATGCGCAATCCGCGCGGCGTTCGCGTGGACCTGACCGGCGCCGGCATGACCATCCTCAGCGGCACTGCCGTGCAGGTGCTTGGCGTGCTCGAAGGGGCCGGCCGAAGCACCACGCTCGAATGGACCGTGGCGGCGCCGCGCGGCACCACGTTGCAGCTGACGGCGGGATCGCCGGTGAGCGGCAGCGCCACCCAGACCATTTCCCTCCGGTGAGGCCGACGATGCGCACTCGATCCCTGGCCTCGATGGCCCTGCTGCTCCTGACGGCCGCACCGATGGCGGCGCAGCAGGCCTCCACCACGCTCGGCTCTCTCGCGGCGGCCGGCTCGCCGAAGTCGCCGAAGGTGATCCTCAACTGGGACCGCTTCTACGACCACGCGGCCATCGGCGAAATCGGCCGACGCCTGCAGGCCGCCCACCCGAATACCTGCCGCCTTTCCTCGATCGGCAAGAGCCACGAGGGGCGCGAGATGTGGCTGATCACGGTCTCCGACTTCACCAAGGGAGACCCGGACAAGAAGCCGGCGATGTACATCGACGGCAACATCCACTCGAACGAGGTGCAGGGCACCGAGTTCTCGCTCTACACGGCGTGGTACCTCTGCGAGATGCAGGGGCAGAACCCCTGGATTGATTCGTTGCTGGCCACCCGCACGATGTACATCGTGCCGACCATCAATCCCGATGGGCGCGAGAATTACCTCAAGCGTCCCAACACCGCGTCGTCGCCCCGCACCGGCATGGTGCCGCGCGACAACGACGGCGACGGCAAGGTCGACGAGGACCAGCTCGACGACCTCGACGGCGACGGGCACATCACCCAGATCCGCCGCCGCAATCCGAACGGGCGCTTCATCGAGAGCCCCGAGGATCCGCGGATCCTGATCCCGGTCCTCCCGGGTCAGCGCGGCCAGTGGGAGCTGCTTGGTGGCGAAGGGATCGACAACGATGGCGATGGACAGGTCAACGAAGACCACGTCGGTGGCTACGACCCGAATCGGAACTGGCCCTGGCGCTGGCAGCCGCAGTACGTGCAGGGCGGGGCGGATTTCTACCCCACGTCGCTGCCGGAGACACAGGCGGTGATCAACTTCGCCCTGGCGCATCCGAACATTGCCGGCGCGCAGAGCTACCACAACAACGGCGGCATGATCCTTCGTGGTCCCGGCTCGCCGCAGGACGAATACCGACCGCAGGACGTGGCGGTGTTCGACCAGCTCGGTCGCATCGGGGAGCGCATCCTCCCGGGCTACCGCTACATGGTGGTGTGGAAGGACCTCTACATCGTGTGGGGCGGGGAACTCGACTGGTTCTACGGCGCGCGTGGCGTGGTGACCTTCTCGAACGAACTCTGGACCGGCTTCAAGCTCTTCGAGAAGGTCGAGACCAACACCAACCGCTACGACCGGACCGACTACGAGTTCGATCGCCTGCTGCTCTTCGGCGATGCCTTCGTCCCGTGGAAGAGCTACAACCATCCGCAGTACGGCATGGTCGAGATCGGCGGCATGAAGAAGAACTTCGGGCGGACCGAGCCGGGTTTCCTGATGCAGGCCGAGGCGCACCGCAACATGGCGTTCTCGCTCTACCAGACGTGGCAGATGCCGCACGTCGAGGTGGACACCGTCACCACGCGTTCCATCGGCAATGGCCTCACCGAGGTGACGGCGGTGATTGCCAATCGCCGCCTGGTGCCGACGCACACGCAGCAGGACGTCGAGAACAGGATCTCCCGGCCAGATTACGTCACGCTCGCGGGTGGCACGGTGCTGACCGGGTACCGGGTGACGAATCCGAACACCGGGACCGCCATCGAGCAGCCGCGCAATCCGGGGCGGCTCGAAGTGAGCAACATCCCCGGCAACTCGGTGCTGACCGTCAAGTGGATCGTGCGCGGCAGCGGGCCCTTCACGGTCACGGTGGATTCCGAGAAGGGTGGCGCGCACAGCAAGGTGACCCGGTGAGCCCGGTCACCGTGGTGATCGCGTACATGGCCCAGCCCGGCAAGGAGGCCGCGGCGCGCGAGGCCCTCGACGCG
>Ga0154020_10003690_pt1 | contig 18366 bp, 27 predicted proteins | sample Klosneuvirus_201_FD_109709 | JGI IMG/M metagenome (GOLD analysis project Ga0154020, IMG submission 109709) | Active sludge microbial communities from wastewater, Klosterneuburg, Austria - Klosneuvirus_20160825_MG | ecosystem: Engineered > WWTP > Aerobic digester > Activated sludge | place... | reverse complement strand
TCGGATTGCCGCGCGTCCTCATGTTGCGGCTGTTCGACTGCGAGCGCGTCCAGCCAGGATTGAAACCGCCGCCTCCGCCACCAGAGTTCGTGTTGGCGTTATTTCGGAACCAGGCGTCGTCATCGGCCTTCTTGCGGTCTTCTTTGGCCTTCTTAAGCTCCGCAAGTTTCGGTTGCAGCACCTTAAGCTTCTCAATGATCAAGTTGCCAACCTTCTCCAGTGAGAACTTGCTCACCACGTCTTGACGGGCGGCTTCGACCTTTTTGGCAATGAGGTCCCTTGTAGAAAACGACATGAGGCAACAGGTCGGATAATCTAGAGAAAGGAATGAGGGTACTTATTCTTGGCCAAGGTAACGGTGCGCATATGCTGACGGAGGACGGTTTCGTTGGGAGTCGCCCAGAGATGGCCCTGCAAAATAATCTGGTCTTGAATGTGGCGCATCGACGTATCGAAGAGATATCAGAAAGTCAATGAACCTCGGTGGTGGCATTCTCAAAGCCGGCCACGGGGACGAGAAAGGAGTTGGCCTCGGTCATGAAGGCGGTCGTTCCGCTCCAATTGGTGCCAATTGCCGGCACCTTCATAGACATGGCTAGAAATATCGATAAGAACAAGCAAAACAGCCAACATACTGGTGAGGGTGACCTTCCATCAACGGCAAGCCCCACCCCTCGCCATGCGATGGAAGGACGAAGGCGTCGGCCGACTCGTAGAGGGCAGGGAAGTGCGAGTACGGCACCAAGTCCGTCAAGAAGAAAACCTTAGGGAGCGAGGAAGCGTCATCAAGATCTATCATGTAAGCACAGATTAGGGAGTGAGCCCAGATACTAGAGGTACTACGCGTACGCTTCTCGGCAGTGAAGTTTTTCACAAACTGAGCGTAGAGGTCGCGAGACTTGTCATCGAGGCGAGTCACAACGACAAGGGCGACGTGGTCGTCCTTCGTGAACTCAGCAAAGTATGCGCTAAAGGCAATCGAAAAAAAGTCGACGATCTTCAATATGAAATGCACAATGAAATCCGCACCGAAGTAGAACATCCCAGGCCTTGCGCGGCTCCCACTTCATAATGGAAAGGAAGACGAAACGCTTCTGTTGGGCATTTGCGAAGACCTCAGGCAAGAAGACGGGAAGGATCGGAGAGTGGTAATCGCGATTGTAATGGTCAACGTCGATGAGGGCAGGAACGATGGCGAGCTTGGAGGCGTTGACTCCCTCGCTGGAGAATGTGTCCTTGTTGAACTGTGTCGGCAACCAGATCTCATCCATCACCTTATCATTGCAAGCAGCCACCCAACCTGGAATACAAAGGATAAAGAGCAGCCAAAGCAAAAGTGACCTCTCATTAGAACTTTACCATCGGGGATCTTGTTGGTTTCAAACATCGAGCGGCCAATGTAGTATTGCTCATCATGGCCAATGGCGTCGGCAAAGAAAGAGTAACGTCCAGGGTCGCGATGAAGAATGACGACCGATTGCTCGACGGGAGGATCTTCGGTGCCCTATCGCAAACAACAGAGCTCAGCTCCACAGCAACGACATGGAAGCGTGAACGAGATAGGTGTTTCAATACCATCAATCGCTTCACGATCTTACGAAGCTCAAGCGTGGCACCGATGCGCTTCAGCTCAGACAAACATTCATCGATATTGTTCACGCGGATCTTCATGCGAATCTTGTCATGGAGGGCCGCCACAAAGTGCAAGGCCTCCATCGTGAATCCCAAGACCTGCACCATGTGCGAAAACATCAACATATCATCTCAATGAGAAAAAAAGAGAGAAGAAGAACCTGTCCAGATCCACATTCCATGCTCCAGGTAAGAGTCAGGTTCGGAACTTGAAGGAGATGCTCCAGCTGAGGAACAAGCTCAGTGCGGCCAACACGCTCGTGAAACAACAAGGCGTCCGTGCGAATGTGATCGACTAAAAACCGCTGTCAATTCGATGACAACAGAAAAGGAATACAATCGAATAGGATAATATATTAATACCATTCATCGAATATTCCTCATCAGAGATATCAAAAGAGCCAATGCGGCCGAGAAAACCAGAAAGCACGCCAATTTTGGCAGATTTCTCTTTCGCAAGGAAGCAAAAATCCTACAAGATATCAAAATAAAAAAGTAGAAAGATAAAATGGAGGAAGTATCTGCGAACCGATTCAAAATAGTTTAGGTGATATGTTGCGTTGAAACCGCCGAGGTCGTCGAATAAAGCGCGCTTGAAAAAGAGCATCCCTGAAAAATCATCAATCCCGGATCAACAAAAACACGGTCCACACAACCCAAAGAAAGAAGGCGAACGGTAAGAGAGAGAAGATGATGGAATCAGATCCTTAGAGTTGGTGCGAGCGTCCAGCGCGGAGCGACCCTACGATAAGAGTCGATAAATTCGCAATCGAAACCACAGGAAGAAGAGAGAGCAAGAACCTGAAACGAGAAGGACGCAACGGCAACCTCTTTGGGCTCATTGGAGTTATCGCTCCTATGAAAAAAAGAGAATAAGATAAGCATATAATTCAAAATTGATGGGGAATCGACAGTACGCGAAACCCCACTGCGAGAAAGAGGTGGCCTTGGGGGATCCGAGGTGGAACTCGATGCCAGCATGGTAGATTGTGTCGTCCTCAAAGACAATCTTGCCACCAATAACTAAATAAAAAGGGGAATACTATTACAAGGGCGAGTCCACAAGAGAAATCATGAACAAGAAACACTTGATATTCATACCATATTCTTTCTCCTTCTCCTTGGAGGAGTATTCCAGAACCTGCTTGAACGAACTGGATTCTACGGCCACCAAAGCGGACAGGACGACGACATGCGATCCACGCACAGCGCGCACACCCTCGTTGATCGCCTTAGGAAACGAGTCTGACGGATTGGGGATCAAAGATCGCAGAGCCACTTTGTTCTTGGGCTTGAGGGCGGCGGTGCGGGCAATGTGGGCGTGAAGGGCGATCTCGTTCTCGAACTTGTGGCGGCCGCTAGTGGGGACAAAGACGGCGTCCACCTCCAGCTCCTCGTCCACGCTCGACGCAGCATCCTGGAGGCTCTTCAAGCAATTTTCGATCGCCGACTAATGAGAAACAAGATCAGGCGAGATAGGGAGTGAAGGTAACGAGGAGATCTAAAAGGACGAGGAAAATTCGAAGGGCTCGACGAAAAAGCTCGAGGAGGGGATTAAAGCTAATTGACCGAACAAGGACGAATTCGAGGCCATTCTAAAAGAACCAAAAGAAGATAGGCAAGAGGGAGGGCGTGTTGATGCGTACGAAAGGCTCCTCGTGGGCGACAATGACGACGCCAAGCGTGCGAGGCGATGACGAGGCGGCGGGCGTCAGAGCGACCATGATGGCCACCAGCAGCACCGCCACCAACAAGATCGCACGCATCACACTTCTAAACCAATTCAATCGGGTCACGAAGAATACAATATATGTCGAACGACGCGTAGCGAATGACCGATGACTCAAATCAGTCAAATTAGTCAATCGACGTTGCCTTTGTGACATCTTCCCCATTCTTTGTATTAGGTCCTCTGACCATCGTGGCCGCCGTCATTCTCCTTTTTCGGAGAAGCAAGCCGCGCCAACGTTGCATTGTAGGTATTGTCCATCCTCCTCTTGTAATGGTCGACTGCAGTCGTGGACTGGAGGGTTTGTCTATGGAATCCGTCGCCGACCTTCGCCCTGGCCTCCGCCGTCTTTGTTCGGAACCTTGTTTTCACTCTAGTATTACAGTATATTAATTGGAGATCGCCAATTCATCGTTGCTTCCTTCGCCAGCGTCCTCCAGAGTGTTCCTTCCTTGACCACAAAACGAAGACCACATCATTTGGTCGGCATAAATTCACCCCACTCGACTCCATCTGCTGCCTCGAGCTGAGATTTCCCTCTGTAGGATGGAAAAAGACGAACGTTCGGGTCTAAGCTCCACCTCCGACGATGCTGCTGTGACGCCCTTCTCATTCTCGAGTGCTGCTCTCTCGACGACTTCGAAGGGTTCGTCAACACGATCCGAAAGCGCGACTAAGGCGAAGAATTTGCTGGGCCAGACAATTGCCGATCCCTCGAATGATGACGAGAATGACTTTAGCGAGCTTGTGGCCGGTGGGTCAATATTGTGGACGCGCGGTGAGGACAGGGAGCGCACGGTCGGCCAATACGAGGACGAGTTTGTTTCCTCGTCCCCAAAGGAATCATTGGCGTCGACATTTACCTTTGGTGGCTTGACATCAACCAAGGACGATGTGGGCGGTTCTTTTCGTCCTGTATTTCCTCAGCTGGGGCCGGCCTCTTTGGGGTCTGATGCTGAGAGCCTATCAGCCCTCGACAACTCTACCCCAAATCTATTTTTTACTTTTGATGGAGCTGCCAGTCCGCCTCCTATTGCTGGAAAATTCCGAACACCCGAGAATTCCATCAAGCTAGGCAACCAATCTGTCATGAATGGTGCATTTGGAACAGTCTCATCTGCTGACGGCTCTTCGACAAGTTCTTCCTCGACGCCGTCAGCTCAAGTGCCCCGATCTCCGCGTGAAGGTGAGTCTAGTAGGGTCAGCTCTAGCTCCACCATCAAGCCCACGATTTATATTGAAGTGAGTACATATCTTGGAGGGAACCTCACATGCCATCTTATGACTCCTCTTTTTATAGCGTGAATACGGTTCAGTTTGGAACTATCGATTCCAACTGATTTCAGCGCTGCCTAACGACGACATCAGGAAGTGGGACCGCTATCAGAAGCTGAATCAAGATTTTGCATCAGCGGCAGAGACCTACGGTCGTGTCATCATCTCAGAATTTGATCCTAAAATCGATCCTACCAAGCCAGAATCAAGCCAACCCAGTATTCAGAGAATGGCGATCAAACCTGATCTTGACACTGGCGGTGCGGCCGGTGGGTTGAAGACCAAAGTTGCAGGAATCCTATTCAAGTTTGCGAGGGACTGGGTACCCTCACTTTCCCATCGATGTCATTCTGGACTTGATCATCGCTTTTCTACTCTAGCAAGATATTTATGCAGGAGACGAATGGGCGATGAAAGCAGCAAAGCTCGAGCACAAAGCGATCCGATGCGTCGAGTGGGCTGACATCCCAAATCTTCATTATCCTCTCTTTGCTCTCGTTCATTACAATGGATTCACCTTGATTGCCCAAGCCATCGTACCTTCTCCCTTCTTTCTGAGTGGTCGGATGTTTATGATCTCTTCCATCCAGCTTCCACTTAAGAAGCTCAAGCAAGGGCAAAAGGGAACTCCTACGCTTGTGTACGGCAGTGATGATGGCGGCAAGTCTTTTGTGAACGAGGATCCCGAAGCGGCTGCAATCATGGAAAGACTTGGCAAAAAGCTCAACCTGCGTGGACACACCTTGAGCTCTGACACCTCTTTTCGCCACTATGGGCCTTTGGATGTAGGTACGCTTCATTTAGGAAGGCTTCCGCGCAGATTCTCAATCCGTTGTCGGGCTAGAGATCCACCGAGCCAATGGAAAATATTATATTATCGATATTGCTCGCTTAATGCCATGCGAGGGAGCGTTCAGGTATTCACCTTCTTCCAGGATTCACTTTCTATCGATTTAACGTTACCTTCCTCTCATAGGCATGGCGAGAAAGGCGCCCATTTAGCATTCCACCTTCGGCCCACTTTTCTGCAGAAGCTCGCTGAAAAAGGCGCCAATGAGATGCTTTTCTCTTTGGTTTATCTTGCTGACAATTTCTGTAGGAATTTTCCTCACCAGTGATTTGTTTACCCGAATGATGGAGCGCTACTCTGTGCGACGGACGCAAATGGAAGCTGATTTGCAAAAAGAGCATCTCAATGCCGTGACAGACCTTCTCAATTTGTCGGTGAGCTCCATACTTGGTTTTACGGTTCGTCGCCTCCAAATCACCGCTATTATTTTTTGATAACGTTATCTTTTCAAGGATATTCCAGAGTTCTTTGAAGAAATCGAAGATCCCCTCGCAAAGTTTAGCGGTGCTTCCCATCCCTCGACCTCAAGTGCGACGCCGATCTCAGTGATGCTATTCAACATTCACCAATTTGGCCTCAATTATCGCCATTTTGGCATTATTGTTGCGCGGGCGCTGCGCTACCTCTCCGACCCCTCCCTTCTTCTCTCAGAGTTCAGCCGCCGCTCCCTCAAATTGCTGATTGACACACTCGTCCTCGAGGGCGTCGCTCGCACGATTAAAAATAAGGTGACCTCTTTTCTGTGATGGTCATTTCGCATTCATCTCTGCTCACTTGTATTTAAGGCGTGGGAAGAGCTCCGAATTCGCAGGATGGAATCGAAGAACCCTCTCTACTCCTCGAGCTCAGACCTTCATTTTGGTCTCTACAGCTACATCCAGCAGCTTTTCCAAGGTCCATTGATCATGATTCGTTCAAGACCTTTCTCTTATTGACCCCTATAGTCAATTTGACCGACACTGGAAGTGAAGCTTGGAAGAAACTTCACGAGGACGTCAATCGGCGGTTTCCGCATCTTCTCGATGATGTGCGCTTTGTTTGAATGTGGGCGATTTCAATCACTATTGAATCAGAATCTAGGTGCGATCGGACATGTTGTGGTCAACATTCGATGGATCAAGCTGGGAGACTCTGTGGAAGCGGTTTTCTGTCCTCTCAGGTGTTCAGCTCTCTGAGCGAGTCCTCTCACCTGACTCGAAGGGCGACCAGTTCTTCGAAAACGACATCCTCGCGATTAACCCACGGTATCCTCCTCCAATTATCTTCGGCCATGCTGTTAAACCTCATCTGTACCGTCAAGCACGATCATGATGGGCGTCTTGGAGATGGCCGCGGCGCTCTCTATCGCCTCACACGCATCAGTCGTTGCGGTGAAGACGTTTAAGGAGCGCTCTGCCGCCGTTGGCAAAGTACTTGTCAAGCTTTACCTCGACTGTCTGGGCAGGGTAGCTTTCTATCATTTTTTCAATCTCAAGTCATTCGGAGATGGAGGTTGATTTCTCGTTCCCTAGCTTCGTAAGTACTTCCAGAGCGCTCCACTCATTTCGGAGGAGAGCAGAAGGATTTATCGATTCGCTCGAGGTCAGGTCTACTTCTACGCTGGTACGGCTTCCACGTTCTCTACCCTTCTAATGACTTGCTACTCATCAAGGATGTGTAGGTTTGTTGTACCACGAAGAAGACAGTGCGAGCAGCAAGATGGACGAGGCCGCCAAATGGTATAAGAAGGCCGGTGATCTCGGGCATCCGGCCGCTTTTTACAACCTCAGTACTCCTCGTCAGCGTCGTTTGGTTGCTATTGACTATCTTCTGATTTGTGCGCGTTTCGCTCAGGTCAACTTTACTATCGCGGTCAAGGAGTGGAGAAGGACTATCAGAAGACATACGAGCTGCTCTCTCGCGCAGCTCGCCGCCGCTATGTCCCTGCTCAGCTCTACCTCGGTACCTTCCCTTATGCAGCGCAACACTTTCAAGAAACGAACCTGATATTCATTCGCAGCAAAAATGCTGGAAAATGGAGTTGGTATTCCCAAAGATGTCACGGCAGCCAAGGGATGGTATTCCAAGGTGATTCGGAGCCAATCGGGTGCGAATGGATTTGATGCCTCTCTGAGATTGCTGACTAATTCCATGTCACTGAAGATGCAACTAAGGATATGGAGAGCGATGACTTCGCAGCTGTTCTCAAATTTACCGAGGAGCAGACAAAACGTCACCAAGTCGATGCTTTTTATCACCTCGGTATCGGTCGCATCGTGATTGTCTAACGGATCAATCTCAATGATCATCTTGCAGGAAGAATTTATGAGAGGGAGGAGAATTTCGCGAAAGCCATCGAGCTCTATCGAAAGGCAGCCAATGCTGGTGTGAAGGATGCCGAATACGCGATGGGTTCGCTCTCTAATTCCCTTTTCGAGTCCTCCGGTGGCTTACTATTCCATTCGTAGGATGGATCACTGAGCGCCAGCTTGCTAAAGGAGATGCCGATAAGCTGTTCGAAGCTTTCCTGTGGTACGAGCACGCTGCCCAATCATATGCTGGCGAGCGTGGTCATGCCGAGGCTCAGTTCAGACTTGGTATAATATGATGCTTTCATTTTACTTCACGCGATGGGAGGAGTGACCTTGCGATTACTAGCTCGAGTGTATGAGAAGGGAATTGCTGGGGACAGAGTGAAAGTCAATTATGACCAAGCATTCAAGTACTACGAGCTCTCTGTCCAAGGAGGCTTGGTCTACCCTCTTTGCAATATTGGTATCGCTTTTTTCTTGTCTGCTATGCGGGTGGCACCCTGCTACCCTTTCACGTCGTTCTTTTTCCATATCCTGGCTTCTCTCTCTGTGATGCTTTTCGTTGAACGGCTTGTCAGCGCTCTCCACAGGAATTGTTTTCCCCCTCATAATCATATTGTTGACACTGATTTCTGTGAATCACCGTTTAGCAATATTGGTATCGCTTTCTCGATATAATGAGACATCGGTTTTTCACTTACCAATCCCTAGGCCGAATGTACGAGAAGGGATGGATTAGCGGCGGTGTCGAGAAGGCCATCGCCAAGTACAAAGAGGCGGCCGCTCGGGGTGTACCAGAAGCTTGCGAGAAGCTTGGTCCGTTACAGCTTCGTTCTCGACCATCCGTGCCTTGTCTCATTGCTGGTTCTCCCCAATTTAGCGACTATGTACGAAAACGGAATAGGAGGAGTCACCAAGAGTCATGAGGAGGCGAAGAAGTGGCACAACCGATGGAGGGAGCTCCAGGCGAAGCCGCAGCTTTCATCATCGTCAGCCTCTGTTTCGACGGCCTTGTTCCCTTCTATTGCCTCCCCTTCCTCTCCCGCTTCGCCTGCTCCCTCTTCTGTGTCCTCTTCCTTTTCTTCTTCGTCGACCTCTCCGAGCATTTATTCCAATCCCTACGGCACACAAAAGAGATGATTTGTAAAGTTTATTGTAATTTTTATAGTCAAAATACACTTTGAAGACGCTTCTATACATGATCTAATTTCTCTCGAGAGGCACATTGGACGCATTGCTCAGCAACCAGAAAAAGGGAGATCCGGGGTCGATCGAAAGGTAAAGCTGAAGATCCAGAGAAAGTTAGTGAAGCCGTGAGGAGAGGGTGTTTCAAGAAGCAGTGCTCTGGGGGTTAACACCCAATATCACTTTACAATCAAAGATCAACATAGCTGTTCATTAAGTCATCCTGCTCAAATCCTAGCCAATTACTTCCATCGGAACTGAGGCCAATATGACTGTCCTCGATAAGTGCGGCTGGTTCATGCAGGCATTTATGTCGTACGCCGAGATTGCGGCTCAAAGGCAGCGCGGTCACGATATGGCAACACCTTGGCGCGGATCGACTTGACGCCAAAGATGGCAATAACGACGATGACGATGATGAGCAGCGCCGCCCCCGCCACCGCTATACCAATGATCTCCGGCTCGCTTAGACCTTTCGGATCTGCAATGACCTAGTGAAATGACAACGACGACAAAAACACAACTCAAGAGGTTCAAGCGGACCGCAGCTTGAGTTTGGGCGAATAGTGGCGATCACGATGAGCTCTGAAGTGAGATAATTCTTCTCCACCGCTACTTGCTCACACGGGTCCTCCGTGAATCCCGCCACTTCGGCGAACTCGCTTCCAAGGCATTTGTATTTCATCACCTATATAATCGATCAGTATCAGTCAAAAGTCTCCACTCCGCCAGCCGCAACGAGTGAACAATGGAGAATGAACCGATTCAGTACGCTGTAATTTCCAGAGGCTGATATAGTCACGTTGAGAGTGGCGCCCGAAGCATTGAGGCAATTGGCGATCTTGATCGCCGCGCCACTCGACGACTCCACTTGCACTTGTGACTGCGCTCCCAAAACCAAATCTCCTATCAACCCGATTAGCTTAGAAGCTGAAGCGGATCATAGAGTGATGTTAGAAGAGTACCATTAACAATGATCGTGGCGTTACTTTGGACTGCGACGGAAGACGAAGCTGATAGGATAACCGAGCCGCTGACGTTGACCGAGGCCGATGAGAGAACGAGTGAGGAGGAGGGCGGAATGGTGAGGTTGCCCACAATTGACACTGGATCGACCCAAACCGCTCCTACCAGATGGCAAGATGATGGACGTACAGTTGAAAAAAGGTTCTTCTTACTCATCAGAAAGATAATAATTAAGTACCAGCCGTGGCAGTGACAGAAGAGGAGACGTAGACGCCGTTGATGCATGTAGAAGAGCTTGATGGAGGCGACCCTATGCAAATCGAGGGCGAAGGCTTCACTGACGCAAATGCCATCGAGAAATCCAAGACATCATTGTAAGGAGAAAAAGAGACGCGAATCCCTTCATAAGGAAACTTCTCACAAGTTATCAAGAGCTCGCCAAAGCCCGCCGATGTAGCGTTCAAAGCCGCCCAGCAATACTAAAGCAAACAGAACAATTTCTCCCTGGAAAGATATAGTTCAAACTCGAACAATGAGGGAGTACCGCATAAGAGTCGTTGTACATGACAAAACCAGACTCGAATTTACTGAAGAAGTACTGAGAGTACTCAGAAGTCGTGGTAGTGTTGTTGTACAAGTTGGCTCGCATTAATGCCGAACTCACATCGCCATAGAGAGCGTACACTTTGCCTCCATCCGGAGAGATCTTGATCGAGCATTGACTGCCATTCTGCCCATAGAAATATTGACGAAACGTGGATCCAGAGATCAAGCTTGAGCAGGACACCTCGGGTGCACGCGTGTCCGACGAGAAGGCCGTGCATGTTACATTGTCATTCGGCGTGAAATAGGTCTCACCGAACACAGCGGAAGCAGAGTCCGAAGAGGAAGAGAAATGAGTTTCACCAGACGATGTCCCGATGCAATATCGGATGCGACTTCTAACCGTCGAGCTCGCAGTGGCACAAAAGTAAGCATAGTTGTGCGACATAATCCCATGCAGGTGCACCGGCACTGTAGAGTCCAACGACTGTCCGGAGACGGAAGTCCACTGTAGAGAAGGAACAGGCTGAATCGGCGAGAGGGGAAGCAATCGAACTCCGCTAGTATTGGCTGCAGTAAATATTATCAGATCGTTCCACGGCGATGTTGACGTGAGAACCACTGGTGAATCCGTGTTGAGCAAGGGGGCGCTATAAGCAGTCGATGTGAAGCTGCTAATAAAGCGACACTCGGCCGAGGTTTGCGTGGAGACGCTGTGGGCGAAACAAAATGATCCGAGGGCATCAGAAACGATGATATCCAGCGATTGCGCGTAGGCGCTCTGAACAGTTGTAGTGTAGGAGAGAGGGACCTCAACTGGACCAAACAGTTCCTGCGTCCTCAGATTGACACAAGTGAAAAGTGCCGATCGACTTCTACTACCTTGATTCAAAGAAACGATGAAGCATGCATACTTTGACGACTCTCCAATGGCCACACGGACATTGCTAGCGGGAATGCCAAAAGTGGTTCGGAGTTGAGCAATCGAATAAGAAGCATTGGAGATCATTCCGCAGCCAACGACGGAATTGACAACTCTCGAGACGAACCCGTAGCAAAAGTAACCGCCGGGACCGACGGCAATATGAGATTTGGAAGTCACAGCGGGGAATGTAATATTCACCGAAGGCACGGAAACGATAGTATAAGCTGTGTCATAAGGAATCACTCTATAACACACCACGCGAGAGCCATTTGAAAGAACGACGGCAAGGCAAGCATACTCCGTCGAGTATAAGAGGGCAGGGTTGAGGGTTGGTACGGGAGCAGGAACAGGAGTAGGCGAAGGAGAAGGAGCGAGCGGATCGTATGAAGATGTGGACTCGTTGTAAATCCTACCAGCGTAGACGCGAGTGGAAGAAAGAGACCATAATAAGGTTGTATTGGGCATAAGGATTGTGATTGGATTAGGCGGCGCAGGCGGGTCGGCGGTGGCATCAACGCAAAACCAGCGCAGTTCGCTGTTTTTGAAATACGATGAACATAACTAGGGAAAGAAAGTACATTGGCAAACGAGTCTGAAAGATCATTGAAAGAGATAACAGGTACGGTATCCTTCGAGCTGTCGGCAAGCATCACTCCACCAACAGCCGTCGCTATGCCAGGCGTATTATAGGAAAAAGTGCTTGTCTGGAAAGCAGTGTAAAAACTGGATATCGAATATTGAGTGCTGGTGTCTGCAGCAACAAGCGCAAGGCGAAGACTCACCGGGCTGGAGAGGAGTCTAACAGCGCCACCGACAGCGCCGGGCATTGTCAGGTTTCCATAGGAGGAATTGAAGCTCACACTTCCACAAATAACACTCCTTCCATTCAATGAGGAAAACGCAACGCAATACGTATCCGAATTTACCGATATCTGGACATCGGAATCGTATGTAATATTATAATCGGAAACGATAACTGACCAAGTGATCGGTAAGTCGAGTTTCATACAGCCCGCGGAACGATAGCCTTCCTTCGAACCGAAAGCCACGGCAAAGTACATGCCGTCCGGGCTGAAGATACCAGCGAGCGAGTCCAGGCCCGTTGACGTGGAGACGTTATATTCAGATGACGATCCGGAGTCCAAAAGAAAAAGAGTCGTTTGAGTGGCTGCAGTCGGACCAAAGAGGGCTGCCTTCTCTGAGGAGGCAGAGACAACGACATGGACAGAGCCATCGATGCCGCTATCGAAAGGGCCATAGAAAACTCGACCGTCTGTAACGGCAATGCACTGAAGAGAAGATCGAAGCGAAGAGGAGTATCCAAAACATAAGCCAAGTTCCGACGATCTTTCGACAAAACGAATTGCAAGATTTTGCTTATAATTGCTCTTTGAAGCTCCTGGGTCGGGAAGAAAGAATTGGGTCGACTGTGAGCCATGGACAAAGTTCATGCAAAGGAATAGTCCTCCGACCAGATTCGATTCATTGGTTGGACTGTGAAGCTGCAAAGCGAAGCCAACCAATCCTGAAGCATTGTGAGTCGCCACGCGCACATTGTAAGCACCATAGGTCGAATTGCAGCGCGCGTCAAAAAAGGGTAGTTTGTCGTCGAAGCTATAGCAACCACAGACGGCCGAGGTCGGCGCAGCGATCGCGAAGCAGATTGCTCCATCTCCACCGCCGCCGACGACAATCTTGGTGGCATTTACAACGGAGAACTTGTGGGCGAGGATGCGCTTGCCAATGAGACTTTCGGGTCCGCCTAGGCCTCCTGTCTTATTGTATCGGATAGGGTCAGCATGGTCGCATATGATCGCCGCTGTTGTCGTATCTACGATGACTCCAACGCAAACAATGGATACTTGTAGTTCGCCATTGTAGCGGATGTTCCATGCGGGGGTCGGCGAGGGAGAAGGCGACTGAGCGAGAGCCGTCGCAACCAAGAGCACGAAAACAGCGACGAGACTCGGCGGTGGCATAAACTGGGCCCTACTCTCAGAGCACATCAAAAGACTTCAATAGTAAAAATCACCATCAAAAAAATTCACAATAATGTATTTAACGTCATCAAAAACCTTCAAAACTGCCACCGGCATATAAAGTCAGGATGGAGATCGTCGACAGCATCTCCAGCTCCATTCAAGACGACATCGCTCGAATGGATTTTCAATCACCGATCAAATATTTACATAATATTTTAAATTACCCAAATGCCACCAAACGGAACGAAGACGCGCGCGCGGGGCAAGATCCAAGCGAAGGCGAAGAGGCGCGGAATAGGCAACTTCACTTACTTTCCTGTTCAGCTCCGCCGACCGACCGGAAGTGCGGATCATATTCAATGATAAGTTGCAGACTTGGTAGGAAAATATACAAGAGATTCGTTGCTTGGCAGTGGCAGCTCAACGCCGCGGTCAGGCCGAGTAGGTGAAAGGTGAAAGAATGACCGTCCGACGCCCGAAAGCCGATCAGGATTGCTCCGCGACGTCACTTCCGCAAAGCTCATAGCTGAAAAGAGACAAAAGTTTCATCAATCGGGCTAATTGAGCCCAAGGAGAGGTCAGGGTTCCTCCGCCTTGAGTGAATTGGACGAGAGAGATGAAGAATTGACGATGTATGGGCGCAACGCGAGAGTGGACAAGATGCATTTCAATGAGCTTCAGGCGCCAGCGTGGGGTTTGAAAGTGATTTCGCTGTATCCGAGGCGCTGCAGGGTAATGGCGAGGTCGTTGATGAGGTCACCATTCATGTAGCGTGCCTCACATCGCAACAAGTCCAAGCCACGGGCAACGCAGATTGGCTCTAGGATCTCCCGCAATGACGTGTCTCGGCTTCAAGAACGTCTGAGAAGAAACGAACATAAAAAAGAAACGGGAATGAAAATACCTAGCAAAGACAGACTTCTTGAGGTCGGCGGCGAGGTGGACCGTGAACAAGATGCGATCAGAGCCAAAACTTCTCCGCTGCACATCCAGCGCGGCTGAGGCATCGATATGATGGATGTGTGTTACCTAAGAAACATCATACACTGATTAGCAATAATATTTTGCATCGAAAGAAAAGAGCCAATGGGAGGCGAACCGAGGCTAGCTGCTCAAGCTTATGTTGAATTTCTTTCAGGCGCTGGAGGACACGGTCCCGCGCCTTGCCATTTTTGAAATAATACACCTTCTTGTCAATTTTGAGCGCTAAAAGAACAAGAAAAGATGATAAAGAATGGTGCAGAATGACGGGAGGACAGTTTCCGGACCTCGAGGCTCGTCCATTCCAGAAATATGCACCGCTTTCCAAGAGAACCCTAAACGAGCTTCATGAGAATATTCAACAAAAAGGACTGAATGCCTCTCAAAGATAATAGCTGGAAGAAAAAAAGGAGTACTCTTTTCAGAGTCGACGACACCTTGCCCTTCAGCGTCCGTCTTTACAACGTACAGCGCCTCTGAGAGGGCCACAATTTTGCATGAATTCACGGAATCGTCCTTCAATTCTGTTGATGCGTCCTCTATAAAAATACAATATTTCATGTCATTCGAACATTCAAAGGTGCGACGAGATAGAGGGGGAGAACCTGTTAGCTCCATGTAGCAAGTGATCTTGGATTGGATGCCAAAGAGCTTCACCCACTGAGTCGCGTCGCGAGCTTTCTCAAACAACTTTTTGCGGTCGTTGATATATTGTGTCGCGTTGCGCATGCGGTTCAACGCGTCACCGATAGGGGCGAAATCCTAGCGACAGAGGGGAGATAAGGGAATGATACTCGAAACAATCGTAAAAACGACATGACACTACAAACAAACACAAGGAACGACTCAGCATACGCGCAACAAAAAGCGATGAAATGACATCGAAATAACAAAATCGAAAAGAGTAACGCGTACAGGGTGATCAGATTTAGTATGTTGTTGGAGGTCATTGAGCAAGAGGACATAGCGGGGCACGTGCTGGACCACGCTGATCAGGTAATCTTCGAGAGAGTGATTCGAACATTGCGGATCCTTTTCGGCGCTCTACAACAAAGAGAGATGACATAATGCTGCATTAAGATATAAGAATTGACAAGAATGGAGTTTGAGAATGAGATGGTAATTAGTGAAAGGGGTGATTCGCGTCTGAACTTCGAGTCTAATTTGAAAGCTCGCGCGATGGACAGGCCATCCAAATGCTCAATGCCTCACTCCCTTCAGTCTGTTCTCACCATAATCTCTGCAAGCATATCTCGCTTAAGAGATATTGCACGGGAGACGACAATGGTGGAACATCTCCCTCAGTCATTCCTAAGGAAGTGGCCGACATTGCTCCGCGCCGCCTTCAAAAAGCGATTGCAGGGTGCAGCGACCATGCCGTGCGCGCGCTGCTTAGCCGTTGATACGAATCAAGACGAAATCTGCAGTCTCGAATGTGGCCATCACATGTGCTTCGATTGTGTTCGAAGATCATTGGGGCAGCGAATTCGTGGCGGGAAAGCGCTCGAGCTCCAATGCCCCATGTGCAAAGAGGCAGGACCTGGCAGCGGCTCCGTCTACTTGGCCACAATTGACGAAATCATCCAAAACTTTAACCCCGACACCCAATGGATCATTGAGCCTCACCATGGCTGTCCCTACTTTGAATGGAATGGCGTGGCCGGGGTGGACAAGAAAGGACAGAGCATCGCTTGCCCAGCGTGTTTCATCTACTGCGCCCGAAACGAGCTCAAGTTGGTCGCCTTGAAGCAAATGAAACTCACTGATATCACGAATGACTATTTGTGGTTAAGAAGAAGCTTTATGACGCGCCTAAACTCCCTGGTGGTCGACGCAACCAAATTCATGCGTAGAAAGATGGCATCAGCGAAACACTACCGAGTGACTGACTTTTCAGCCAATTGCCACTTAGCTGAAAGTGCCCCTGTCCTCTCCCGATTTTGTAGAGCGCTGGCAAATCACGGTGGCCTACAAGCCCTCAAATCCTGCTTTTTTGCTTTGCATGGCACGAATTATTTTAACATACAGCCCATTTCCAAAGACGGGTTTGACCCTCGCCTGAGGCAGAACCAATTGTTTGGTGCTGGCGAATACTTTGGAGTGCACTTTTCGAATTCACAGACCTTTGCCACGTCGGGCGAAATGCTGGTCGTGTTGATACTGAGAACCCCAGAAGTGTCCAAAGTGAGGAATTTCTGCTATGTGGTTAACAATCCGATTCACAGAGAATGGACCTATTGCTTACCGATTCTCACCTTTCGTTTCAGTCCGATCCTGTAAGCAAGAAAAAATCGACAATTTGCGTGTTTTCCCTGACCCTGTTTCTATTAATAAATATCAACCAAAAGCAATTCGAAGGAAAGCGAGCAAACCTTTAGGAATTTGGCAAAAGCAGGTGTTGAGGAGATCGTGGCAGCCAGAGTGATCCTGCCTTCTTCATAACGCAAAATATATTCATCATATGATCTCACCTTTTCAGCCTACATTTAAGAAGAAATGGTATAAAATTGAGGGATTCTTCGACAGAGGGAGCAAGTAAGACGAACGAGCTGGCTGAAGTGAGCGCCAACGAGGACGTTGTTGTCCTTCTCCTGGGCAATCAGTTTTGTTAACTCGGACACATGCCACTCTAATAAAATACAGACACCATGAATGTAAACAACAACATCATATGAGAACAAGAATCCGCACTGGACAGCTCCCTCAGCGAGAGAAGGGAAGGGGGAAAGATTCGGTCCAGCAGCTCCTTGTCAATGACCGATTGCTCTTTGAGGGGATTCACAAACACATCAGCGACGACGCCCAAGTCTCGCTCATAATTTTGTTCAGTTTGGAGCATCTGAACTCGAATGAGAAAATGGACAAATCAAAAAATGAGGAGGAAGAAGAGGCGCGCCTCTTGTAAAATATGCCTCCGCTTGATGATGTCGGCCTCGAAGATCTTCGCCCTTGTCTTCACGTGCGAATCTGAACTTGATCGCTCGCGGTGAACTTTGATTTTCCTACAAATAAGAAATAAGATCGCTCAATCAGAATTGCGATGATGAGGTCTTGGGTACTGGATGATTTTCTGTTCGGGTTCCTCCTCAGAAGTGGGTTGCTCTTGGGCTGGTGTCGCCTCCGGAGCCGCCTCTGCTTGTGAGTCTGACGCGATGGATGATGGAGTGAGACGAGAATTCTTACGGTCATTCGCAGAATTCGAATGGGATACGGGATTGATCTTCAGGTTCTGCACCATGAAAGTCAGCACCATTTACTGAATATCACGTGAGTTGAGTTGAGGCGCACCGCAACAACCTCAGACGCCTTCGGGGCTGATCCGTCTCGCGACACCAAAGATTCTTTAGAAATAAATATTGGATTTCGTTTTGAAAGTGTGCGGCCGAGCTTTGCAGGCGGAGTCCGCCGAGATTCGTCGGGCCTGGTTAAATAATGAAGGGAGCTCAGATTTGAGGGGAGTTGACCAACGAACAAAACGTTCAAGTGCATGAAGAATTTAACATTAAAAAAATCAATTAAATGTATTTAGAGAAATGGAGATCCATAGGGAGGATGGGTACGAGGGGACTTGGGGCTCCATCGGAGGGCTCGAAGAGGTCGACGGCGAATCCTCCACGTCCGGTTCTCCAGCGTCCGCTTTTGATGGCTCCTCCTCATCAATTTTTAGAAAAGCTAAATTATATCAATGGTTAATTCTCGCGGTGGCGGATAAGGAGGAATAGAAAGTTAGCAATAGAAACACCGGATCAGGAAGCACAATAGATTAATAACAGGATCACGCGAAAATGCACGCACATTGTTTCACATATTTGCCCTCCAAGCACTGCTCAAGAGCGAGGGCAAAGCGAAGCAGGAGCTTCTGGTCACAGGGCACAGGGGACGAGATTGCATCCTGTCGAGCTGCGTCGATCACGAGAGCCAACTGCTGCGAAAGGCTAGGCTCCCCTGGCGAGCTTGCTGCATCTTTTATTTCCTCCATCAACTAAGCAATAGTGGGGCGTGGTGGA
>Ga0154020_10003688_pt1 | contig 18375 bp, 15 predicted proteins | sample Klosneuvirus_201_FD_109709 | JGI IMG/M metagenome (GOLD analysis project Ga0154020, IMG submission 109709) | Active sludge microbial communities from wastewater, Klosterneuburg, Austria - Klosneuvirus_20160825_MG | ecosystem: Engineered > WWTP > Aerobic digester > Activated sludge | place... | reverse complement strand
CGCTGGTGCACCAGGGCCAGCGCGGTTTCCATGCGCGGATCCTGCAGGTCGAGGTAGTACTCGCCGACCTGGTAGGCCAGCAGCATGCCCTTGTAGAGGACGGTGCGCGCCGACATCGACGGCACGTAGAACATCTTGCCGTCCGCCAGCTTCAGCGCCTGGATATGGTGACCTGAGGCCTTGCGGATGATGTAGAGCTTGCGTTCCAGGGTGTCGGTGTCCTGGATGCCCTTGCCGGCACCGATGAAGACCTGGCGCACCACCGGCTCGATGTCCCTGGCCGCCTGGGCCAGGCCGCGGTTGTCGCGCGGCACGTCGCGCCAGCCGAGCACAGTCTGCCCTTCCTCGCGGATGGAACGCTCGATTTCCTGCTCGCAGGCGCGGCGGCTGGCCTGGCTCTGCGGCAGGAACACCACACCGACGCCGTACTTGCCGAGGGCCGGCAGGACAACGCCCTGCTTCGCCATTTCCTCGCGCAAGAACGTATCCGGAGTCTGGATCAGGATGCCGGCGCCGTCGCCGAGCAGCGGATCGTAGCCGGTGGCGCCACGGTGCTCGAGGTTCTTCAGGATCTGCAGGCCCTGCTCGATGACCGAGTGGCTCTTGCGATTCCTGATGTTGACGACGAAACCGACGCCACAGGCGTCGTGCTCGTTGGCGGGATCATAAAGACCCTGCTGCTGGGGGAGGGCCATCTCAGTTTCCTCAACTCATATCTTCCCCGGCCGGTCAGCCGGAGGGCCGTGCCGCATGCCGGTCGGGCAATCGGCCGCGGTCGTGAAAAAAGCCGGCGCATAGTGGGGCGCACCGGCTTCTCCTAAACCGTCAGGGCGAACCGTGAAATATACCGTCAAACGGCGGCTTCTTCAAGAAGGAATCCTTCTGGGAGGGGCTGGTCCGGCTTATCCCGCGGTGGGCTGCGCGCTTCCAGCGATCGTACCCCAGGGGCGCTACCTGTCGGGCGGATTTCCTTGGCTCATATCTCGCCGACCGCGAACAGACGCCGATGTTCGCGTATGGCGTACCTGTCCGTCATTCCGGCGACATAGTCGGCTATAGCCCTGGGCTTGTCGGCGCTGGCCATCTGCTGATACTGGGGCGGCAGCAGACGAGGATCCTCCATGAAGGCCCCGAAGAGGTCGGTGATGATGCGCCGGGCCTTGTTGGTCATGCGCAGCACCTGATGGTGCTGATAGAGATTTATGCGCAGGAAGTGCTTTAGTTCCTTGTGTTCAGCATGCATGGCGACGCTGAAGGCGGCCAGCGGCCTCGCCTTGCGCACCTCTTCGAGCGTGCCGACGCCGCTGTCGGCAATATTTCGGCTTGTCTCGTCGATGAGGTCGACCGCCAGCGAATTGATCATGCGGCGTACCGTCTCATGGACTAGGCGACGACCTGCGATCTGCGGGAAGTCCTGCCTGACAACTGCCACATGACGCGCCCAGATGCCGGCTTCATCGAGTTGTTCCAGCGTGATCAGCCCCGATCGCAAGCCATCGTCGACGTCATGATTGTTGTAGCCAATCTCGTCAGCCAAGTTGCACAGCTGCGCTTCGAGAGAAGGCTGGGTGCCCTCAATGAAGCGCCTGCCAAGCTCTCCGAGTTCCTTCGCCTTTCTCGGCGCGCAGTGCTTGAGAATTCCTTCGCGCGTCTCGTAAGTCAGGTTGAGGCCGTCGAAGGCGCCGTAGCGCTCTTCCAGCAGATCGACCGTGCGCAGGCTCTGCAGGTTGTGCTCGAAGCCGCCATGCTCTCGCATGCAGTCGTTCAGGGCATCCTGCCCGGCATGGCCGAACGGGGTATGGCCAAGATCGTGGGAAAGCGCGATGGCTTCGGCCAAATCCTCGTTGAGGCGCATGGCGCGCGCCAGAGTGCGGGCGATCTGGGCGACCTCGATGCTGTGCGTCAATCGCGTACGGAACAGGTCTCCCTCGTGGTTGACGAATACCTGGGTCTTGTACTCGAGCCGCCTGAAAGCCGTGGAATGCACGACCCGGTCGCGGTCGCGCTGGAATTCGCTGCGTGCGGCGGGCGACGGCTCGGGGTGGCGACGCCCGCGCGTATTGGTGCCGCTGACGGCGTAGGGAACCTGTTCAGCCATGGCAACATGCCTCGATGGCAGCGCAAACCTCGGCCGATCCGGCAGTGTCGGATAGGGCACCCTCGCCAAGTCGCCGCAGAAGCACCAGGCGAAGTTTTCCGGCGGCGACCTTCTTGTCGAGCGCCATCAACTCAAGATAGCGCTCGGCGCCCAGGGCGGGGCCGGCGGTGGGCAGGCCGGCCCGACCTAGCAGCGCTGCAATCCGGCGGCAGTCTGCCTCCGTCAGCCAGCCCAGCCGGCGCGAGAGTTCGGCGGCCATCGCTGTACCCGCAGCAACCGCCTCGCCGTGCAGCCATTCGCCGTAGCCAAGTCCTGCCTCGATGGCATGGCCGAAGGTGTGCCCGAGGTTAAGCAGGGCGCGCACGCCGGATTCTCTTTCGTCCTCGGCTACCACCTCGGCCTTGTTGGCGCAGGATCGCTCGATGGCGTAGGTCAGCGCCTCGTTGTCGCGCGCGAGCAGCCTTTCAATGTTGGCTTCCAACCACTCTAAAAATGGCAGATCGCGTATCAAGCCGTACTTGATCACCTCGGCGAGGCCGGCCCGCAATTCGCGATCCGGCAGGGTCTTGAGGGTAGCCGTGTCGGCCAGAACCAGGAGCGGTTGCCAGAAGGCTCCTATCATGTTCTTGCCGAGCGGATGATTGATCCCGGTCTTGCCGCCGACCGAGGAATCAACCTGGGCCAGCAGCGTGGTCGGGATCTGAATGAAAGGCACGCCACGCTGATAGGTCGCCGCCGCAAAGCCAGCCAGATCGCCGATGACCCCCCCGCCCAGCGCTATGATTGTGGTCGCACGTTCGCAGCGGTTCTCCAGCAGCCTGTCGAAAATGTGGTTGAGGGTCCGCCAGTTCTTGTGTTCCTCCCCGTCTGGCAGGACGATCTCGGTCAGCCCCACCCCCAACTCGCGCAAGGCCTTGGAGAAAGCCGCCAGGTAGAGCGGCGCAACGGTTTCGTTGCAGACGATCGCCGCCAGCGGCGCCTTCAAATGCGCCGCGACGAGTTCCGTCCTGGCGAGCAGGCCCTCGCCTATGTGTATGGGGTAGCTCCTGGCATCCAGCGCAACGGTCAGGGTTCGCATCGTTTCAGAATTTCCAATTCAAGTTGCCGGGCCACTACGTAGGGCGTCCGCCTGCCTCCTTCGAAGACGATCTGCGCCACTTCACGGTAAAGCGGGTCGCGAGCGGCATACAGTTCGCGGATCTTGCCGAGAGGGTCCGGTACTTGCAGCAAGGGGCGATTGCGGTCGTGCTGCGTGCGCGCATAGAGTTCCTCGGGCGGAGCGCACAGATACACCACCAGCCCGGTTTCGGCCAGCCTGGACCTGTTCGACGGGTTCAGAACCACACCCCCGCCGGTAGCCAGCACGAGGCCCCGTTCGCTCGCCAGCTCATCCAAAACCATGGATTCGCGGCGCCGGAATCCTTCCTCGCCCTCGATCTCGAAGATCACAGGTATGCGAACGCCGGTCCGCGCCTCGACTTCATGGTCGCAGTCGACGAATCGCTTTTTCAAACGCCGTGCCAGATGCCGCCCGATGGTCGTCTTCCCCGCGCCCATCATGCCCACCAGATAGATGTTCTCGCAGGTATTCACTCGAAAATTCTAGCAGTTGAGGACTGCGGCCGCACAAAAAGAAAGGGCCGGCATCGCCGGCCCACCCAAAAGGCTTCCTCAACTCAGCGCATCGACAATTCCTGGCTGATGATTTTCGGAGTGATGAAGACCAGTAGTTCGGTCTTGTTGTCCTTTTTCTCGTTGTGCTTGAACAAGAATCCGACGTAAGGCATGTCGCCAAGGACAGGAATTCTCGTTGTGATGCTCCTTTCGTCCTGGGTATATATGCCGCCTATGACCACAGTTCCTCCGTTGTCTACTAGCACTTCGGTCTTGACATGCTTGGTGTCGATAGCGACACCCGCTCCAGTGGCTATCTGGGTGTTGGGGGAGTCCTTGTTGACATCGACAGTCAGGTTAACACGACCATCGGGTGTGATTTGCGGCTTCACCTTCAATGCCAGATTGGCCTTCCTGAAAGAGATGCTTGTGGCTCCGGAACTGGTGGCCTGCTGATAGGGAATTTCAACGCCTTGCTCTATCAGCGCCTCGACCTGATCTGCCGTTACCACACGCGGGCTGGAAATGATCTTCCCTTTCCCGTCTGCCTCAAGTGCGCTCACCTCGAGGTTAAGAAAACGGGTCGCCGCATTGTTAAACAGGACAAAAGAGAACTGGCCCGCTTGCTTGCCGGTAATATTCGAAGCGGGAAGGTTGGTGGAAAGACTGTTCGTAAAGAAATTCGGCGTGGTGGATATCTGGCCGGTTTGGAACCCCGACACTGCCAGTCCACCTCCAAAAAGAACCTTGGCGCCATCATTGAAAACCTGATTGGGCTGATACTGGTTATAACCGAGCCTGGCGCCCAGATTCTTCGTGAAATTATCTTCGGCCTCCACGATTCTCGCCTCGATCATAACCTGGCGTGCCGGCAGGTCGATCTCCTGGATCAGCTTCCTGACATCCTCGAGTCTGGAAGGGGAGTCAGTCACAAACAATTTATTGGTCCGTTCATCAACAATGACCGAGCCACGCTTCGACAGAACGGTCTGATCCTTGTTTTTGAGGAAATCAAATACCGACTTCGCCTTATGATAGTTCAGTTGAAAGACTTCTGTCCTGACCGGCTCCAGGTCCGTGATCTGCATGCGCGATTCAAGCTCAAGTTTTTCCTTGGCAGAAAGTTCATCGCGCGGGGCAATCCAGATTACATTGCCGTTCTTGCGCATATCCAAGCCCTTGGACTGCAAGATGATATCCAGAGCCTGGTCCCAGGGCACATCCTTTAGCCGCAGAGTAAGACTCCCGCCCACCGTATCGCTGGTAATGATATTGAAGTCGGTAAAGTCGGCTATGACCTGCAAGACCGCACGCACATCAATATTCTGGAAGTTCAGCGAAAGGCGTTCTCCTTGATATCCCTTGCGACTACCCTGTACGAGTTTGTTCGGGTCCTCGAATACCTGTTTGACCTCGACAACAAATTGATTGTCGCTTTGATAAGCATTGTGCTCCCACAAGCCCTTGGGAGTGATCACCATGCGTACATTGCCGCCTTGGGTGACGGTGTTAATTGAGGTTATTGGGGTGGCAAAGTCATTCACGTCAAGTTTCCGGCGCAATGCGTCGGGGAGCGATGCCTTTTGAAATTCAACTACGAGGTTCGTGCCTTGCTGTTTGATGTCAATACCTACATTGCTGTCAGACAGATCCACGACGACTCTGCCCTCGCCATTCTTACCCCGGCGGAAATTGATATCCCTCACGCTTGCCTGATCCGAAGCCTGCTTTGCTTCGGAGAATGAAGTGGCAGTTTTTTCTGCGGTCGGTTTCACAGCCGTATCGGCATTGGCGCCGGATACTGATATATAGATATCTTTTCCGTCCAGTCGGGTGCTTGTCTGCCTCAAATGCTTGAGGTTAAGCACGACGCGGGTACGGTTTGCGACTTGCACCAAGTTCACGCTGCGCAGGTCCCCCTCATTGAATGTCTTTGAGTTCGTTCCCAGCGCGTTGCTGGTTCCAGGAAAATCGAATGCGACTCTGGGTGGGTTGGATACGCTGAAGCTGGCTGGGGCAGCAGCAATGGGTTGGGACAGGGTGAGCTTAACGATCAGGTCTGCCCCCTGTTGGCTGGCGCTAACGGCCTCAATCGAATTCTGGGCCCAGGCGATATGACAAATCAGCAGGCTAACAACAGCCAGCCAGCAATGTCGGAATTTGCGATTTGACATTTTCATTTCCTGCCCTCCTGCTTCTCCTGCAGTTGCAAAGTACTGGTTCTCTCGGCGTAATCGCCAAGGGAATCGGGGACCAATTCCTTGAGTTTTATCTCTGAATCGCTGACGTCGATAATGATTCCGAAGTTCTGCCCCATATAGTTCCCGATTTTTACTTGATGCAACGTTTTATCTGCTTGCACTAATGCATGCACCATTTTCCCCTTTATGAGCGTACCCTCCATCTTCAATGATTCAAGCGGGTACGCCTCCAGAGGCTCCTTGCGTCTGTCAAGATCAGGCTTGATGCCGCCGCCACCGGCCTTGCGCTCGGGTTCGATTTTCGATGGGTTGTATGGGTCAAGCAGGTCGGCCGTGTCGTAGGCAGCGACAGGAAAATTCTTCACCTCAGGCAAGGGCGGAATCTTTCCTTTGAAATCCTTTGTGGATTCCTTCATCCATTGGCGCAAATCCTGATGTTCCTCCCCGCCACAAGCCATAAGGGAAAAACTAGCGAGCAGAATCATTGCGCGCTTCATTTTTTGCCCCCCTTCGCCTTTTGCTGAGCAGCTTTGGCTCTGCGCTGGGCAGCAAGCTCTTCTTCATCCAGGTAGCGATAGGTCATCGCTGTTGCGTCCATTCTGAGCTGAGCGCTCTTGTCCGGAAGAACTGCCAAGTTCGTCAATGAAACGATTCTCGATAGCTTGGCAACGTCGGCGGCGAAAGCCCCAAGATCATGGTAGCTGCCCGTGATCTTGAGAGTTATGGGCAATTCGGCGTAGAAATCACGCGCTGTCTCCCTGCCCGGCTTGAATAGCTCGAACTGCAAGCCGCGGCCCAATCCGGCTTGGTTGATGTCGATCAACAAGGCTTCCATCTCCGCCTTATTGGGGAGCTGCTTGAGCAGGGTGCCAAAGGTCTTGTCTATTTCGGCCAGTTGTTTCCGATATTCCTCAAGATTCACCGCCTGCTTTTTCTTGTCGAGATATTCGCTCTTCAGCTTTTCTTCCTGCTGCTGCTTGGCCTCAAGATCCTCAATCTGTGATTTCCAGTCAAACCACCAGCCTCCCGCCAGCAGCGCGACAAAAATACCGAGCAAAACAGTTGCCCTCGGTAAGGCCGGCCAAGTCCCGATATCCTTCGGATCGAGGGACTTGAAATCTTCAACTAGGGCCTGCAAATCGAATTTCTGCAGGTTTGGCATCTTGGGCAGGCTAGGTTTTTTCATGCCTTTTTATCCTGCTTTGGGGGTTGGCTGGGTGCGGGTTTCTTATCGCTTGGCTCGGGAGTCCTTGTAATTGAGACATTTAGGCTGAATTCAGCAAACCTCCGGTTACCCTGTGTAACTGCCTTGATCTCAACAAGATCAGGTTTTTCGAGCAGAGGAGAAGCCTCAAGTTGCCTCATCAGGGTTGAGACTCTTGCATTGGATTGCGCCAACCCTGAAATATTTATCCGATTGCCAGCTTGCTTGATGGCTTTCAAATAAATCCCAGCGGGAACCTGTTTGGCAAACTCATTGAACAACTGAACGGCTTCGGCACGGCTGCCCTGCAATGACTCAATAACATTTTTTCGGGAAAGCAAAGCGTTCGTTTGTTCCTTCAGTCGTTTGATCTCGTCGATATCCTTGTCCAGTATCGCGATTTCCTTCTTGAGGAAGGCGTTCTTGCCTTCCTGCTGGCTGATGTAGCCTGAAATGATTCCGTGCACCAGAACCACAATCAGACCGGCCAGGACGGCGATCAGGCCGGAGAGCGCGAAGAACTGCTGTCTGCGCGCCTTGCGCTTTTCCTCGCGGTGGGGGAGTAGGTTGATGCGAATCACTGGTCGAACCTCCGCATGGCCAGACCGCAGGCGACAAGTAGCGACGGGGCGTCGGTCGCCAGGTTTTTCGGCCGGATCCGCTGGGACAGGGCCATGTTGGCGAAGGGATTCGCGACGACGGTGCTGATCTGCGTCCTTCCCGACACGGCCTCATCGACGCCGGGGATCACGGCGCAACCTCCGGCCAGGACGATGTGGTCAACCTGGTTGTATTGGGTCGAGGTAAAGAAGAACTGCAGGGCGCGCGAGACTTCCAGCGCCAGGTTGTCGAGGAACGGCCGCAGCAGGTCGGATTCGAAGTTCTCGGGCAGGTTACCGCTGCGCTTGGCGGTTTCGGCCTCTTCCTGGCTCATGCCGTACTGGCGCATGATGTCCTGGGTCAGCTGGCTGCCGCCGAAGGCCTGCTCGCGCGCATAGACCGGCTGGTCGTTGCGCAGGATGGTGACGTTCATGACGTTGGCGCCGACGTCGATCAGGGCGATGACCTGGTTCTTGCCCCCTTCTGGAAACTGGCTCTCGACCAGCTCGAAAGCGGATTGGGCGGCATAGGACTCGACATCCATCACCAGCGGCTTGAGGCCCGCGGCCTCGGCCACGGCGACGCGGTCCTCGACCTTCTCCTTGCGCGAAGCCGCGATCAGGACTTCCATCTCATCGGGACTGCTGGGCGCCGCCCCGACCACCTGGAAATCGAGATTGACCTCCTCGAGGGCGAAGGGGATGTATTGGTTGGCTTCGGATTCGACCTGGACTTCGAGCTCGCGCTCGCGCAAGCCGGCCTGCACGATGATCTTCTTGGTGATGACCGCGGCGGCCGGCAGGGCCATGGCCACGAACTTGGTCGATGTCCCCATGCGCTTCCAGGCGCGCTTGACCGCCTCGGCCACCGCATCGAGATTGGTGATGTTGCCGTCCACGACGGCGTCGCGCGGCAACGTCTCGATCGCGTAGCGCTCGATCCGGTAGCTCCCCTTCGACACCTCTGCCAACTCGACCATCTTCACCGAAGATGAACTGATATCGAGCCCGAACAGCGGGCGCGCCTGGGGGTTGAATATCGAGAGATCTATCTGCAAGGAAAATCCTTTTGAATTCTCGTTAGTTAGGCGCAATACAGATAATTTACATTAAATCCTAGCAACAACTATGTTCCCTGTAAAGTATTTTTTACTTGCCGCTGTCGCACCAGCCCGACACTTCCGAAACGCCCTTCTGCCATGCGGCTAACAGATTGATTGTAAATGAGTAAATATCGAGCCCAAGGCGTTGCGCCCGGAGACATGCCGCCTCTGCGAACCGCACTGGTAGCCGAGGCATATAATGGCGCGCCTTGTTTCTGACGAGTTCTTCCTTGCCTACCGTTCTGCGCTGGATTGCCTACCCGATCTTGTTCCTGGCCGGCCTTGCCCTGATGGGCCTCGCCCTGCTGGCGATCGTGGTCGTCCTGGCCTATCCCCAGCTTCCCTCTCTCGAAGCCCTCACCGACTACCAGCCCAAGATCCCGCTGCGGGTCTATACCTCCGACGGCCATCTGATCGGCGAATTCGGCGAGGAGCGCCGCGCCCTGGTGCGCATCCAGGAGGTCCCGCCGACGATGAAGCAGGCCATCCTCGCGGCCGAGGACGAGCGCTTCTACCAACATCCCGGCGTCGATACGATCGGCGTACTGCGCGCCGCCTACGCCAACTTCAGCAGTGGCGGTAAGCGCCAGGGCGCCAGCACCATCACCATGCAGGTGGCGCGCAACTTCTTCCTGTCGAGCGAGAAAACCCTGGCGCGCAAGGTGTATGAGGCGCTGCTCGCCTTCAAGATCGAGAACAATCTCTCCAAGGACGAGATTCTGGAGATCTATATCAACCAGATCTACCTTGGACAGCGCGCCTACGGCTTCGCCGCCGCGGCACAGATCTATTACGGCAAGCCGTTGAAGTCCGTCAGCATCGCCGAAGCCGCCATGCTGGCCGGGCTGCCCAAGGCCCCTTCCAGCTTCAACCCGGTGGCCAATCCCAGGCGCGCCAAGCAGCGCCAGCTCTATGTCCTGCGGCGCATGCGCGAGCTGGGCCATATCGACGACGCCCAGATGGCCGAGGCGCAGAAGCAGGATTTGCGGATCAAGCGCGACGTCAACGAGTTCGGCGTGCGCGCCGACTATGTCGCCGAGATGGCGCGGCAGATCGTCTTCGAACGCTTCCAGGAGGAGGCCTACACCCGCGGCCTGCGGGTCATCACCACCATCCTCAAGGCGGACCAGGAGGCGGCCTATGCCAGCCTGCGGCGCGGGGTGATCGACTACGACAAGCGGCACGGCTATCGGGGCGCCACCGGCTTCGCCGACCTCGGCCAGCCCGGCAGCGCCCTCGACGAAACGCTAGAGGAAGCGCTGCAGGACGAGCCCGATTCGGACGACATCCACGCCGCCGTCATCCTCGAAGCCTCTCCCAAACTGGTGAAGGCCTATCGGCGCGGCGGCGAGACGGTGCAGGTGACCGGCGAAGGCCTGAAGTTCGCCCTGCGCATGCTGGAGGACAAGGCACCGGCCAACAAGCGCCTGCGTCGCGGCGCCGTCATCTACGTGCAGAAGGACGACAAGGGCCACTGGCAGATCGTCCAGCTGCCTGAGGTCGAGGCTGCCTTCGTCGCCGCCAACCCGACCGATGGGGCCATTCGCGCCCTGGTCGGCGGCTTCGATTTCAGCCGCAACAAGTTCAATCACGTCACCCAGGCCTGGCGCCAGCCCGGCTCCAGTTTCAAGCCCTTCATCTATTCTGCCGCCCTGGAAAAGGGCTTCACGCCGGCCAGCGTCATACAGGACGAGCCATTGACTGTGTCGGCCGAGGAAACCGGCAGCCAGGTATGGGAGCCGAAGAACTACGACGGCAAGTACGAAGGCCCGATGAGCATGCGCACCGGCCTGGCCAAGTCGAAGAACCTGGTGTCGATCCGCATCCTCAAGTCGATCGGCACCCACTACGCCCAGGACTACGTCACCCGCTTCGGCTTCGAGGCGGACAAGCATCCGCCCTATCTGACCATGGCCCTGGGCGCCGGCAGCGTGACCCCCTGGCAGCATCTGTCCGGCTACGCCGTGTTCGCCAATGGCGGCTACCGCATCCAGCCCTACATCGTGAAGCAGATCCTCGACGACAAGGGCAATGTCCTGGCCGAGGCCCAGCCCCTGTCGGCCGGCGACGAGAACCTGCGGGTCATCGATCCGCGCAACGCCTACCTGATGGACAGCATGATGCACGACGTCGTGCGGCGCGGCACCGCCACCCGGGCGCTGGCCCTGAAACGCAGCGACCTGGCCGGCAAGACCGGCACCACCAACGATTTCGTCGACGCCTGGTTCTGCGGCTACCAGCCGACCCTGGTCGGCGTCGCCTGGATCGGCTTCGACCAGCCGAAAAAGCTCGGCAACGGCGAGACGGGCGGCTCGGCCGCCCTGCCGATCTGGCTGGGCTACATGGAAAAAGCGCTGAAGAACGTGCCCGAGTCGCACATGCCGACCCCGGAAGGCCTGATCAGCATCAAGCTTCCGGGCGAAAGCGCCGGCGAGGCGGACAAGGGCACAGAGCTGATCTACAAGGAAAGCCTGCCGCCGCCGCCGCCGGATAACAACGATCCCGAATCGCCCCAGCGGATGACCATCCCGCCGGCCAACGTGTCGGGCTGATCAGGACAGGACGACGCGCTCGCCCGACTGTTCCGAAGCCATCCGGCTGAGCGCCTCGAACAGCTCGGCGCCGTCCCGGGTGCCCAGCCAGCGGCCGTCGGCATGACGGAAATGGAAGCCGCCCGAGCGCGCCGCCACCCAGATTTCGCGGGCCGCCGCATGGCGATTGACGATGATCTTGCTGCCGTCGCCGAATTCCAGCTCCAGCACGCCGCCCGGCTGCAGCTCGTAATCGATGTCGGCGCCGCAGGCATCCAGCGAACGCTCGATCCGTTCCAGCGCCGCCTTGGCCAGCGCCTCAAACTCGGTTTCTTCCATCCCTAGCCTTCTGCTAACATCGCCGCATCATGCGCACATCGACAATTTTGCTATTTTTGCTCTTCCTGGGCGCCTGCGGCACCCGGACCTCGCTCACCCTGCCGCCCAGCCCGGCGCCGGCCGGCGCCGCGAAAACCACGGCCCCGCAGACCCCTCCCGCCGATGATAGCAAAGCCGGCGGAAACGCCGCGCGATGAAAGGCTTCGCCTATCGTGACGGCATCCTCCATGCCGAGGAGGTGCCCCTGCCCGAGCTGGCGGCCCGCCACGGCACGCCCTGCTACGTCTACTCGCGCGCCGCGCTGGCGTCGCGCTACGCGGAATTCGGCCGCGCCCTGGCGGGGCGCGACGCCCTGCTCTGCTATGCCGTCAAGGCCAACTCCAACCTCGCCATCCTGAACCTGTTCGCCCGCGCCGGCGCCGGCTTCGACATCGTCTCCGGCGGCGAGCTGGCACGCGTCCTCGCCGCCGGCGGCGATCCTTCGCAAGTGGTGTTTTCCGGCGTCGGCAAGACAGCCGGGGAAATGCGCCAGGCGCTCGATGCCGGCATCTTCTGCTTCAACGTCGAGTCCGCCGCCGAGCTGGAGCGGCTGAACGGCATCGCCGGCCAGGCCGGAAAACGGGCGCCGATCGCGCTGCGGGTGAATCCGGACGTCGACCCCAGGACGCATCCCTACATCTCCACGGGGCTGCGCAGCAACAAGTTCGGCGTCGCCTATGGCGAAGCGCTGGCCCTCTACCGCCAGGCCGCGACGCTGCCGCACATCGAGGTGACGGGCATCGCCTGCCACATCGGCTCGCAGCTGCTCGATCCGGCGCCGGCGGCCGAGGCGGCGGGCAAGGTACTGGCCCTGGTCGGTCAGCTGGCGGCGGCCGGCATCGCCCTGCGCCACATCGATCTGGGCGGCGGCATCGGCATCCGCTACCGCGACGAAGCGCCGCCGGCGATCGCCGACTATCTCGCTCCGATCCTGGCGCAGCTGGCCGGCCGCGGCGAGAAACTCCTCTTCGAGCCGGGCCGGGCCCTGGTCGGCAACGCCGGCCTGCTGCTCACCCGCGTCGAATACCTCAAGCACGGCGAGGAAAAGAACTTCGCCATCGTCGACGCCGCCATGAACGACCTGATGCGGCCGGCGCTCTACGACGCCTGGCACGACATCCTGCCTGTCCAGCCCGGCGCCGCGGCGAAGGCGGAGTACGAGGTGGTCGGGCCGGTCTGCGAGAGCGGCGATTTCCTCGGCCACGCCCGCACGCTGGCGGTGGCGCCGGGGGATCTGCTGGCGGTGATGTCGGCCGGCGCCTACGGCATGGCCATGAGCTCGAACTACAACAGTCGGCCGCGCGCCGCGGAAGTGCTGGTGGACGGCGACCGGGCCTTCGTGGTGCGCGAACGCGAGGGCATCGCGCAACTTTTCGCGGGCGAGCATGTCCTGAACTGATCTTCCCCCGCCCCGGCCGCCATGCGCAAGCTTTGCCCGTTCCTCCTCGTCGCCCTGTCCCTCGCCGCCTGCCAGAAGGCCGAAGAGAAGAAGCCGGCCGGCCCGCCGCCGGCCCTGATCACCGTCACCCAGGCCAAGGCCGGTGCCATGGAGGTGGTCGAGGAGACCCTCGGCACGCTCGAAGCCGTGCTCGATCCGAAGCTCGGCGCCGAGGTGGCCGGCAAGGTGGTGCAGGTGCTGGCCGGCAGCGGCAAGGCAGTCCGCAAGGGCGAGCTGCTGGCGCTGATCGACGCCACCGACTTCGCCCTCCAGAACCGCGCCGACGAGGCCGAGCGCAAGCGCGCCGAGGCCCTGCTGGCGCAGCAGGAGCGCGTCGTCGAGCGCCAGCGCGAGCTGGCGCAGAAGGGCTTCATCTCGCAGAACGCCGCCGACGATGCCCGGGCCCAGCGCGACGCCCTGCGCGAGCAGCTGGCGGCGAGCCGCGCCCGCAGCGACCTCTCCCGCCGCAGCCAGGGCAAGGCCCGCGTCGTGGCGCCCTTCGATGGCACGGTGGAGACCACCATCGCCTCGGCCGGCGACTACGTCAAGGTCGGCGACCCGCTGTTCCAGTTCGTTTCCTCGCGCAAGCTGCGCGCCCACCTGCCCTTTCCCGAATCGGCCGCGCCGCGCCTGAAGAAGGGCCAGCCGGTGGTCCTCGGTTCGCCACTGCTGCCGGGTCTGGAAATCCGCGCCGCCGTCAGCGACATCAAGGCCGGCGTGACCGAGGCCGGCCGCGCCCTCGACGTCATCGTCGACATCGAAGGCCAGGACGGCCTGCGCCCCGGCGGCACGGTGAACGCCAGCGTGGTGGTCGCCCGGCGCGAGGACGCCGTGCTGGTGCCGGAGCAAAGCGTGGTGCTGCGCCCGGCCGGCAAGGTGGTCTATGTCGTCGCCGAGGGCAAGGCACTGCAGCATGTCGTCGAGGCCGGCGCCCGGCGCGCCGGCATGGTGGAAATCCTCAAGGGCCTGCCGGCCGGCGCCACCGTCGCGCTGGACGGCGCCGGCTTCCTCGCGCACAACGCGGCCGTCGTTGTCAAAGAGCCCGGCAAGGCCACCGCGCCAGGCGCCGACGGAAAAAGTCAGTCCCCGCAGCACGGCGCCGCAGCGCAAGCCCCCGCCCAGGCCGACGCGAAGAAATGACCCTGCCCGAGCTTTCCATCCGGCGCCACGTCCTGGCGTGGATGCTCAACGCCGTGCTGGTGCTGTTCGGCCTCATCGCCTACCAGCGCATCGGCATGGACCGCTTCCCCTACATCGAGTTTCCGGTCATCTCGGTGACGACGACGGTGAAGGGCGCCAACCCGGACATCGTCGACGCCAGCGTCACCAACCTCGTCGAGTCCGCCGCCAACACCGTGCCGGGCATCGAGCACATCCAGTCCACCTCCTCGCCGGGCGTTTCGCAGGTGAACATCACCTTCGCGCTGGAGAAGAATGTCGACATCGCCTTCAACGAGGTGCAGGCCAAACTCAACCAGGTGCTGCGCCGCCTGCCCAAGGACGCCGACCCGCCGGTGGTGGCCAAGGTCGAGACCAACACCCAGCCGGTGATGTGGCTGGCGCTGCAGGGCGATCGCACCCAGCAGCAGCTCAACCAGTACGCCGCCAACGTCGTCAAGAAGCGGCTGGAGACCATCGACGGCGTCGGCGAGGTGCGCCTCGGCGGGCGGCGCGACCGCACTATCCGCGTGAACCTGCTGCCGGCGCGCATGGCCGCCCACGGCGTCACGGCGCAGGACATCGCCGAAGCCTTCGCCAAGGAGCACGTCCAGCTCGCCGGCGGCTTCGTCGTCGGCCAGGCCACCGAGGCGCTGGTCAAGCTCGACCTCGAGTTCCACCGCATCGACGACCTCGCCGGCATGATCCTCGGCTACAAGGGCGGCTATCCGATCCGCCTCGCCGACGTGGCCGAGGTCGAGGACGGCCTCGCCGACTTCCGCCAGCTGGCCCGCTTCAATGGCGAGACCACCGTCGGTCTCGGCATCGTCAAGGTCGCCAACACCAACACCGTCGCCATCACCGAGACGGTGCTGGCGCGGCTGGAGAACGAGATCCGCCCGCAGCTGCCGCCCGGCATGCGCATCACGGTGGTCTCCAACGACGCCGTCTTCATCATGGAGATCGTCAACTCGCTGAAGGAGCACCTGATCGAGGGCACGCTGCTCGCCTCGCTGGTGGTGTGGTTCTTCCTGCGCTCGCTGCGCTCGACCCTGATCATCGCCCTGGCGATTCCCGTCTCGCTGATGGGCGCCATCGCCGTCATCTACTTCTTCGGCTACACGCTGAACTCGCTCACCCTGCTGGCGCTGCTGCTGCTGATCGGGGTGGTGGTCGACGACGCCATCGTCGTGCTGGAGAACATCTTCCGCCACCGCGAGGAAATCGATCCCGAGCCGGTCGCCGCCGCCGTGAACGGCAGCCGCGAAGTGGTCTTCGCCGTCATCGCGGCGACGCTGTCGCTGGTCTCGATCTTCGCCCCGGTGATCTTCCTCTCCGGCATCATCGGCCAGTTCTTCCGCTCCTTCGCGGTGGTCGTCACCTTCGGCGTGGTGGTGTCGCTGTTCGTCTCGCTGACGCTGACGCCGATGCTCTGCTCGCGCTACCTGAAGGTCGAGAAGCAGCACGGCGCGCTCTACCACCGCCTGGACCGCTTCTTCGGGGGGCTGGAGCGGCTCTACCGCGACCTGCTCGACAAGGCGCTGCGGCACCGCTGGAAGGTCGTCGCGCTGACCCTGGCGACGGTCGCCAGCAGCGCCTTCTTCTTCGCCAACATCGGCAAGACCTTCACGCCGGAACAGGACGAGGGCCGCTTCCTGGTGCGCCTGCGCGCGCCGCTCGGCTCGAGCATCGAGTACACGGATTCCCGCCTGCGCATGGTCGAGGAAATCCTCAACCGCCACAAGGAGATCGTCACCGAGTTCGCCCTGATCGGCTTCGGCTCGGCCGGCCAGGTGAACCAGGGGCTGGTCGTCGTCCGGATGGCGCCGCGCGGCGAGCGCACGCTGCGCCAGCAGGACCTGCTGCCCAAGCTGCGCAAGGAGCTGGCCGCCATCCCGGGCGCCTTCGTCTTCGCCGCGCCCTACCCGATCGTCGGCGGCCAGCGCGGCGAGCCGCTGCAGTTCGTGCTGGCCGGCGAGAACCTGCAGGAAGTCGGCCGCCTCTCGCGCGAGCTGCAGCAGCGCCTGGCGCTGGTCGCCGGCATCGGCCGGCTCGACACCGACCTGCAGCTCGACCTGCCGCAGCTGGTGTTCCAGCCCGACCGCGCCCGCATCGCCGCCGCCCAGCTCAGCTCGCAGGGCGTGGCGCTCGCCGTCAACATGCTCACCGGCGGCATCGACATCGCCAAGTTCAACGACGAGCCGGGCGACGGCCAGCGCTACGACATCCGTGTCAAGGGCCGCGAAGGCGAGTTCACCCAGCCGTCCGACCTGTCCAAGATCTGGCTGCGCGCCAAGGACGGGAAATTGGTGCGCCTCGACAGCGTCGCCTCGTTCGGCGAGCGCCTCGGCCCGGCGGTGATCGGGCGCTTCGACCTGCAGTACGCGGCCACCTTCTACGCCTCGCCGACCATTCCCCTCGGCGAGGCCGTCGCCAGGCTGCGCGAGGTCGCCGCCGAGATCCTTCCGGCCGGCTACCAGGTCAAGCTGGTCGGCCAGGCGGAGGAATTCGGCAAGACGCAGAAGTACATGACCTTCGCCTTCACGCTGGCGCTGGTGCTGCTCTACATGGTGCTCGCCAGCCAGTTCAACTCCTTCCTGCAGCCGGCCATCATCATGCTGGCGCAGCCGCTGGCCATCATCGGCGGCGTGGCGGCGCTGTGGCTGTTCGGCCAGACCCTCAACATTTATTCGATGATCGGCCTGGTGCTGCTGATCGGCCTGGTGGCGAAGAACTCGATCCTGCTGGTCGACCTCGCCAACCAGCGCCGGGAGGGCGGCCTGGCGGTCGACGCCGCACTGCGCGACGCCTGCCCGACACGCATGCGGCCGGTGCTGATGACCTCCGCCACCATCATCCTCGCCCTCTTCCCGGCCGCGCTGGGCCTCGGCGCCGGCGCTGAGACCAACCAGCCGCTGTCCATCGCCGTCATCGGCGGCATGATCTCCTCGACGCTGCTGACACTGGTGGTGGTGCCGGCGGTGTATTCGCTGGTGGAAGGCCGGCGGGAACGGCGGGCGTAAAAAAACGGCGCCCGCAGGCGCCGTTTTCCGGTCCGCCCGGACTCAATGCTTGTGGCCGTGATCCATGGTCGCCGGCGCCGCGAGGTCGCGCACCTCGGCCTTGATCTCGAGCGTCTGCACCTGCTTGTCCTTGCCTTCGATCTTCAGCGTGATCGGCACCACGTCGCCCTTCTTCAGCTGCTGCTTGAGATCCATCAGCATGACGTGGTTGCCGCCGGGCTGCAGCTTGATGCCCTTGCCGGCGGGCAGGTCGAGTTTCGGGATCTGACGCATCTTCATCACGCCGTCCTCCATCTTCATGGTGTGGATCTCGACCACCCCGGCCGCCGGGCTGGCGGCGGAGAGCAGCGCCGCCGCGTCGCTGCTGGTGATTTCCATGAAGGCGCCGGTGGCCTTCTGGGCCGGCGTGGTACCGCGCACCCAGGCGTCCTTGACGGCGACATCGGCCATGGCGGACAGGGAGAAGGCGGCGAGGCCGAGGGCGGTGATGACTGCTTTCTTCATTGCTGGCTCCTTGAGTTGACTGGTCGAATTGTATCAGCGCTGCCTCGACGGATCGGTAACGAAGCCGATGCGCACGAGGCCCGCCCTGGCCGCCGCCGACATCACCTGGGCGACGCGCTCGTAAGGCACCAGACGGTCGGCGCGGATGTGCAGTTCCGGCTGCGGCTGCTGCATGGCGGCGGCGGAAAAGTGCGACTGCAGTTCCTCCATGGCCACCGGCGCGCCGTTCCAGTGCAGGCTTCCGTCCTCGCGGATGCCGAGCTGGACGTGCTCCGGCCGCGTGATGTTCGGGCTGCTCGCGGCTTTCGGCAGGTCGATCTTCACCGAGTGCGTCAATAGCGGCGCCGTGACGATGAAGATCACCAGCAGCACCAGCATGACGTCCACCAGCGGCACCACGTTGATCTCCGCCATCGGCCCCTGCTGACCGCGCCCGTCGAAGCTTCCCATCGCCATGGCGTACTCCTTGTTCAGCGTTGCGCGGCGGCGCGTAGCTGACGCACCTCGCCGGCCGAGCTGTTGCT
>Ga0154020_10003686_pt1 | contig 18378 bp, 14 predicted proteins | sample Klosneuvirus_201_FD_109709 | JGI IMG/M metagenome (GOLD analysis project Ga0154020, IMG submission 109709) | Active sludge microbial communities from wastewater, Klosterneuburg, Austria - Klosneuvirus_20160825_MG | ecosystem: Engineered > WWTP > Aerobic digester > Activated sludge | place... | reverse complement strand
TGGTGCAAAGTGGTGAAATCATCATCGTCGATGAATTCACCGGCCGCATGATGGAAGGCCGCCGCTATAGCGACGGCCTGCACCAGGCTATCGAAGCAAAAGAAAAAGTCGATGTCAAGCAAGAGAACCAGACTCTCGCCACGATTACGTTCCAGAATTTTTTCCGCATGTACGAAAAACTCGCGGGCATGACGGGTACGGCCGACACTGAAGCCGAAGAATTTCGCAAGATCTACAAACTCGACGTGATGGTCATTCCGCCGAACCGTAAGATGATACGCAAAGACGCGGCAGATAAAGTCTACCGCACGCAACGCGAAAAATTCAATGCGATCGCCGAAGAAGTGAAGGATCTGCACCTCAAAGGCCAGCCGGTACTCTTAGGTACGATTTCGATCGAAAACTCAGAAAAGCTGTCACACCTGCTGACAATAAAAGGTATTCCGCATAACGTTCTGAACGCGAAACACCACGACCGCGAAGCTGAGATCATCAAAGAAGCCGGCCAGCGCGGCCGCGTCACGATCGCCACCAACATGGCGGGTCGTGGTACCGACATCATTCTGGGTGAAGGCGTCAAAGAGCTCGGCGGTCTGCACATCGTCGGGTCTGAGCGCCACGAATCGCGCCGCATCGACAACCAGTTGCGCGGCCGTGCGGGCCGCCAAGGCGACCCGGGCTCATCACGTTTCTACCTGTCGCTCGAAGACGAGCTGATGCGCATTTTCGGCTCAGACCGTTTGGGCCCGATCATGCAGCGTTTTGGCATGCAAGAAGGCGAAGCGCTCGAACACCGCATGGTGACGAATGCGATCGAGCGCGCGCAGAAACGCGTCGAATCGCACCACTTCGAGATGCGCAAGCACCTGCTCGACTATGACGACGTGATGAACAAGCAGCGCAAGTTCATCTACATGATACGCAATGAAATTCTCGACAACGCCGACATCAAAGCGCTGATTCGCGAATTTGCCGATGACGCGGTCAATGTGCGCATCGAGCAGCTGCTGCCCGGCAAAAAAGTGTCGGAATTCAATTTCGACGCGCTCAACGAATACCTGACGGGTGTCTTTCAGATGCGTTTCGATAACCTCGAAGAAGAGGTGCGCAATACCAGCAAGGCCGAGTTCATCGCCAAAGTGAGCAAAGCGGCCCTCGACGCTTTTAACGCAAAAGAAAGCGAAATCGGCAGTGAAAACATGCGCATTCTGGAGAAGATGATTGCGCTGCAGGTGATCGACCAGAAATGGAAAGACCACCTCTACCTGATGGACCAGCTGCGCGACGGCATCTGGACTCTAGGCTACGCGGAACGCAACCCGCTGGTCGAGTACCGCTTCAGAGCGTTCAACATGTTTGAAGACATGGTTGCCGCAGTCAAAGACGAAGTGACTGAATTTATTCTGCGCGCGCAGGTAAAAGAACAACTGCACGAAGAAGCGCCGGTCGAAGAAGAGTATCAGGAAATCGGCAGCGCACAGCATAACACGATGACTGGCTTTGACATGCGCGACGGTGTTGCCGCTCAGGCGCTCGCACAGGCACAGGCCGCAAACCGCCCGGCGAAAGGCACGTCAGAAGCAGCAAAGAACACCGCGGGCGGCGCAGCGCAGCGGAAATCGTCCCGCCGCCGGCGTTAGCCGTCGGCGGGCTGTCCGGCTGAAACATGCGCATCGGGCCTAGGCCCGATTGGCTCTGCACGCTGGGCGCAGCCCGTTTTGCATAGGGTTTGGCTCGCCAAACCCCAGCGCGTGCAGGGGCAAGCATGTTTCAGGACAGCAAGCTACTTCCCCCACTTCGACTGAATGTACGCATCGCGACCTGAACCCGAACGATAGCGGTAATAATGGTCGGGATTCTTCTTGTAATAATCCTGGTGGTAATCTTCCGCCGGCCAGAATTCACCGGCAGGTACGAGTTCGGTCGCAATGCGCGAGAATTTTCCAGTACGCAGTAAATCCGCCTTCGACTTCTCGGCTGCCGCCTTTTCGGCCGCGTTGCCATAATAGATATAGGTTTTGTACTGCGGCCCGCGATCGTAGAACTGGCCATCGGCCTGCTCAGGGTTGATGTTGCGCCAGAACACCTCGAGCAGCTTTTCATAGGTGATCTTTTTTGGGTCATACACCACGAGCACCGCTTCGGCATGCGTGGTGCGACCGTATGACACCTCGTCATACGTCGGATTTTTTTCTTTGCCGCCGGTATATCCGGAGATGACGGCTTTCACTCCCGGTAATTTTTCAAACGGCGGCTCCATACACCAGAAGCAGCCGCCGGCAAAAGCCGCGGTCCACAGTTGTGAATTATTTTCTTTGTACGGCCGCGGCAGACTGAAGGCGCCTTTGCCGCCGGCAGTCACAGTCTCACCACAGGCAAAAATGAGCGCAGCGGCAAACACGAGAGAAATATATTTTTTCATCCAGTAATCCTCCATTGTCGACAACTTTTGCTGTCGGCTAAGTAAGTTTTGCAAAAGCCAAAATCAGGAGCGCGAATGCCCCGATTCGCGCGCATTCATGCGTTCGCCTGAGCGGTTTCTTCGAAACCGCTTGGCGAACATGACTTTTGCAAAAGTTACGATATTAGTTTGTCGTTATTGCAGAAGAAATATGACAAATTATTGACACTATTGCCAAAACAAACGTATATTGTGCGCAACAAAACAGCGAGTGTAACCCACCGGGCCTTGTAAACCCGAAGTTGCACTCCCAAAAATTTCAGGAGTCTAAATGAACATATCAGCTTTTTCCGATCACGGCGCATTTCTGTTCCGTTACTTTCATATCATTGGCGGCGTTCTGTGGATTGGCGTACTGTGGTACATCAACTTCATCCAGGGCCCATACGTGAACTCGATCGAAGCGGCCATGCAGACTGCGGCGAAGCAAAAACTTTTCCCGAAAGTCATGTGGTACTTCCGCTGGGGCGCAATGCTCACGTTCTTGACCGGTCTTGGCCTGATCGGCCTCAAAGGTTTTGATCCGATGAGCCCATACAAGCTGGGCACAGAACAGTGGAATGCCTGGTTTGCCAAAATCTACCCCGGTTTTATGTTTGCGACGATCATGTTCCTGAACGTCTGGTTCGTCATCTGGCCACGCATGAAGAAAGTAATTGCTGCAGCAAACGGTGAAAAAATCGACGGAGTTCCAGCGATGGCACGCCGCGGTTTTCTCGCATCACGCACAAACACCCTGCTCTCTGTGCCGATGCTGTTCTTCATGGCAGCCGCACAGAACCTGACCCTGAGCGGTGTGAGCGCAGCGAAACTGCAACTGTGGATTATCGTTACCACCGTTGTCTTCCTGTTGATTGAGGCGAACGCACTGCTCGTCTCGAACGACCCGGCCAAGAAGCCTGCAACCTTCAAACCACTCGAATCCGTCAAAGGTGTGATCCACATGGGTCTGCTGCTGACGATTCTGCTCTATGTGGGTGTTGAAGTACTGCTCAAATAAACCTCACCCCCCCGGCCCCCTCTCCATTAAATGGAGAGGGGGAGCGAAAGCGCATTCGCCCGATTGCGAAAAAATGATTTCGTTCCCCTCTCCACAATGTGGAGAGGGGATAGGGGTGAGGTCATAAAAAAGCCCGCGTCAGCGGGCTTTTTTATGGCCAGACCTTGTGCGGCTGCGCCGCACAAGGTCTGGCTTCACGAAGCCTGTTTGTCATACTGTTTCAGCGTCGGCTGCGCCAGGTGGTAGTTCTGGTTATCCCAGGGGTGAAAGTCGGGCTTGTAATATTCGAGAAATTTCTCAACACTCATCGCCGCGAGGTTGTACTTGCCGAAAAAGACGTCGGCGATGGTCAGCCATTCGCGCCAGTTAAAGAGTGATTTATCCTGCGCCATGAAGTAGAGCGTGTTGCCAAAGGTGATGAGATAGAAGCCGACGAGAGCGACATTCATGACACCCGTGCGCAGCACGTAACTGTCGTCGATCGCCATCAGCTGGTCGTAAGCCACGGCTTTGTGCTCAATCTCTTCTGCCGCGTGCCATTCAAACAGCCGCCGCATCTCGGGGTGCATCTGTTTCACCAGATCGGGATTTTCAAAATAAATTTCGCCAAACATCGCAGTGAAATGTTCAAGCCCTGCCACCAGTGCATAGTTTGCCTTATCAGGAATTGCATTTTCGAGCCAGTCAAAGGCCACCTTCTGCACGACCCAGACTACCGGGTCGAGGTTATAACCCTGTGCGCGCAGAATATCCCACAGTTTTTCATGCTGAGTGGCGTGCATGGTCTCTTGCCCGATAAAACCCTGGATATCTTTTTTGATTTTCGGGTCGGTGACTTCTGATAGCGCCTTCTTTGACCAGCGCACGAAATAGCGTTCTGCGTCGGGAAATATCGCAGTCCATGTGTTGAGCATGTGCGTCAGAAATGCGCTATCGGCAAACCAGTGCTTCGGCAGCGAATCGTCGAAACTCACCTGTATGCGATGGGGTTTGATTTGTTCGGGGGATTTGCGATCCATCGTTATCTCCTTACACTGCTGCAGTGCGGTTTGCCCAGCGTTCGACGTGCGGCAGCGCGTCGTCGAGGTAGTATGCATTATTTTCGGTGATGTGGATGATCTCTTCCCATTTGACGCCGAAAGCATCGCCGGTTTCGACACCGATGTGTGGCTCCACCGCCCACAGGCCCGGATCGGCAGAGACGCGCGAGTCTTCGGCCCATAGCGCGGTGTGGTTGTCCCATGGGTTGATAAGGCGACTCACCTCTTCTGCCGCAAGATAGAGACACGTCGAGACTTCAAAGCCCCACACTGGAATGCGTGGCAGAAAACGCGTGGGTATCTTGCCGACTTTGTGGCCCAGAACGCCCTGCGGATATTTGGCGTGGCAGTTTTCATAGCCGAGGTCAGCCAGGGCAACGCTGACATCCGCATAAATTTCGGCCATGGTCTTCTCTTTACAGACGCCTGCGAGAATGAGCGGGCGGAATACCGCCAGATCGTCGAGCGCCTTTTCGACGCGCTCATTGTGGCCGAACGCATACGAATAGCCAATGTCAGCCGCGCAGTCATTGAAGATCGGTGCCACGTCCAGAATGACGCACATGCCTTCTGTCAGCTGCGTTTCAGTCGGCATAAATCTCTGCCCGAAATGCGGGGGCAACAGCTTGGTTGGAAAACTGCGCGTATCGAACGGGCGATCGATGCCCTGGAAAGCCGTGCGTGCGCCAAACCAGGCAAACGGCGCATGGAAATAGCGGCCGATGCCGTAGGATTTCAATTCCTGATCGATCAGCTCTGCGGCATAGCGTTCAGTATCGCCGGCTTTGAGCTTTGCTGCGACTGCAGTAACCGCCTGATAGGCCAAACGCTGGCATTCGCGGAAATTCGCGACATCGGTGTCTGTATAGAATTCTTTTGACATGGGTGACGGAGATATTGTTGAACAAAACGTCAACTTTATATCGAATTATGCATTCGAAGCTTAGCCGGTAGGTAATTCGTGGCGTAGCCACGAATTACCTACCGGCCATTGGATTATGGCTTGCCGGGTGCGCTTTGTTTCCGCGATTGTGAGCATAATGTCCAGCGTTGAAGCATATCTGTCACTGGCGGTGATGGCACTACTGATCTTTACATCCGCCGCCTACACCCTGTATCTGCGGTTTTTGCCGCTCAGATATGTGCTCTATGGTTTTCGTATTGCGCTGACCGGCCTCGGTAAAGAAGATGAAGGCAGTTCGCTACCCAAAACACAGCGCGGCGGTGAAATCAATAACCTGCGTGCGATGTTTCTTGCCGGCAGCATTCAGGCGAATGCCGCAGTGCTGCTCGGTATACCGGTAATTGTACTGTGGGGCGGTGCCGCTTCACTCGTCTGGGTGGCTTTGTTCGGCATTCTGTTGGCGACGCTGCGTTTCGCTTCAGGCACGCTCGCGATGCGCTACCGCGAAAGGCGCGAACACGAATGGCTGGGCGGTGCGCGCGAAATCATCTCGACCACCTTCTGGGGTGAAGGCGGCGGAAAAATTTATGCCCTACTCGCCATCGCCATCTGCATCGTCTGGGGGGCCACTGCGCAATCGGAGCTATGGCATAAGTTTTATACGAATCCCGATAAGGTCAGTCAACCGCTCAAGATCGGCGAACATCTTTTTTCGAGTGCATGGGCGCCGACTTTTATTGTGCTGACGGGTTTTCTTCTGAGTCTCGGCAGCCTGCGCCGTATCGGGCGTATCGCTGCGTTTATTACGCCGATCGTGACGACGTTGCTGTTAATTCTCGCCATTTTTATCGTGTCGCAGAACAGCGCGAAAGCCGCCGAATTTGTTTCGCAGGCTTTTGCGCAGGCGCTGAATTTCAAAAGTCTCGCGGCCGGTATGGTGACCGCGCTCTTGGTTTTTAAGTGCGCGGTTTTTGCCGGCATTGTCGCCCCCGAAGAAGCCACCGGCATCTCCGCTTCGGTCACTGCCGCATCGGTCAACGACTATGCGGTCAAACAGGGGCTCGTGTCGATGTCGACCGCCCTCTTCTACACCACACTCGTGATTCCGCTGCTCTGTCTCGCATACGCGATCGGCCTGCCCGAAGTGAAAGGAGCCGACGCAGCGATGGGTGGAGTAAAATCTCTGCTGGCACCGGCACCCGCTGCGGCGAGTGAAATGATCCGCCAGGTGCAATATTCGCTCGCACACATATTTTCGGCGTCGCTCGGCCGCGGCGGTTTTCTGATCATTGCGCTCTCGGCTTTTGCGCTCGGTGCGATTGCCGCGGCGGTGTGGATTGTCATTCTCGAGCGCCTGCTCACCTCACTGGGGTTCAGAAAGGCCATATGGCCGGCGCGCATTTTGTTCGTGCTGGCGTTTGCACTGTCGGCGCGCTTCTCTAACCTGTCTGACAAAGTGCTCGTCTCGTCAGTCCTATTTTCGCTCGTCGCATTCATCTTTCTCACGGCACTTTTGTCGAAGGTGCGCGAAGTGCGCGTTATGGCGCGTGAATATTTTGATCTGTATCCGCACAAGCACGACCTCGGCGTGAAATTTTATGTGCTGCTGTTGACACTGCTGCCCAAGAACATGGTTTCAAAGCTCAACGGTTTTCTTGCGGGGCTGAGGCTGCCGCGTTTCATGATGACGCCGATTGTGCTGGCTTTTGCACGCATCTACAAAATCAATATCCAGGAAGCGGAGCTCGAAATACGCGACTATGAATCGCTGAACAACTTCTTCACGCGCGCGCTCAAGAACGGCTCGCGGCTCATCGACCAGAAAGACACCGTCATCATCTCGCCGGTTGACGGCCGCCTGCTGGTCGCCGGCAGCCTCGAAAAAGGCCAGTTGTTGCAGAGCAAAGGCATGGAATCGTCGCTGCAGAACCTGTTGGGCAACGACCGCTTCTATAAACGCTTTCTCGGCGGTCACTACATGACCATCTACCTCTCACCACAGGACTACCACCGCATCCATTCGCCGGTCGAGGGCCGCATTCTGGGCTATTATTACCAGCCGGGCAAGCTGTTCCCGGTCAACAACCTCGCGGTGAACTCGATCAACCAGCTGTTCTCGAAAAATGAACGCCTGATCACGTATATCCAGAGTGACCGCGGCCTCGTCGCCGTGATCAAAGTCGGCGCGACTTCGGTGGGCAAAATCCGTGTCACCTATGACCCCAACATCGCGACCAACCGCTGGATTCGCCTTGCGAAAGAGCACATGTACGAAGAAGAGATTCTGATCCGCAAGGGCGCCGAGCTCGGCCGCTTCGAGATGGGGTCGACCGTCATGCTGCTCTTCGAAAAAGATACCGTCGAGCTGCTCGACTTTGAAGAAAAACAGAAGATGATTTTCGGCCAACCCATCGCCCTCTTCACCAATAAGCCGGCGGCACCCGCTAAAGCTGTTAAAGCCGGGAAAGGAGCGCGCAAATGAAAATAGGCATCGTCGGTCTCGGCAAAATGGGTTCTGCCATTGCACAGGGACTTTCTGGCAATTACGAAATTACCGGCTTCGAAAAAAGTGAAGCCGTCACCAAATCGCTCAGGCCTTCATTACTGAAAAAAATCCGCCTCGCCGAATCTGTCGATGCGCTGATGGACGATGCAGAACTCATCATCATTGCCACAAAGCCTGCGCAGGTCGCACAGGTTGTCGAATCGGTACCCGATCACCGTCTGGTGATCAGCATCGCGGCGGGAATTTCGCTGAAGACACTCGATGCTTCGCGCCGCGAAAATGGGCCGACGATTCGCGCGATGCCGAACACGCCGCTCCTCATCAAACGCGGCATTACGGCTTTTGCCGGCAACAAGTTCTGCACCGATGACGACATTCAACTGGCGCGCGACATTTTTGAAACAACCGGCGAAGTCATCTATCTCGAACAGGAAAAACTGCTGCATGCTGTGACCGGGCTTTCGGGTTCAGGCCCCGCTTACGTTTATCTGTTTCTGCAGAATCTCGAAGACGCGGGTGTGCTTTTGGGCCTCTCGCGCGCCGACAGTCGCCGCCTCGCGATCCACACCGTGCTCGGTTCCGCCGAACTCGTGCGCCAGTCGCAGGTGGCACCGCAGGAACTCATACACGACGTGACATCTCCCGGTGGCACGACTGCCGTTGCGCTGAAGTCGCTGCACCGCCATGCTTTCCCCAATGCAGTGCTCGAAGCGGTGACCGCGGCGACACGCCGTTCGGTCGAACTCGCAACCGAGGGAGCGCCACGCAACACCCCGACAGATTGATTCGAGGCGCGCATGGGTAAGAGCGCTCTTACCGAAACGGAGATTCTACGCCTTCTCTCGCGCCTGCGCTCTTCGGCGGCGAATCCGCTCAAAGCCGACGACATCGGTTATTTCCGCGGCGGCAAGCAAACATACGCCGCCACCGATTCGCTGATTGCCGGCGTGCACTTCAGGCACGACTGGCTCTCGCCGGCTGAAATCGCATGGAAACTGTTCGCGCGCAACTGGTCTGACTTTCTGTGTAAAGGAATTCAGCCAACGGCCGCGCTGTTGAGCCTCGCGCTCACGCGCACAACCGCACAGCGATCTTTCGTCGCGCCATTTCTGCGCGCGCTCGATCGCCTGTTCACCACACATGGCATCACACTCACCGGCGGTGACACGGCGCACTCGACGAACGATGTTTTCACTCTGGCGTTTTTCGGCACGCGCGGTAAGCTGATCCCGCGCGCCGGCAAGGCTGTGCGCCCCGGCGATCTCGTAATGCAGTTGGGTGGCGTCGGCGGCAGCAACTATGCGCTCGAAGGCCTGCTCACTGCAGGTGGATTGAGCCCGCAGGAAAGATCCTGTTTTGCCAGACCGCAGATTTTACCCCAACTGCCGCAGACAAAATTCCTCAAGGCAACCATCGACCAGAGCGACTCGGTACAAAAAACATTGCAGCTGTTGGCAGACGCCAATCAGGCCGTGTTGCGCATCGACGTGGATTCGATTCAGCCCTCGCATCACCGCGTATTTTCCGATCTGCATCCGGCCACGCAAATTCTGAATGCGGCAGAAGACCTCGCGGTCTTTGCCATCGCCTCGCCCGCAATAATCAAAGGTTTTGACCGCGGCACACAGGCAAAAGGCAGTCATACTTTTCGCGCTGTCGGGAAAGTGGAATCCATCCATACACGGGCACCGCGGGTGGATTATCACCTGGACGGCGATCCGGTAAAGCCGCCCAGAGATGACTTCGAACACTTCACCTGAACGCCGCAGCCCGACACCCGCTTTTAGCGGGCCGACGGTCGTTCTGCACCGGCCGCAGATTCCGCAAAACACTGGCAATATCTCGCGGCTCTGTGTCGCGGTCAATAGCCCGCTCATGCTAACAGGCAAAATCGGTTTTGATTTTTCGAGCTCTGCCGTGAAGCGCGCAGGCCTCGACCACTGGGAGCATCTCGACTTCCGTTATTTTTCGCGTTTCAAAGAATTCTGCGGCTTTGCCGCCGGCAGGCGCATTGTTGCGGTGACAAAGGCTGCGCGCGTCTCTGCGCTCGATTTTGACTTCGCCGCCAGTGACATATTGCTGTTTGGCAATGAGACGATGGGCCTGCCGCCGGCATTGCTCAAACGCCTGCCGCACCAGGTGCAGATTCCCATGTGGGGGCCGGTGCGGAGTCTCAATCTGTCGAATAGCGTGGCAGTGGTCGCCTACGCGCACATCCGCAGTGTGTACGGGTCAGACCTGTCGCACATGGCCGCTGAATTCCCCCGGACTTACTATAAGAAGTATCATGAAATCCGTTAGCCTTTTGCCCGACGTCGTGCGCCACGCGCTGCGCGATTTTATCAATCCGCTGGCGAAAGGCGAAGCGCCGCCCGCGGCACCTCTCAATAGCTATCCGCTGATCGCGCACGAGCATGCGCTCGCCGGTTCTCCACGGCGCACGCTGTGGGTTGTCAGCGACGATAACATCGCACTCGAATGGCTGCGCGCCTGGACCTCGCTCAAAAACGCCGACAAACGCAAGTATGAAATCGCGGCGCTCGTGTCGTGGGGAGTGATTCCTTACAGCTACGCCGCGGCCGACAAAGAAAAAGAATACCAGCGCACGCGCGCCGAGTTTTTGATTCAGTCTGCTCAGCCCTGTACGATCGTCGCATCGGTCGAGGGTCTGAGCCAATTCATCGCGACAGACGGTTCGACCGCCGGCAGCGGGCTTGTGCTCAAATCGGGCACGCGTATTCTGCGCTCAGATCTCACAGCGTTTCTCGGTGGCGGCGGTTATGCGCACACAGTGCCGGTGACGCGCCCCGGCGAATTCTGCATTAAAGGCAATGTGGTCGATGTTTTCCCGCCCGATCTCGATTACCCGGTGCGGATGGATTTTTTCGGCGACGACATCGAATCGATCAAGACCTTCTCGCACGAAACGCAGCGCAGCATTCAGGCCGTTGCTGAAGTCAGACTTTTGCCGCTGCGGCCCGAAACGCATAACCTGCAGGAACAGATTGTTAAACTGGTCGGTACGCTGAAAAAGAACAGCGACGAACTACCACCGATTCTCGCGAGCGCGGGGGCGAACCTCGCGGGCTATGCCGATGTGTATCCTGCGCTGCGCGAGTGCTCGGCGATACACAAGCTGTGGAAAGACAATATTTTTGTCTGCGATACCGACGCGGTGCTGCAGCGCCTCGTGACGATCAGCAACGAACGCAGGTATCTCTTTGAACGCGGCGAGGGCCGCTACCGTCTGCCACCCGATGAACTCTACGCGCCGTTAGACGAAATCGAAGCCTTCCTTTTGGGCGCGCTGACCCTGCCACTGACGGGCGATGCAAAAGACGCCCCGCTTAGAGATGCACCCCGCTTCGGTGGCCGTCTGGGCCTTTTAAAGGAGAAGATCGCTGAAGAAACCGGAAAACAATTCTTTTACCTGATTGAATCGGAAGGCCAGCGCGAGCGGTTGACGAATGCCCTAGGCATGGAGGCCTCAGGGTCTGCGCCTGGCACGAAGCCATCTTCGGCGCAGACCAAAGGCATGGAGGCCTCAGGGTCTGCGCCTGGCACGAAGCCATCTTCGGCGCAGACCAAAGGCATGGAGGCCCAAGGGTCTGCCGAACAAATTATCCCGGTATTTTATCCGCATGGTTTTGAGACCGAATCGCTGTGTGTTCTGACTGAAAACGACGTCTTCGGCCGCGTGGTCAAAAAATACGCCGCTGACAAGAACATCAGCAAGATACTCGATAGTTATACCGACCTGAAAGAAGGCGATTACGTCGTGCACGTCAACTACGGTATCGGCCGTTTTCATGCGCTCAAGCGCATGAAGGTGCAGGCCGTCGAGCGCGATTTTCTCGAACTCGCTTTTGCCGACGGAGACAAACTGTTCGTGCCGCTCGACCAGCTGAACCTGGTGCACAAATACATCGGCTCGACCGAAAATCCGCACCTCGACCACCTTGGCAAAAAATCGTCGTGGGCCAAGACCCGCGCACGCGTCAAACGCCTCGTCGATTCAATCGCACAAGAGTTGCTCGAACTCTATGCACACCGCATGGAGCAGAAGGGCTTTGCCTTTCCCCCCGATTCGAGCTTTCAGCATGACTTTGAAGCTGCGTTCCCTTATACCGAAACCGAGCACCAGCTCGAGGTGATTCAGGCAATCAAACAGGACATGGAATCCGACAAGGCGATGGATCGCCTCGTGTGCGGCGACGTCGGCTTCGGCAAAACCGAGGTCGCTATCCGTGCTGCGTTTAAGGCTTCAATGGCCGGTAAGCAGGTATGCATACTCTGCCCGACGACAATTCTCGCCTTTCAGCACTTTCGCAGCTTCACGAAGCGTTTCGCCGACTACCCGGTCAAAATCGATTTTATCAGCCGCTTTCGCAGCACATCCGAAGTGGGTGAAATTAAACAGAAACTCGCCGCGGGCAAAATCGACATCATCATCGGCACGCATGCGCTCTTATCTGACGATGTGCGCTACAAATCGCTGGGCTTACTCATTGTCGACGAAGAGCAGCGCTTCGGCGTGCAGCACAAAGAAAAACTGCGGCAGATGCGCACAAACCTCGACTGCCTGGCACTCACCGCGACGCCAATACCGCGCACATTGCATATGTCGCTCGCCGGCATTCGCGATCTGTCAATCATCGAAACTCCCCCGGCAGACCGGCGTAAAATCGAAACTCATGTGCTGGCCGAGAACGAAGAGCTTTTGACCCTTGCGCTGAAACACGAACTCGAACGCGGCGGCCAGGTTTATGTGCTGCATAACAAGGTGAAGACCATCGATGCGCAGGCAATCCGCCTGAAAAATCTCGTGCCCAATGCGCGTATCGCGATTTTGCACGGGCAGATGCCCGAAAGCGAGATTGAAGAGATCATGGTGGATTTCTACCAACACGCATATGACATTCTGGTGAGCACGACCATCATCGAATCGGGAATCGATATTCCGAATGTGAATACATTGATAGTACTTTCTGCGCATGCATTCGGCCTGGGGCAACTTTACCAGCTCAAGGGCCGCGTCGGCCGTTCAGACAGGCAGGCGTACGCATATTTTTTCTATCCACCTCCAGGCTTATTCACTCTCAACGGCGATGCCGAGCGCAGGCTTGAAGTGCTTTCTGAATATGACGATCTCGGTTCAGGCTTTCGTATTGCAATGAAAGATCTCGAAATCCGCGGCGCCGGTAACCTCTTGGGCAAAGAGCAGAGCGGCGAGATCGTCGAGATCGGCTTCGAACTCTATACGCAGATGCTGAACGACAAGATCGCCGAGCTCAGGGGGCAAAAGCGCCTCACAGACGATTTTAACAGTGTTATTGTGCTGCCGTGCGACTGGTATTTCCCCGACGACTATATCGCCGACACCAAAGAAAAAATGGAATTCTACAAGGCTTTTTCTGCCGCGCAGAGCATGGAAGAATTCCGAGAGATACGCGAAGCTCTGCTTGACCGATTCGGTAAACCGCCGGAGATGGTGGAACTGATGCTGCTCTACGAAGAAATACGGCAGATCGCCAACTCACTGCACCTTGAAAAAATTGCGATCGGCGCAGAGGCAGCAGCGACCGGCATCAGGGCAGCAGATATTCGCACACCGGCCACAATGCCATACCTGATTGTCGCTGCCGACCACAGGCTCGACATGCAAAAAGTGCAGGCGCTTTTGACTCGCGACAAGCGCGTCAAACTCGACCCGGCCGATGCACGCCGCATCAACCTCGATATTCCCGTAACACCACAATTCGCATTTTTTCGCGAGTTGCGCGCTCTGCTGCGCCATCTTGCGGCAGACGCCGAAACAACCTGACATGCAGCTCGCGCACGAAATCTCCGCGGCCCGCTCATACCGCGATGTCGCGCGCATGCTGTTCCAGCACCTGTCGCGCCGCTCAGCCCTGCGCGCGGTGGCGGTACAGGATAAACTGGGTCTGTGGCATACGTACCCCGGCAGGCGTCCGCGTCTCAACACCGAAGGATTTTCACTACTCGAAGAGCCACAGCGGGTTGCGCTGAAGACTACGGGAATCAGTTCTCCGCTGCGTTCGGTGGCCGGCAAAATCAAAACGCTGCTGCCGGTGCTGCGCGTGAAACTCGAAGCGATCGATATACACGAGCGACTCGCCCGCAGCGATTTTCTCCGCGGTGCAGAAGAACGACTGCGCCATGCAACCGAACGCAGAAAGCACCGCAGTCTGAGGCGCGAAATTGACGCCAAAATCGGCGTCTTCAGCCGGCATTCGCACGACCTCAAAACACCACTATCGATGATTGTCTTTCCGCTCGAAACGATGGTGCTTCACGAAGAGAAAATTCCGCCGAAGCTGCGGCTGAAACTGGAAAATCTGAAACTCGCAGTCTATAGCGCGCTGCGCGGTGTCACAAATACGCTCGATGCGGCACGCGCGCTCGGTGGCCGGCGCAAAACGCAGCTCACTCCGCACAATTTATCGGATTTTGTGCGCCAGGTTGCAGAAGTTTACGCGATTGTTTTCGAAAGTTATGGCAGCAGCCTGACGACAGATATCACGCCCGGCATCGTGGCGGAAATCGCCCCCGTGCAGATGGAAAAGGTACTCAACAACCTGTTCAGCAACGCCATCAAACACAACATACCCGGCAGCCGAACCGTGGTGGCGCTCGCCATCGTGCGCGGCGCGGTTGAAATATCGGTGTCAGACGGCGGGTTGGGTATCAACTATGCCGGCAATTCGGTCGCGCGCGAGCAGGAAAAAGTGCGTGGTGGCTGGGCGTTCAGCTCACATGGTTTCGGGCTGAAAATTGTGCGCGAGCTGGTGCGCGCGAACCGCGGCCGCTTCACACTCACCTCTAAAACCGGCGTGGGTACAGTTGCGACAGTACGGCTGCCGATGGCGAAGAATGCAAAAGCCGACATGCAAAATCTGCGGACATTTCGATTTGATCATACATTCTATGAAGTCGAGCTTTTAGCCGCAGAGCGCACCGCACTGTCGCGCCGACCTAGAAATTAGGCGAGATCCTGCGCGGCGGCGTCGAATTTTTCAAATTCAAAGATAAATCCGTCGGCCATCGCGCGCTTTGGCACTGCGCGCACACTGGCCAGCAGCATCTCATTGCCAAAATCACCCGGCAGGTGTTTCAGTACAAACTGCGGCACATGCATGATCGCATGGCGTTTGAAGACTGCCGCGAGAATTTCTGTCAGACTTGCATTGGTCACGGGTTCCGGTGCGGTCGCATTGATCACTCCGGGAATAAATTTTTCGAGATAATGCACAAGCAGGCGCATCATGTCATGCTCATGAATCCATGAGAAGTATTGTTCGCCAGAACCGAACTGGCCGCCGAGAAACGCGCGGAACACTTTGCGCCAGACGGTGAACACACCTGCCGTGTTGGAAAGCACCGGCGCAATGCGAAAGATTGCCAGCTGCTCCCTGTCGAAAGCGCGCAGCGCGGCGGTCTCCCATTCGACGCAGGTATCGGCAAGAAATCCCCTGCCTGGGTCGGCGGCTTCGGTGAGAATATCGTGGCCACGGTCACCGTAATACCCGGTCGCCGATGCCTGCAAAATTTTCAGATCTGGATTTTTGGCCGCCTTGACGAGTTCGGCCAGAAGCTTCACCGAGTCGACCCGGCTGCTGAGAATTTCATTCTTCACCTTTCCGGTCCAGATACCGGCAGCAATACTCTTACCCTCGAGATTCACCACCGCACCAGCGGTCTTCAACACCTCGATCTGTGCGGCTTTGTCTGCCCTATCGAGAATCGTGAATGCGGGGTTAGCGGCAAAACGGTCGGGGTGGCGACTGACGATCACCACCGGCACCTTGTTTTGTACAAGTTTATCGGCGACCAGGGAGCCGATCATTCCCGCACCGCGTATCATGACTGGTTTCATTGCCGCAGCCGGTCGCAATGCCGGCACCTCAGCAATCCTTTTTTGAGTTTGCCTGCGGCCCGCGCCGGCGGCCAGAATTTATGGGCGGCCCGTGATTTTTGCTTGGCCGTGATCTGCCAACTGGTCGATAATCGACTATGTCCGAAAATCCGGTTTCTCTTGCCGCGCAACCCCACTATGCCGGCTTCTGGCGGCGGTTCATCGCAGCCGTGCTTGACCAGATAATCTTGCTCGTGGGCCGGGCCTTTATTTACGGTGCGATCGGCCTCATCATTTACGCGATGCTTTTCGTCTTTGACGCCCGCAGCCAGATAGAAATGGTTTTCCGCATCTACGCTGGTATTCTCGCTTTGGTGGATTTCTGGATTACCTGGATCTATTTTGCCGTCATGGAGAGTTCATCCCTGCAGGGCTCGCTGGGTAAATTGGCACTCGGTATTCGGGTCTCGAACATGGATCTGAAGCCCGTCACGTTTGAACAGGCGACAGTACGCTATTTTTCTAAAATCATCAGCTCACTGACCATCGGCGTCGGTTACCTGCTCTGCGCTTACAGCTCAAAGAAGCAGGCGCTGCATGATTTTGTGGGGAAGACTGTACTTGTTGTGCGTTAGAAATGAACGGCTGCGCCGTTCATTTCTAACGCACCTACTCAGTCCGCGAACAGTTTAGGATACAACATCACCCGCAGAATACCTGTCGCGGGGCGAATTTCTGACCACAGTGAGACATGAAAGTGCACTGCCGCGAGTGCGCAGGTCGGCATTTTGCAGTGGAAAGGCGAGCGCGAGGTCAGCATCACCAGCAGATCTTCGAGTACCGGGTTATGGCCCACGATCATCACGCTGTTCAGGTCTTCAGGGATCTTTTGTATGCGCTGCAAATAAGTCTGGTGTGAGGCAGAATAAAAAGTTTCATCGGCTGTAAGGCTATCGGTCAGTTTCAGGGCTTCGGCAAAAATTTTCGCCGTTGCATGCGCGCGCGCCGCGGTCGAGGTGAATATGGCTTCGGGCGGGAAACGGAAGCTATCGACGAGCTTCGCCATTTTTTCCGCGTGGCGAATCCCTTTATCGATCAATACCCTTTCATGGTCCGTCTTTTTCGGGTCCTGGGTTTCGGCTTTTGCGTGACGCAGCAAATACAGCGTCTTGATGTGCTTTTCTTTTTGTGCCAATTCAGTGTACTCCGCTCGTTTCGGGAAGGTTAAACATCAAATTCATATTCTGTACCGCCTGCCCTGCCGCGCCTTTCACGAGATTATCGATGCCCGAAACGATCTGCACCAGACCAGTTTCGTTATCGATAAAATGCGCGTAATCGCAGAAGTTCGTATGCTGAACGTGGCGCAGTTCCACAGCGTCAACATTTTCCCGGTAGCGCAGAAAAACTTCTTTGTCTGACGCCTTGCGTGCGGCAGCTTCAAAGTCGGCGGCGGATTTGCCCGTTTTGACCGAGGCGTAGGCAGAACTCAGTATGCCGCGGTACATCGGCAACAGGTGCGGCGTGAAACGCAGTTTGGCCTGCATACCGGCAAAACGGCTGATTTCCTGCGCGATCTCAGGCGCGTGCTGGTGTTTTGCAGTTTTATAGCTGCGAAAATTTTCATAGACTGTCGAATAGCCCAGCGTGTCTTTTTCTTTACGGCCACCGGCACCGGAGGTGCCGCTTTTGGCGTCGATGATCACAGGACGTGAGAAATCCAACAAATCGCGGTAAACAAAGAGCGGCAACAGCGCCGCTGTCGGGTAACAGCCCGGATTTGCCACCAGCCGCGCCGAGGTAATTTTCGCCCGGTTTACTTCGCTGAGACCGTAGATTGCTTCGCCGAGAGCGGATGGCTGATTGTGCTCAAGACCATAATATTCCTGAAATTGGGTAGTATTCGTGAGCCTGAAAGCACCCGAAATATCGATCACGCGCACACCGGCAGCGAGAAACTGCGGCGCCCACGCGAGCGCCACCTCGTCTGGCGTCGCGAGAAACACCACATCGAGCTGGGGCGCATCGGCGATGACTTTCGGGTGCGGCGAAAATCGGAGGTTTGCAAAAATCGGCGCCGCCAAAGCGGGAAACGCCGCAGATAATTTTTTATCCGCATATTCAGACGAAGTCAGATAGACGAGTTCGACTGCGCCGTGGTGCGCAAAGATGCGTATGAGTTCCTGGCCGGTGAAACCACCGGCACCGAGAATGCCTACGCGAATTGACTTGTTCAATTTTCGAGTATCGTGACCTTTTTCATGACCACGGGAGTCTCGGGTCTGTCTTGCTGGTCACGCTCAACTTTGGTGATCTGCTCGGCAATATCGAGCCCCGCAATCACTCGGCCGAAAACCGTGTGCTTACCGTCGAGGTATGTATTGTCGGCGACGCTGATGAAGAACTGGCTGCCGTTGGTATTTGGCCCCGCATTCGCCATCGACAGCGAACCTTTTGTATTGGATTCTGATTCGAGGTTGGGGGTGTAGGTGATGCCGCGCGCAGTAAAGAGCTCTTCCATGGTTTTATTCGCCCATTTGCCCTGCTCTGCTTTGAACATGGCGTCCGCTTCTTTCATTTTTGCGTTGAGG
>Ga0154020_10003685_pt1 | contig 18379 bp, 13 predicted proteins | sample Klosneuvirus_201_FD_109709 | JGI IMG/M metagenome (GOLD analysis project Ga0154020, IMG submission 109709) | Active sludge microbial communities from wastewater, Klosterneuburg, Austria - Klosneuvirus_20160825_MG | ecosystem: Engineered > WWTP > Aerobic digester > Activated sludge | place... | reverse complement strand
CAGCACCGCGGAGAGCCTTCCCTGCTCGGGCCGGGGCATCAGGTCGACATACCCCCGGCACTGCGTGTTCGCGCGGGCAAGCTCGATCACCGTGTCGTCGAGCAGTTCCACCGCGGAGGGCCGGGTGGTGAGGATGGGCAGCACCGCGGCGATCGCGGCGTCCACGCTGTCAAAGCCCAGCACCGCGAGCCCCTTGGCACCGGGCCGCGGGTAAAGGCGAAGGGTGGCGCCCAGCGTGAGGGCCAGAGTGCCCTCGCTGCCGCAGAGCAGGTGCGCGAGGTTGACACCCTTCAGGACTTCCGGCGTGAGGGGCGCGCCGTCTCGCCAGCCCGCGCGCTCCATCTGTGCGAGCATCATGTCCAGGCCGTAGCCGGCGTTGCGCCTCACGGTCTTTGGGAAGCGCTCGCGGATGGCGGGCGCGTGGGCCGCGACGATCTCGCAGACCGCGCGGGTGAGGGCGGCGACCCGCGGGCTGTGGTTTGATGCGCCCTCGCGGAGGGTGACGCGCTCGCCGTCCGCGAGCGCTGCGTCGATGGCGAGGATGTTCTCGCTCGTCCGGCCGTAGAGGATGGACCTCGCCCCCGCCGCGTTGTTGCCGATGCAGCCGCCGATGTTGGCGTGACGGCTGGTCGCGGGATCGGGCGCGAAGAAGAGCCCCGCCTCTTCGCCTCCCATGCGGCTCAGGGCGTCGTTCAGGTCATCGACGGTGATCCCCGGCTCGACGCGGCAGGTCCGGGCCTCTGCATCGACACCGAGCAACCCGGTGCAGTTCACGGACAGGTCGAGCACGATGGCGCGGTTCGTGCACTGCCCGGCCAGACTCGTGCCGCCGCCCCGGGGCAGAACGGGCACGCCGTGCGTGGCGCACACGCGCAGGGCCCGAGCCGCGTCGTCGGTGTCGGCGGGGATGACAACGCCCAGCGGCTCGACTTGGTAGAGCGAGGCGTCGGTGGCGTACAGCATCCGATCGTGCGCATCGAGCCTCACCTCGCCCGCGACCTGGTTGGCCAGGTCCTGCAGGGCGCGTCTGGTGGGGGCTTCCCGGGGTTCGGGCGGGGCGGCTTGAGCCATGGAAGGCGAGTCTAGGGTCGGGAGATTCGTGCGAACGAACCCCGGAAACCGTTCCCAGCCGGGGACCCTTTTCTTACACTACCATCCCTCGGTCCGGCGGATGGTGCCGGCCACCACAACCCATTCCCGCGCCCAGCGCGAAGGAGCTTCCCATGCCCACCCGGCCTGCTTCCGACATCCGCAACATCGTGCTCTGTGGCGGGGGTGCTTCGGGAAAGACGACACTGACGGAGCGGCTGCTCTTGGCAACCGGCACGATCAAGCGGATGGGGACGGTGGGAGAGGGCACCACCGTCAGCGACTTTGCGCCCGAAGAGAAGGCCCACAAGCACTCGCTCCAGCCCGCTCTTGTGCACTTTGACTACGAGGGGCATCTGGTCAACCTGGTGGACACGCCCGGACTGGCCGATTTCCTCGGGCACGCGATCCAGTGCTTTCCGATGGCGGAGACGGTCGCCGTCGTCGTCGACGCCCTCCGGGGCATCGACAGCGTGACGCGCCGGCTCATGGCGGTCGCGGAGGAGCGCAAGATCCCCCGCATGCTCATCGTCAACAAGATCGACGAGGTCAGCCCCGAGCAACTCGAGGAGTTGACGGACAACCTGCGTGCCTCCTTCGGTGCCATGTGCCTCCCCATCAACCTTCCAACCGCCGGGGCGACCAAGGTCATCAACGTCTTCGAGCACGACGGGTCCGACACGGAGGGCGACCGCGCGGACTTCTCCTCCGTGCACGAGGCCCACAAGCGGATCGTCGAGCAGGTCATCGAGGTTGACGATGACCTGACCATGCAGTACCTGGAGGTCGGCGACGGGAAGTTCGATCCGCAGAGGCTGCACGCCGCGTTCGAGAAGGCCCTGGAGTCCGCGCACCTGGTCCCCGTGTGCTTCGTGTCCGCGAAGACCGGCGCGGGCGCGGAGGACCTGCTCCATGTCTTCGCCAGCCTGTGCCCGAGCCCGGCGGAGGTGAGCCCGCCCGAGTTCCTGAAGCGCGACGCCGACGGCCAGCCGGAGCACGAATGGCACGCCCAGCCCGACCCCGCGGGCAAGCTCCTCGCGCACGTCTTCAAAGTCACGATCGACCCGTTCCTGGGCAAGATCGGCATCCTCCGCGTCTGGCAGGGCACGCTGCGCTCCAAGGTCGAGGTGCTGATCGACGACCACAAAAAGGGCGTCAAGCTGGGGCACATGTTCATGATGCAGGGCAAGGACCACCTCGAGGTGCACGAGGCCGGCCCGGGGAGCATCGTGGCGATCGCCAAGGTCGACGACGTGAAGTTCAACGCCTGCCTCCACGACAGCCACGAGCTGGACTCCGTGAGGCTCAACCCCCTCCCGCTGCCCAAGCCCATGTTCGGGCTCGCGGTGGAGCTGAAGAACCACGCGGACGAGACCAAGTTCTCCGCGTTTTCTCACCGGCTGATGTCCGAGGACCCCTGCTTCAGCGTGGAGCGCATCGCCGCGACCAGCCAGACCGTCATGCGCGGGCTGGGTGAGATGCACCTGCGCATCATCATCGAGAAGTTCAAAGCCGCGGGCATCGAGCTCCTGACGAGCACGCCCAGGGTCGCCTACAAGGAAACCGTGACCGCCCGCGCCGAGGGTCACCACCGCCACAAGAAGCAGACGGGCGGCGCTGGGCAGTTCGGCGAGGTCTACCTGCGCGTGGAACCCCTCCCCGCGGACCACAGCGAGAGCTTTGAGTTCGTGGACGACACGGTCGGGGGCAGCATCCCCCGCCAGTTCATCCCCGCCATCGAAAAGGGCGTGCGCCAGGTGCTGACCGAGGGCGCCGTCGCGGGCTACCCCATCACGGGCATCTGCGTCCGGGTGTACGACGGCAAGTACCACGACGTGGACAGCAAGGAGATCGCCTTCCTCACCGCCGGCCGCCGCGCGTTCATCGACGCCATGCAGAAGGCACGCCCGGTGCTGATGGAGCCCTACGTGAACCTCGAGATCGCCGCACCCTCACGCTACATGGGCGACCTCGCGGGCCACATCTCCACCAAGCGGGGACGCGTGCAGAGCAGCGAGGTCATCGCGGGAGACGTCTGCATCGTGCGGGCCCAGGCCCCGCTGGGCGAGCTGCAGAACTACTCCAACGAGCTCAAGAGCATGACCGGAGGCGCCGGCTCCTACACCATGGACTACAGCCACGACGAACGCACACCCCCCAACGTGCAGGCCGCGGTCGTCGCGGCGTTCAAGCCCAAGGTCGAGCACGACTGACCGCCGCCGACATCCCGCGAACCGGCGCTGGTCCTGATAAGCGGACCGGTTTGGTCTGCGCCGCGCAAGTCCTGCGGCTCCGGTGTGGATTCACCGTGGATTCGCTTGCCCGCGCCCGCCCGTGGGGTACAGTGCCCCTCGCATGGATGCAGCACCCGCTCCGCTCGTGTTCCCGATCGCCGCGGCAAGGGCCTATGGCGTGCGCCCCGCGCAGGGAAGTCAGACCCGAATACCCGCGAACTCGATCGTCGCCCCCGCGGCCGCGGTCGTGCGGTCAGACACGGTCCGCGACCAGGCCGACCTCTCCTCCGCTGCGGCCCGGCGCCAGAAGCTCGCCCGGGTCATCGCGGCATCGGTCGAGCAGCAGCCCGAGTTCCAGCCCGACGTCCGCCCGGAGCCCGGCGCGACCGCCCTCCCGTTCTACCGCCATCCGGCGGACAAGAACGCCGCGGCGGTAGGCATCAACGCGGGCAGAAGCCTCGACGTTGAGGGCTAGCGCGAGGGCCAGACGTCGAGCCAGATCGCGGGTTGCGTCGCTGTCTACTGCCAAGGCTGATCGCGGGTCGTGCAGCGCCCCGCGCCGCCACCGACGCGTCCCCGCGCGACCACGCGGCCCTACCCTTGGGCCTCATGCACTGGACCGCGGACACCGTACGAAAGACGTTCATCGAGTTCTTCTGCAAGAAGCAGGGGCACACCTTCGTCCCAAGCTCGCCCTGCGTGCCGCTGGACGACCCGACGCTGCTGTTCACCAACGCCGGGATGAACCAGTTCAAGCCGATCTTTCTGGGGCAAGCCGATCCGGGCACGGACCTGGGCCGGCTGAGGCGAGCCGCGAACAGCCAGAAGTGCATCCGCGCGGGCGGCAAGCACAACGACCTGGACGACGTGGGCCGCGACACGTACCACCACACATTCTTCGAGATGCTGGGCAACTGGTCCTTCGGCGACTACTTCAAGCAGGACGCGGTCGCGTGGTCGTGGGAGTTGCTCACGGGCGTCTTCGGGCTGCCGGCGGATCGGCTGTACGCGACGTACTTCGGGGGCAACCCCGCCGCCGGATTGCCCGCGGACGATGAGACTCGCGCACTCTGGCTGAGGTTCCTCCCGCCCGAGCGCGTGATCCCCGGGAACATGAAGGACAACTTCTGGGAGATGGGCGACACCGGGCCCTGCGGGCCGTGCACCGAGATCCACTTTGACCGCATCGGCCCACAGGAGCGTGGCAGGTTCGCGCCGGAACTCGTGAACGCCGGCGACCCGGACCTCCTGGAGATCTGGAACAACGTCTTCATCCAGTTCAACCGCGAGGAGGGCGGGAAGCTGAGCCCCCTGCCCGCGAAGCACGTGGACACCGGCATGGGGCTGGAGCGGCTCGTGAGCGTGCTGCAGAACGTCCGCAGCAACTACGACACCGATGTCTTCGCCCCGATCTTCGCGCACATCGAGCAGCTCACCGGGGCCCACCCCTACACGGGCAGGCTGGGCGCCGCGGACAAGGGCAACGTCGACACCGCGTACCGCGTGATCGCGGACCACATCCGCACGCTTACCTTCGCGCTGACCGACGGCGCCGTGCCCAGCAACGTCGGCCGCGGGTACGTGCTGAGGCGCATCCTCCGGCGCGCCGTGCGCTACGGCAGGCAGGTGCTCGGCGCCCGCACGGGCTTCTTCTCGCAGCTCGTCCCCGTCGTGGTGGAGCGCTTCGGGGGCTCGTTCCCCGAGCTCACCCGTGACCCCGCGCGGGTCGCGTCGATCATTCTCGAAGAAGAAGAGTCCTTCGGGCGGACGCTGGACCGCGGCATCAAGATGTTCGACGAGGTCGCGGGCCCGTCGGGGGTCTCCGGCGCGGACGCCTTCAAGCTCTACGACACTTTCGGCTTCCCTATCGACCTCACGATGCAGATGGCCCAGGAGCGAGGCGTGCCGGTAGACGTGGCCGGGTTCGAGAAGGCCATGGACGCCGCCAAGGAGCGCAGCCGCGCGGTGGATACCAGGGCCGAGGCCCGCAAGCTGGCGCTCAGCGGCGAGGACGTGGCCCGCCTCCGCAGCCTGCACGTGGAGTCCACCGACGACTCGCCCAAGTTTGCCGCCCACGACACCAGCGCGCACGTCCGTGCCATCTTCAACGGCGAGAACTTCGACGACCACGCCCGCCCCACCGTGGGCAGCGCCCGCACCATCGGCATCGTCACCGACCGCACGCCCTTCTACGCCACCATGGGAGGCCAGGAGCACGACACGGGGCGCATCTCCACCACCGGCGCCCGCGCGGGCGCCTTCGTCGTCGAGGACGTCCAGGCCTTCGGCGGGTACGTGCTGCACATCGGGCATGTCGCCTCGGGCGACCTCCGCGTGGGCGACTCCGTGCACATGCAGGTCGATCAGATCCGCCGTGCACGCACCGCGGCCAACCACACCGCGACGCACCTGGCGAACTTCGGGCTGCGCGCGGCGCTGGGCGCAGGCGTCGATCAGAAGGGCTCGCTCGTGAGCGACGCCCGCATGCGCTTCGACTTCTCGCACGGGCAGCCCGTCGCTCCCGCAGAACTCGGCCGCGTCGAGGAGGTCGTCCGCAAGGCCATCGCGCAGGACCTCCGCGTGTACGCCGAGCCCGCCCCGCTGGCGGATGCAAAGCAGATCACCGGCCTGCGGGCCGTGTTCGGCGAGGTGTACCCGGACCCCGTCCGCGTGGTTTCCATCGGCCAGCCCGTGGCCGACCTCCTCGCCGGCCCCGCCAACCCCGCCTGGGGTGAGCTCTCCGTGGAGTTCTGCGGCGGGACGCACGTCACCAGCACCGCCATCATCGAACAGTTCGCGATTGTGAGCGAAGAAGCGGTCGCGAAGGGCGTGCGTCGCATCACCGCGCTCACGGGTGACGCGGCCCGTGCCGCCATCGCGAGCGCCGAAGACCTGGGACAGAAGATCACCCGCGCCGCGGCGCTGCCCGACGCGGACCTGGCGCCCGCGGTGCAGAACCTGCTGGCGGAGCTGGACGCGCACACGATGCCCAGCGCCCGCCGCGCGGCGCTGCGCCAGCAGGTCACGGCATTGCAGGAGCGTTTGAAGGCGGCGGGCAAGGCCGCCTCCGCCCTGACGGCCGAGGCCGCCGTCACCGAAGCCCGAGCCATCGCAGAGAGCGCTCTGACCGCCAACGACGCGGTGATCGTGAACCAGGTGCACGCGGGGGAGGACCGTCAGGCCCTGCTCGCGGCTGTCTCGGTCATCCGCCAGAAGTGCCCCCGCGCCGCCGTCATGCTCTTCAGCATCGACCGGGCGTCGGGCAAGGTCGGCGTCGCCGCCGCGGTGCCCGAGGCGCTCGTCGCCAAGGGCCTGAAGGCCGGCGACTGGCTCCGCGAGGCGTGCGGGGTCATGGGCGGGAAGGGTGGCGGCAAGCCCGACGCGGCCCAGGGCGGCGCCGCGGACGCGTCCAAGGCGCAGGACGCCATGAAGGCCGCCCGCGTCTTCGCACTCCGGCTCGCCTCATGAGGACGTCATGAGGCTCTGGCGCCCCGCTCGGCCTTGAGCTGCGCCCGCAGCCGCGCCACCTCGTCGCGGATGCGTGCGAGCGCCGCGTCCGGCCCGTCCTTCATGAGCTCGTCGTAGGGGATCGCCTCGCCGTAGAGCACGCGCACGCCGGGCCCGAAGACCCGGGGCAGGTTCTGTCCGCGGGGCCAGGCCTCGAACGCGCCGTCGATCGCCGCGGGCAGCACCGGGCACCGCGCCTTCTTGACGAGCAGCGCGACCCCGCGCTTGAACTCGCCCAGGCTGCCATCCTCGCTGCGAGAGCCCTCGGGGAAGATCAGCACCGCGTGCCCGAGCTCCAGCCGGCGGAGCGTCTCGCGGATGGCGGCGGAGTCGCCCTGCTCCTCGCGGATGGGCACGGAGTTGAGCGTCGAGATGAGCCACGCGAAGGGCTTCCACTTGAAGAGGCCCGCGCGGGCGATGTACGCGACGTGCCGCTGCGTGATCGCCCCGCCCACGCAAGGCGGATCGAGGTACGACTCGTGATTCGCAGCGATGAGCAGGGGCCCGACCTTCGGCACGCGCTCCACATTCCGCACACGCAGGCCAACCAGCGTCCAGAGCAGGCCCCGGGCCAACTTGCGGCAGAGCTCGTAGAACGCGACTCGCCGCAGCGGGGCGCCGGGCTGCCTGGCCTTGAACGCGCTCAGCATCGGTCAGGGCTCGCGTGCCTTGGCCCGCACGCGGACCTCCAGTTCGTCGATCACGCGCTCGATCGTCATCGCGGATGTGTCGATCACGTCGGCGCCCGCCGGGCACACCAAGGGGCCGTCCGCCCGGCTCATATCGCTCCGGTCCCGCTCGATGATCTCCCGCAGCAGGCGAGGCTCGTCCGCGGACATTCCCGCGGCGGCGAGCTGGGCGGCGCGCCGCCGGGCACGTTCCTCCGGCGTCGCGTCCAGATAGAACTTCACCTTGGCATCCGGGAACACAACCGACCCCTGGTCGCGTCCCTCGGTCACCAGCCGGGGGTGCAGCGAGGCGATGTGCCGCTGACGCTGCACCATCAGCCGGCGCAGGCCCGGGATGCCTGCCACGGGGGAGACGACCGCGGTGACGTCGGGCCTCCTGATGCGCTCCCCGAGCGTCTCGCCGAACGCGAGCACGCCGGGCGGGTCCATGGACCAGTCAAAGCGGATGTCCGCCCGCTCCACCGACGCCACCAGGGCGTCGTGGTCGGTGATGGGGATCCGCTGCTGAAGGGCGATGAGGGCGGCGGCACGGTACATCGCGCCGGTGTCGAGGAAGTCCAGCCCCAGCCTTGCGGCGAGGTGGCGCGCGACGGACGACTTGCCCGTCCCGGCCGGGCCGTCGATCATGATGATGATGGGCTGGTCGAGCCGGAACACCGCGTGTCCATCCTTGGCGCAGCGCAGGAGGTCGACCTTGACAGCCACCTGCGGAGCCGACAGCACCCGGATGTCCTCGGTCGCGTGGGTCACGTCCGATGCCTCCATGGCTGCGGTGCGGGGCGGGGGGGCGGAGGGCACAGCCAGGCCCGCGCTTAGGGCTCCTCGAAGAACTGCTCCGAACCGACCAGCGCGTGGAGCGCGTCGCGGCTTCTCGACACTCCGATTATAACGTCGTCCGGACCGCGATAGTCGATGGCCAGCGGGCCGTCATACCCCACCGAGCGGATCGCGTTCACCATCACCTTCAGGTCGTAGGGCTGGTGCACCCACGCCCCCTCGCGGAAGGCTTCCACGCTCGCGTCGCCCGCCTTCTTGCTCGCGGGCTCCAGCCTCTGCGTGCTGGCAGAGACCACCGTGGCGTAGGGCGTCAGCCTGTGCAGATAGGTCGCCGCGTCCTTGGCCTTGCTCGCCGCCTCAAAGTCGGGGAACGTGCCGACGCGGAAGCCCCCCACTTTCTTCAGGAGTTCCGTCACGCGCTCCGGCCTGTCCGTGAGTCCGGCCATCGGAGAGATCAGCAGGTTGACATCCAGGCGTTCGGCTCTCTCCATCACCGGCTTGAGCCTCACAGCCACCCGCCCCAGCGCGGCCTCGCTGTCCGGGCTCTGCACCCGAACCGCCGCCGCGGTACACCCGAGCAGGTGGGCGGCCTCCACAACCCGCAGCAGTCTCTCGCGGCTGGCGACGGCGTCCGCCTCAGACTCGCCTCCCAGGTTCTGAGCCTCGGCCTCCACCAAGAGCAGGCACGAGCAGCTCGCCCGGTCAGCCCGATCCCGGAACCCTTCGAGGCTGGACCGATCAGAGCCCACCAGCAGGTCGGTCGAGAGATTCAGCCCGGTCAGCCCGAGTGTGTCCCGGGTAAACGCTGGTAGGTCGAGAATGTCCATTTTCCCCGCGGAGCGCTTCCCGCGCGACCCGGGAAGGGCCAGCAGTGGCTTCAGGCAGGATGCGGCAAGAGTCAACAGCATGGGCTGCCAGACTGTAGCCGAAGGCCCGTGCGCAACGCAAACGCCGCTCTACGCCGCACACCCAGGCTGCACTGAGAGCAAAAGACGGCCGGGCCGTGAGGCACCGACCGTCCGGAGGGGAGAAACCTAGTTGAGCGGGCAGAATAATGGACGCCGTACCATCGGTCAAGGACTAGACCTCAGACTAGGTAGGACACCCTACCCGTCTGTCAAGAAGTCCAGCACCTTCCACACACCGTACACGGCACGTGCTACCATCCGTGCTCCTGAGGAGCAGTCCATGTCGAATCCGTCCGACCGCGTCTATTCCCCTTCGCACGAATGGCACCTTGTGAAGGGTGATTCCCTCACTCTGGGCATCACCCAGTTCGCGGTCGATCAACTCACGGACATCACCTATGTCGAGATGAAGAAGCCCGGCTTCAAGTTCAAGCCAGGGGACATCATCGGCGAGGTTGAGTCCGTCAAGACGACGTCCGACATCTACGCCTTTGTCGCCGGTGAGATCTCCGAGGTCAATAAAGCCCTCGCGGACGACCCCGGCCTGCTGAACCGCGACCCCCTCGGGGCCGGCTGGCTCATCAAGGCCAAGGTCACCGATGCTTCGGGTCTCGCCCAGTGCACCGACGCCGCGACCTACGACGCGCAGCACCCCTGATCGCGCTCGGACAGCGGCCCGCGGATTCCGTCCTCGGGACGAACCAGATTCGTCCGAGCGGCGAAGGAGTGCGGCGTGACCGTCCCGTTGGCGGTAACAGGGTCCACCATGCTCCGATGCGTTGACGTGCACAAGGCGTACCGGCTCGGCGGCGGGGACGTCCCCGCACTGCGAGGCGTAGACCTCGAGATCCGCGAGCCGGGCTTCTACGCCATCATGGGCGCCTCGGGCAGCGGCAAGTCCACGCTCCTCCACCTGTTGGCCACGCTCGACGCCCCGGACCGGGGCGAGATCTGGCTCGGCGAGCGCCCGCTGCACGCGATGGGCGAGCGAGAGGCCACCGAGTTCAGGCGCCGGGGCCTGGGGATCATCTTTCAGCAGTTCAACCTCATCCCAACGCTCACCGCGATGGAGAACGTCGAGCTCCCCGGTCTGCTCGCGGGCGAAACGCAGGCTGCGCTGCGACGCCGCGCCACCGAGCTGCTCGAACGCCTCGGGCTGGCCGGGCGTGGCGGACACCGGCCCGATGCGCTCTCGGGCGGCGAGCAGCAGCGCGTGGCCGTGGCCCGGGCGCTGCTCTTTTCCCCCCCGCTCCTGCTGGCGGATGAGCCTACTGGCAACCTCGACTCCGCCAGCAGCGAGAAGCTCTGGAGCCTCCTGGGCGAGATCGCCGGCGAGCGCGGGATGCTTGTGCTGATGGTTACGCACGAGCCGGCGGCGGCGGTGCACTGCCGGCGCGTGTTCGTCCTTCAGGACGGACGCGTCAAGGCACAGATGGACACGGAGGGTCTGGATGCGGCCGGAATGGCGGCTCGCTATCAACAGTCTGTCCATCAGGCGTAGCCGAACGGCGCTCCTGGTGGCAACGGTCGCGCTCTCCGCGGCGCTGATCTGCGCTGTCTCCGCCGCCATGGCCTCGCTGCAGGACTCCGCACGCCGTCAGCTCGTCCAGCTCGCGGGCAAGGGCGACGTGCGCATCGTGCCGGCGGGGGTGGGCGGCACGCTGGACCCGGCGCTGCTGGAGCAGGCCCGCGCCTGGCCGGAGGTCCGCGAGGCACGGGCCGAGGTCAAAGCCGCGCTCCGCGTGGTGGCGAAACTGCGCGGGCTCTCCCAGGATGACGGCGCCGAGGCCTTCACGCCCCTCGACCGCCGTGCAGGACGAAATGTCGTCGCGACTGGCTTTGACGTCTTTGACGTGGGGTTGCTCACACTCGCCGATGGACGCCTGCCCGACGGACCGGGTGAGGTCGTCATCGACGGCACCCTCGCCGCGAACCTGACGTGGGAGGGCAGCACCGCCAAGGCCCCGACGGACCTGCCCCCGAGGCAGGCGGGCCGGCGCGAGCCCCTGCGGGGCGCGCACCCCACGATCCCCGAGACGGCGTCGGAGGCGGAGGCAACGCGGCTCAACGCGCTGGTCGGCGTGCGCGTGGGTGATGAGCTGGAGGTGTCGCGCCAGGCGATGCCCGACGTGAACATCTCCGCCATCGTTCAGAATCGCGAGAAGGCGATGGAGATGGCCAAGGCCGCGGGCATCACGCCCAGCTTTTCGGACATCGCCTCGCTGATGCGCGCCCCCGCGAAGCTGCGCGTGGTGGGCATCTCGTACCCGCCCCCGTTCGGCGGGCGGCCCCGCATCTTCACCAGCGCCCAGACGCTGGCGCAGGTCGCGGGCACACCCGGGCGCGGGAGCGAGATCAGCCTGGTCCTCGACCCGGGGACCGACGCCGACGCCTTTGTCGAGGCGCGGCGCACGCTCCTGCCCAACACCGCGACGATGCGGACGACCGCCAAGGTCACCAGCGGCCTGGACCGGAACGTCGAGGCCAGCCGCCTGGGCTTCCTGCTCGCCACGACCATGGCATTCCTGTGCGCCGGGTTCATCATCACCACCGCGATGACCACGGGGGTGACCGAGCGCCAGCGTGAACTGGGCATCCTCCGCAGCATCGGGGCCACGAAGGGGCAGCTCGCGCGGTCGCAGTTGCTCATCGGGCTGCTCATCGGCTCGGCGGGGGCCGGCATCGGCCTGCCCGTGGGCCTTCTCCTCGCCGCGGGGCTCATCAGGTACCTCCAGACCCAGATCGAGGTCTCGCTCTCGGCACCGGGCTGGGGGCTGGGCATGGCGGGAGCGGGCGCCGTGCTCTGCGGCGTGGTCGGGGCGGCGTGGCCCGCCTGGCGCGCGACCCGCGTCTCACCGCTGCGGGCCATGTCGTCTCGCGCGGCCCCGCCCACGCGGGGCGGGGTGAGCGGTCTTCTGATGGCCGGGCTCGCCCTCTGCGTGTTGCAGGTGAGCGTCGTCACGTTTGTGAGCGACGGACAGTGGCGGTTCTGGCTGTACGTCTTCGTGGGCCTGCCCGCGCTCTTCTTCGGCTACTTCGCGCTCTCCGTCCCCGCGATGGTCCTCGTCACGAGGCTGCTCGCGAATCCGCTGTCGTTGCTCGCGGGCGTGCCCCGGCACGTCGTCGGACGGTCGGTCGCAGCCACGCCATACCGGTTCGGCTTCACCTCAGGCTCGATGATGATGGGCATGGCGCTGATGGTGGGCATCTGGACCCAGGGCGGCGCCATCCAGCGGGACTGGCTGGGGAAGTTCCAGTTCCCGGATGCGTTCGTGACCGGCTTCAACATCACGCCCGAGAGCCAGGCGCTGGTGCGGAGCCTGCCCTACGTGACGGACACGGTCGCCATCACCATCCACCCGGTGGAGACCGACACCTTCGGCGTGCGGGCGGTGCAGAAGTATCGCACCACCTTCATGGCCTTCGAGCCCGAGCCCTTCTTCCGCATGACCAAGCCCGTGTGGATCGCGGGCGACGAGGCGAGCGCCCTCCGCAGGCTCGGCCAGGGAGGGGCGGTGATCGTCGCCCGGGAGTTCACCGTGGCCCAGGGCCTGGGGCTCGGCGACACGCTGCGCCTGGGCAGCCAGGGTGAGTTCCACGACTTCGAGATCGTGGGCGTCGTGACCAGCCCGGGCCTGGAGATCGTCAGCCAGTTCTTCAATATCGGCGAGGATTACACCGAGCAGAGCCTCCACGCTGTCTTCGGCACTCGCGCCGACCTGCGGGAGAAGTTCGGCAGCGACGCCATCCACCTCCTCCAGATCTCCCTCGCCCCGGGCGTGGACGACCAGGCCAGCGTCCGCGACCTCCGCGAGAAGCTCGCCGGCGCCGGAATTCTCGACGCCGGGAGCGGCCGACGCATCAAGCAGCTCATCGAGGAGTTCGTCGGCACCACGCTCTTCGCCGTCTCGTCGGTGGCCCTCGTGGCCATGCTCATCGCGGGCTTCGGCGTCGCGAACCTGATCGTCGCGGGGATCACCGCCCGGCGCTTCGAGTTCGGCGTGCTGCGAGCCATCGGGGCGGGGCGCTGGCTCGTCGTCCGCACCGTGCTCGTGGAGGCGGTGCTCGTGGGCGTCACCGCCTCGCTCCTTGGCACCCTCATGGGCACCCAGGGCGTGTACGCCGTGCAGCGCATCGACGAAAAGCTATTCGGCCTGGTGCTGCAACTGCGCGTGCCGCCGGGGCCGGTCTTGATCGGCTGGGGCATCACGCTGGTGATGACGGTCGGTGCCGCGGGCCCGGCGCTGCTCGGCCTGGCTCGGCTTACGCCCCGCGAGCTGCTCGCGTCCGTTCGCGGGTAGTCCTCACTTCACGATCGTCACCGTGCCCATGCGGTTGCCCCGCACCACGCCCAGCGCGGTCCCGGGGCCGACACCCCCCTTGCCCACGAGGTCCACGAACGCCCGGGCCGTCGGCGCGGGCTGGTTCCCAACCTCCAGGATGATGTCTCCCTGGCGCAGCCCGGACCGCGCGGCGGAGGTGTCCGGCTTCACCTCCGTCACCTGCACGCCCTTCACCCGCGCATCGCGATAGCCCGCCTCGCGGGCCATCTGCCTCGTGAACGTCCGCACCGCTGCGCCGAGTTCCTCGATGAGCACCTCGTTCTGCGTCGCCGCCCGGTCGCTGAGCACGCTCGCATAGTCGCCAAGATTGGCGACCAGCTTCTGCCTCTGGCCGTCACGCAGCACGTCCATCTCGATGCGGGTGCCCGGGCGCGTGACGGCGATGGCGGTCCGCAGCCTCGCCTCGTTCACGGGTTGGCCCTGGAATCTCAGGATGACGTCGCCCTCGCGCAGCCCGGCCCGCTCGGCGGGGCTCTCGGCTTCCACGGTCCCCACCGCGACCCCGCGGTACACCTCGGGGATGCCCGCTGCGCCCTGGAGCTGGTCCGGCCTCGCGTCCGAGAGCGCGACGCCCAGATAGCCCCGGACCACGCGCCCGTTCGCCAGGATGTTGTCCAGCACCGCCTTCGCGACGTTTGACGGGATGGCGAACCCCAGACCCTCGTAGCCCCCCGTGCGGGAGGCGATGGCGCTGTTGATCCCCACCACCTCGCCCCGCAGGTTCAGCAGAGGGCCGCCGGAGTTCCCGGGGTTGATCGCGGCGTCGGTCTGAATGAAGTCCTCGTACGCACGCCCGGTCTCGCGGGGTGTCAGGCTGCGGCCCTTGGCGCTCACGATGCCCGCGGTGACCGTACGGCTGAAGCCGAAGGGGCTGCCAATCGCCACCACCCACTCGCCCACGTCCAGCGCGTCAGAGTCGCCCATCGTGATGGGCCTCACCCCGCCCCCCGAGGCCAGTTCATCCGAGCGGATCACCGCGAGGTCGGTCGCCTCGTCGCGCCCGATCAGGCGCGCCTCAAGTTCGCGCCCGTCCGCGGTGCGGACCTTCAACTGGTCGGCATCGGCGATCACGTGGTTGTTGGTCACGATCGTGCCGTCCGCGCTCACCACGAAACCGGAGCCCTGGCTCGTGGGCATCAGGCTCACGGGCCCGCGCTCCACGGGCATCCCGAACCAGTCGTAGCGCACCTGCTGACGCTTCTGCAGGGCGATGATGTGCACCACCGCAGGCTCCGCCATCCCCGCGACGGACTTGAAGGCCTTTGACAGCCGGTTAGCGAACGCGATGTCGTCGTCGGAGACGGGCGTCACCGCCGGGCCCGTGACCGCGGCGGTGGGCTGCATCGCCATGACGGCGGGGGTGACAACGAGCATCGCGCTCAGCAGCGCGACGGTGCGGGCAACGCGGCGGCGGGTGTTCATGCCAGTCTTCATTGGGAATCTCTCTTCGGCCGTATCGGGCTGCGTGTGTTCGGGGTCGCATCATCGCGGGCCCCAGTACGGTACGTGAGACGCCCCGGGTTGTTCTGTGGTTCGCGCCCGCGGCCCCTCCCCCCAGGGGTATGCGAGGGAGGGGCGCGCAGGGCGTGCGAGAGCGGAAGCCAGTGGCAGCGCCCGAAAAAGCCGACTCCGGGGCCGCGCCGACGTACCGGATACATGGATGCGCCCCGACCGGCGTTCCGTCAGGTCCCTCTCGTGTTACCGAAGAGTTCTATATGGAGCCGGTGGCAGTATCGCCAGCCCCGGCGGACGCACTCCGCCGCAAGCCGAGTGCGGACATCCTGACCCGGGGCCACCACGCCCTCGGGCATGAGCATGACGTTTCCGGGCTTCCAGCCACGCAGCCCGGCGAGAACACCCTCGATCTCCGCGAGGTCCGCCGGGCCGCAGACGACGAACTTCAGTTGGTGCGAGGGGTGCGTGTCGAGCAGGCTCTGGAGCACAGGCAGGTTGAGCCGCCGCTGCTCATGGCGTGCGCGCCAGGCCCCGTCCGGGTCGCGCGGGTCGCCCGGGGCGGGCGCGGAGTTTGCGAGCTTCGGGCTGATCGACATCAGGTCGCACTCGACCGCGCGATCAATCGTCCCCGCGGTCTCGATGGTGACGTGCATGCCGGCCTTGCGGAGCGCCGCCGCGAGCGCCGGCAGCTCCTCGAACATCATGGGCTCGCCGCCGGTCAGCACCGCGTGGTTCACGCCCGAAGCCCGCGCCTCGGCGAGGAGCTCCTCGACGCTTCTCGCGCGGCTCTGGGGCTTCCAGCTCGCGTAGGGCGTGTCGCACCACGCGCAGCGCAGGTTGCAGCCGCCGAGCCTCACGAAGTACGACGGCACGCCCGTGAGCGAACCCTCGCCCTGGATGGACGTGAAGGTCTCGGCGATGGGCAACGTCCCGGTCATGCGCCCCGGGGCCTCCCGGCGTAGCGCGTTGGGTCGGGCACGCCGGCCTCTGCGAAGCCACGTGCCCGTATGCGGCAGGAGTCGCACCCGCCGCAGGCCAGGTCGCCGCTGGGGTCATAGCAACTGTGCGTCAGCGCGAAATCAACGCCCAGGCTCGCGCCGAGCTCGATGATCCGCGCCTTGGAGAGCGACCCCAGCGGGCACCGGACGCGCACGCCGGCCCCGTGCGCGCCCGCGCGCGTCGCCAGAGCCACGGTCCGCTCGAAGGATTCGATGAACTCCGGGCGGCAGTCCGGATACCCGGAATAGTCCACCGCATTTACCCCGATGTAGACCTCGCGGGCGTCGAGCACCTCCGCCAGCCCCGCCGCGAGCGACAGGAACACCAGGTTCCGCGCAGGCACGTAGGTGACGGGGATCTCCGACGCGTTGTCCGGGCGGTCCTTGGGCACCTCGATGTCCGCCGTCAGCGCCGACCCGCCGATCGCCCGCAGGTCCAGCGAAAGCGTGCGCCACGACGCGGCCCCGAGCGCCCTTGCGATTCGCTCGGCCCCGGTCAACTCGTGGCGGTGCCGCTGGCCATAGTCAAAGCTCAGCGCGTGGGCCTCGCGCCCGTCGGCCCGCGCCGCCGCCAGGCACACGGCGCTGTCCAGCCCGCCAGAGAGAAGCACCACGCACCGGGGCTTGTCCACCTCGGTGCTCACGCCACACCCCCCGGCCTCACGAGCACCGCGGAGCGAGGCTCTCTCCCCGCGGCTCGGGTCTTGCGCTCGTAGTTGGTGCCCACCACCTCGTCGTCGTCCGTCCAGTCCGGGGGCACAAACTCCCCGCGTTCAAAGCGGCCCGGCACGCACCACCTCGCCAGATGCTCCTCGTACCACTCCCAGAGCCCGGGGTGGTCGGTCACCAGCCGCAGCTCACCCCCCGGGCGCAGCACGCGGAGCGCGTCCTGCAGGAAGCGGTCCTGCACCACGCGGTTCTTGTGGTGCTTGGACTTGGGCCACGGGTCGGAGTAGTACAGGTGAATCACGCCGACCGCGCCGTCCGCGAGGCGCCACCGCAGAAAGTCCGCCCCGTCTGCGCGGAGCATGCGGACGTTCTTCAGGCCCCGGCGTCGCACGCGGTCCGCGCTGTAGAGGTAGAACTCCCGCGCCCACTCGATCCCCAGCAGGTTGATGCCCGGGCACGCGCGCGCGTGGTCGAGCAAGAACGACCCCTTGCCCGATCCGATCTCGATCTCCAGGGGCTGCGCGGGCTCCGGAAACCAGCGAGACACGTCCACCCGCCCGGAGTCGGGCCTCTGCCCGGCGTCATCCGGCAGCGGGGGCAGCTCCTCCGGAGTCACCCCAACGACTCCGGGGGCATCGTCGAGCGTGCGGCCGTGTCCCAACCCGAACGACATGGGGCTCCTCAGACCGCGGCGGCGTAGCGTGCGAGCGAATCGGCGAACGGCGCGGGCGTGAAGCCCAGGTCCGCCTGCACCTTGTCCAGGGAGGCCGTGGAGTCCTCCGCGCCCATGCGGGCAATCCCCTCGTCGAAGGGGAGCATGAACCCCAGACCGATGCGCCCGGCGACCATGGCGCCGATCGCCGCGGGCGTAGACGGCACCGCCATGGGCTCGATCCCCGCGTTCCCGCCGGGCAGCGTGTCCCGCAGGTGGCGGAGCATCTGTGGCCAGGTCATGGTCTGCGAGCCCACAAGGTTGTAGACCTCACCCTCGGTGGCGTCCTTCTCCAGGGACAACGCGACCGCGCGGGCCACGTCCTCGACCGCGACGGGGGCGATCTTGGGGTCCACCAGTTCCACCGGGCCCAGGGGCACGCGCTTGTCCTCGATCTCGCGGGCGAAGTAGGGCATGAACAGCCACGGGGCCTCGTGTCCGCTGACCCAGCCCTTGGCGAGCCTGATGAACTCGCTCTCCTTGCCATGGATCAGCCCGGGCCTCAGCACGGTCCAGCGGAGCGAGCTCCTTCGGACCGCTTGCTCGGCGTTCCACTTGGAACGCTGATACTCGCTCACGCCGTCGTCCTTCACGCCCAGGGCGGAGACCTGCACGAAGCGAGCGACGCCCAGGGCCTCGCACCGCTGTACGAGCATCCGCGTGGTCCGGGTGTGGGCCCGTTCAAAGGTCGATGACACGCCGTCCCCTCGGGACTCGCGGAGGATGCCCACGAGGTTGACGCACGCGCCCGCGCCCGTGAGCATCGAGTCCACGCTCGCCTGGTCCAACGTGTCCCCCACGACCACGGTAACACCGGCCTTGGGCAGCACCCGGGCGGCCTTGGCTCGGTCCCGCGCCAGCACCCGCACGGCCCAGCCCCGCGAGAGCAACTCACGCACCACCGTCCGGCCCACAAACCCCGTCGCACCTGCGACGGCGACAGTGCGCTGACTCTTCTGGCTCGATGAACTCGCGTTGATCCCTGCGTCGGTCATGGT
>Ga0154020_10003683_pt1 | contig 18382 bp, 13 predicted proteins | sample Klosneuvirus_201_FD_109709 | JGI IMG/M metagenome (GOLD analysis project Ga0154020, IMG submission 109709) | Active sludge microbial communities from wastewater, Klosterneuburg, Austria - Klosneuvirus_20160825_MG | ecosystem: Engineered > WWTP > Aerobic digester > Activated sludge | place... | reverse complement strand
GGCGGCGGGACTGCATCCACACCGGGCGCGGCCTCGGAAGCGGGGGGCTCCAACGTGGCGTCCTGCGCGCGCGCCGGCGTGAACCAGGCCAGCAGCGCCAGGAGGCTCCAACACGTGTTGCGCAACGCCACCGCCATGCGGGGCATCCTGCCATCACCCGCCCCCCGCCACCAACTTGCCGCGGGCCGGCGGTGTGGTTACGCCCCAAACGCACCAACCTGGAGGGTTCATGCGCATGCTGTGTGGGGCGGTTGTTGGGCTGTTGGTGTCTTCTTCAGCGGCGTTGGCGCTGCCGGCGGTGGGGGAGGTTGCTCCGGCGTTTGAGGCCAAAGATGAACAGGGCGTCACGGTGAGCCTTGCCAAGCTCAAGGGTTCCCCGGTGGTGCTCTACAGCTACCCGGCCGACGACACGCCAGGGTGCACCGTGGAGGCAAAACAGTTCTCTGCCGCGCAGCAACGGCTGGGTGCCCTGGGTGCGGTGGTGCTGGGCGTGAGCGCGCAAGACGCCGCCAGCCACAAGGCGTTCAAGGAGAAGTACGGGTTGAACTTCCCGCTGCTGGTGGACCCCGAGCAGAAGCTCATGAAGGCCTACGGCTTCTGGGGCGGTGGCGGGTATGCCACGCGGTCCACCGTGGTCATTGGGCCGGATGGAAAAGTGGTGGCGGTGTGGCCCACGGTGAAAGTCACCGGCCATGATGAAGAAGTGCTGGCGGTGCTGGAGAAGATGTTGCCCCAGAAGGCCGCACCAGCGGCGCCTGCCAAGAAGAAATGAAATGTGACCGTCAGGCGCGGTGGTACGGCTCGCCGCGCAGGACGGTGAAGGCGCGGTAGAGGGCCTCCAACGCCACCGCGCGCGCCATGCGGTGCGGCAGGGTCAGTGGTGAGAGGCTCCATTGTTCGGCGCAGGACTTGAGCAACTCCGGGTGCAGGCCGGAAGGCCCACCCTGCAAGAGCACCACGTCACGGCCCGCGTTGAGCCAACCCTGCAGCCGCGCGGAAAGTTGCACGGTGGTGTGCAGCTTGCCCGTCTCATGCAGTGCGACGACGTGCGCGCCGTTGGGGAACAGTTTGCGCAGGCGTTCGGCTTCGGTGCGTTCGGCGGCGTCATCCTGGGCGGTGGATTTGCGGGGGGCCGCGTCCACGGTCTTGAGCTCAAAGCGCGCGTAATGCGTCAAGCGGCTGGCGTAGTCCTGCGCCGCCAGGTCCAGGTGGTCCTTGGCGGAGAGGGAGCCAACGCCCAACAGCGTGATGCGCATGCGTGGGTGTGTACACGCCCGGCGGTGGGGAGGTCACCCGTGCAATGCGCCGAACCACGCCATGCCACCGGAGCCGCAGCGTTGGCGCAGGGCTCCGCAGACGCGTCGCCCTCCCATGGCCTCCATGACCCACGCTGAATTTCAGTTGCGGAACCAGTGCCCAAACAACTGCAACCACTGCCAGGCAATGAGCAACGGTCCCTGGTCACTGTTGGCCGCTTCCAGGATGGGGTTTTTCCCCTGCGTGGCCACCACCACGTAGTCCACCTTCTTGCCGTCCAGAAACGTGTACTGCAGCTGGTCCTTTTCATAGATCCAGCGCTGCACCGGCTTGTTGGTCCCCAGCTCCTCTTCAAACACCAGCAGGCTGGGGTTGCCACTGTCCTGGAAGACGCGCTTCTGGTCCGCCGTCATTTGCGCGGGATTGAGGCGTATCACCTCAAAGCGCTCATTGGTGACGCGCATGCCGCGCTCAATGGGCGCGCGCAGCAGGAACATACATCCCTGGGACAGCAGCACGGTCAACAGCAGCGCGGACAGACGGAACATACCCGTCCACGTAGCGGAGGACCCCCGTGGGCTCAAGTGGGCCGGTTGGGTCATTTGGGTGGCGCGGCCTTGCCGGAGGGTGCGGCGCGCGTGTCTTTCACCCAGATGGTGAGCGTCTGGCCAATGCGCAAACGCCGGCGCCGGTTGAGTCCATTCCACGCGGCAACGCTCCGGACGTCCACGCCATGGCGCTGCGCAATGTCCCAAAGCGTCTCGCCCTTGCCCACGGCCACCTTGATGGCGCGGGTGCCGCGGGGCGGGCCGGTCTTCACCACCTTGCCGCGTGCTTCCCGGATGTCATCCTCCATGTCTCCCGGAGGCACTTCACCGGCGTCATGCGGAACGGGGATGATCAGGTCCTCCCCGGTGCGCAGCTTGTGGTTGGGGAGGTTGTTCTCCGTGACCACTGCTTCCGGCGTGGTGTGGTAGCGGGCGGCCAACGTGGGCATGGTCTCCCCTGGGCCCACGCGGTGACGGCGGTAACGCATGCGTTCACCATCCGTCAGGGTGAGCATGCCCTCTTGGCAGCGGGACAACGTGGCGGGGGGAACGCGCACTTCAAACGGCTCGCCGTCCACTGCGGGGGGCGGGGTGATGGGCCGGCGCAGCGCGGGGTTGAGTTCCAACAGCACATCCAGCTCGGTGCCGCAGGCCTTGGCCAGGCTTTGCAGGTGGATGTTGTCCTTGAGGCTGATGACGTCAAACTCAAACGGGGGCAGCGGTTCAATATCGCCAAAGCCGTAGGCCGCGGGGTCCTGGGCAATGGTGGCGGCGGCCAGGAGTTTGGGCACGTAGTTGCGGGTCTCCCAGCGCAACGTGCGCCCCTTGGTGAGCACAAAAAAGTCCCGCGACTGTTGGCGCTTGATGGCGCGGGACACCCGTCCTGGGCCAGTGTTGTAGGACGCCCACGCCAGGTGCCAGTCATGCCAGGTGTTGTAGAGCTCCATGAGATACCGGGACGCTGCGTACGTGGATTTGACGGGGTCACGCCGCTCATCCACCCAGTAGTTCACGGTCAGTCCCATGTGCGTTCCGGTGACACGAATGAACTGCCAGGGCCCCGCCGCATGCGCAAAGCTGTACGCCTTGGGGGAAAAGCCGCTCTCAATCATGGAGAGGAACACCGTGTCTGACGGCATGCCCTGCGAGATGAGGATGCGCCGCATCATGGGGCCGTAGCGCCAGTAACGCGCCACCCACAGCCGGTAATACTTGGCGCCCACGCCCTGGAAGAACGTGATCCATTTGCGGACCATCTCGTTGTCCACCATGGGGATGTCATTGCCCAGCGGTCCCAGCGGTCCGCTGAAACGCATGCGCTGCGGCATGTTCTTGCGCAGGTGGTCCCGAAGCGCGCGGGTTTCCTCCTCGGCCTGGCGGGTGCGCACGTAGCGGCCCATGCCCTCGGTGCCCAGGACCTCCATGACGTGCAGGCCCAGGCCCGGTTGTTTGCGGCTGTCCTCCCGCAGCGCGTGGTCCGGCAGCGGGCGCGGCGCGGGCGGCAACAGCTCCACGCGAATGGCGCGCTCCAACGTATGGAACTCGCCCATTTCCGTGCTGGGCGGGTCGGTGGCGGGCGGGTCTCCGGGTTTCCCGGTTGGCGTCTCACCGCCGGTGGTGGTGGATTCCACGTCGGAGATGATGTCGCTTGCCGCAGGCTCCGCGTCCGGCGGGGGGACTTCCGGCGGGCCTTCCTGTTCGTCATCACCTTCATCCGGTGGGTCCGGCGTGCGGATGACCGGCGCGTCCGCGGGCGGCGCGGGCTGTGGCAACGGCGCGGCAGGTTGGGCGCGCAACGGGCCAACGGCCAGGGCCAACAGCAGCCCCGGAGCAAACCCGCACACGTGACGCCGCAGCGTGGTCATGGTTTTCCCAACAGGGCCTTGAGGCGTTTTTCGCCGTGGCCCTTGCCCAGGATGAGTTTCAGTTTTTCGGCGTACACAAAACTTTCGGTGGAGGTGATGTGCGGGACGTGGTGGCACTCCCGGCAGCGTTGTTCCGGGACCTCCTTCTGGATGAACGCGGGAGACTCGGCCTCCACGTGTTTGCTGCCGGGGCCATGGCAACTTTCACAGCTCACATTGCCCCAGCGCGGCGCGTCCCCCACCTTGCAAAAGCCGCCTTGCTCCTCAAAGCCCACCGAATGGCACGCAATACAATCCCGGTTGCCCGTCGCCTTGGAGTCCACCAGCGTCTGCCAGGCGCGCGCATGCCCAACCTGCCCCTTGGGATTGGGATGCCCGGGCTTCTTGGCGTACTGCGCCACGCGTTCCGGGTCTTCGATGACGGCGGCCTTCCAGAAGTCCTGTTGTTCCTGGTGGCAGCTGGCGCACACCACCGGCCCCACATAGACCGCGGCGTCCGGCGGTGGCGTCGGGCAGGAGAGATTTTTTTCGCACGCCAGGTTGAGGTCCTTGAGGGACGCCTTGTAGGCCACCAGCTGCGCGGCCAGCGTGGGCTCACTGGAGACCTTGCTGGACAACGGCAGCGCTTCAAAGCTGAACGCGTTGTTCTCTTTTGCGGCGGCGGCGGCGGCCGGTTGTTGCAGCGCCAGCGCGGAGGCCTTGAGCTGCGCGGCCTTCTCCCGACGGGCCGCAGCGTTGGTCCTGTCCCCGCGCGCTTCAAAATCCGCCGCCTGGGTTTCCATCTGCGCGGCGCGCTTCACCATGCGTTCGGCTTCCTGGCGCGCGCCCTGACCGCCGTCATCCAACGTCAAACAGCAGCTCTGGGCCAGGTTGGGCATCTTCAGCGTGACCCGCCCCAGGTACTGGCCCTGTTGTCCGGCAGAGATGAGCCAGCTTCCGCGGGCCACTTCCTGCGGCGCGGTGGGATCCTCACCGGGCTCATGGCCCTGGATGAGGAGGTCCAGGCCGGGGACACCTTCGGCCAGCTTCACGGTGAGGCCACGCGGCATTTGTGAGAGGACCACCACCACCTTGGCGCCCTGTTGCCGCAGCGCGCCGGCTTCCTTGGCCACCGCCACCAGCGGGTTGGAAAGCTGCAAACCGTGGAATGCCACACTGGCCGGCGCGTCCCCGGCGGGGAGTGCGGTGCCCACGGGCCAGGCGGCGCCGGTGAAGCCCACCTTGATGCCACCCACGTCACGCAGCAGGTGCGGTACCACGCCGGTGGCGCCCACCACGTTGGCCATGACGGCGGGAAGCCCGGCCTGCGCCAGCACGCCCGCGCGAAAAGCCTCGCCGCGGGCAAGGTCAAGTGCGCCCACGCCGGTGAAGGCCAGCTGGGACTGTTTGCCGCTGTCCAACAACAGTTTGATGCGCGCCTCTTCCTGGCACACCGCGGGCGCGGGAATGTCCATGCGGTCAAACAACAACCCACCAGTGTCGAAGAACAGCGTGGGTGTGGTTTGGCGGGACTTGGCCAGCTCGGCCTTGATGCGGTCCACGCCGCCCAAGGGGTCCGCGGTGCAGCCGCACGGTTCCACCCAGCCACGCACGTTGCCGGTGAACGCCAGCACGGCGGTGGGGACGGTTGGAACTGCAGCGCTGGTGGTGGTGGTGGCGTTGCCGCGCGGGCAGGCCATGGCGGCCAGACAGGGCAACAAGGCGGCAAGGCAGGCAGAAGAAACGCGGGGCATGGGCAGTGGCGGTCCCGGTTGAGACGTGAACGGTACGGGGCGGTTGTCTAGCCCACACCGGGGCGTGGTGCAGCAGACAACGCGCTCTGGGTCCAGGCTATGCGGGGGGCGTGCCAGTGGGTCATTCTGCGGCGCACCGCAGCCGGAGTCAGTCGCACCAAGGCCCTTGGACTTCCTGGCACTCTGCCCACCGCATCCCCGCATCATCCAGCAGCATTTTGCAGGGCCTCACCCGGCAGATGGGCTCACAATCTGCGCCGCCATCAATGACGCCACCGTCCGCATCCACAAAGTCCACCTGCACCAGGTAGGTGGCGCTGGCGTCCACGTTGTTGATGTCACGCCGCGCCAGTTCCAGGGGGACCCACCAGCCAGGAAAACGGCGGGCACCCGGTCCACAGGAGCGCCCCAGAAATCAGAATGAGTACCGCGCGCATGTGGGCAGGCTATCCGCCAGCGCAGCAGTTGGCGATGACGAACGTTGGATGGATGGGGATGTCGCGTTCCGCAGTCATTGAGTTGGATGACGTGCCGCAGTAGCCACGGCGCCGGAGGCTCATCATGACAAAGACCACGCGCATTCTTCTCATTGGCTTCACGTGCATTGCGGGTGTGGCGGTGGCGTCCAGCTGCGCCTCCCGGTGCAGCACCGACCAGGACTGCGCCGGGGAACAACTGGGGGACCGCTGCGAACAGAGTTTCTGCGTCCCTGGTGAGGCGGCCGCGGAACCCTCCGATGGCGGGCGGTGAAAGAGAGCGCCAAGCCGCACTTTGCGGCGATGCGAGGCAGTGTTTCCACGCCGTAGATTTTCGCCGTGCTGTCGACGTTGTTCGTGTTTCAGCGTTCTTCGGCGGTGCCCAGTTTGCGCTGGAGGGTGCGGCGGTCAATACCCAGCAAACGGGCCGCCTGGACGCGGTTGCCACCCACGGCGGCGAGCACGCGTTCAATGTACATCTGCTCCACGTCCGCCAGCGGCAAGCCCTGTGCAGCAGCGTGGCTCAGCAGGTCAGGCTGCTGTGGCACCGCCAGGGCCACCCGAAGGTCCTCCAGAACAATGGTGTCGTGCTCGGTGAGGGCAACCGCACGTTCCAGGGCGTTGGCCAGTTCCCGCACGTTTCCCGGCCAGGGTTGGGTCAGGATCCAGGCCATGGCTTCACCAGACAGGCCAAACACTTCACGGCCCAGCTTGGTGCAGGCGCGCTGCAGCAGAACATCCGTCAGGGGCTCAATGTCCTCCCGCCGCTGGCGCAGCGGAGGCATGTCCAACGTGATCACATTGAGGCGGTAGTACAGGTCCTCCCGGAAACGCCGCTCTTTCACTGCCGTTTCCAGCAGGGCATTTGTTGCCGCCACAACGCGCGTGGGCGTCTCAACTTCGCGTGTCCCGCCAACGGGCCGCACCTTCCCCGTTTCCAGCGCGTGCAACAGTTTGGGTTGGGTCTCCAGCGGCATCTCACCAATTTCATCCAGCATGAGCGTGCCGCCGGCCGCCTGGGCAAACAGGCCGGGGCGGTCTTCCCGGGCGTCCGTGTAGGCGCCCTTTTTGGCACCAAACAGCTCTGCCTCCACCAGGTGCGCCGGGAGCGCGGCGCAGTTGACCTGAACAAAAGGGCCCGCGTGGTTGGGTCCCTGATCGTGGATGAAGCGCGCCAGCGCGCCTTTGCCGGTGCCACTCTCCCCGGTGATGAGGACGGTGGCATTGCCGCGGGCGGCCCTCCTGGCCAGCTGGATGACGCGGGCCATGGCGGGGCTGCGTCCCACCAGGTCTCCGTCCGGGTTGGGGTCCCGGGCGCTGCGCAAGCGCACAATCTCCCGGCGCATTTCGCGGTCCTCAAACGCGCGCTCCATGGCGAGGATCAATGCTTCGGCCTTGAACGGCTTGGTGATGAAATCACAAGCGCCCTGCTTGACGGCTTTCACGGCCAGTTCCACCGAGCCAAACGCCGTGATGAGCATGACCAGTTGGTTGGGCCTCAGGCCGTGGATGGCGTGAAGCACATCCACGCCGCGCATCTCTGGCATTTCCACATCTGAAAGGACCAGATCAAAACGTTGGTCCCGGACACGTGCCAGGGCGGCCTGCACCGAGGTGGTGCCTTCCACGGCGTACCCTTCCAGGGTCAGGGCATCCACCAGGTAGTCCACAATGCCGGCGTCATCATCCAGGATGAGGATGCGTCTTTCCCGCTTCATGGTTGCTCCCGGTTTTGCGTTGATGCGGGGAAGTCCACGGTGAATGTGGTGCCATTGGGTTGCCGGGGGTGGATGGCCACCAGCGCGCCGTGGTCATCCGCAATGGATTTCACCACGGCAAGGCCCAGCCCGGACCCGCCCTCATGGTGGCGGGTGGTGAAGAACGGTTCAAACAGTGAGGGTTGCAGCGCCTGCGGCACGCCGTGACCTTCATCCTCCACACGCAGCCTCACCGCGGGTTGGGGCGTTGGTACGCCGGCGCGCTGCATGGTGGTGTTCTCCACGTGGACGGTGATCTGCGTGCCACGCGGGCTGGCCTGGATGGCGTTGTTGACGAGGTTGAGGGCCACCTGCTGCAACTGGTCAGCGTCCGCCAGGACCAGCGGGAGCGCCGGGTCCATGTGCAGCGTGATGGCAACGCCCTTGCGCCGCCCCTCAAACTCCACAAAATCCACCACGGCCTTTGCGGCGCCGCCAAGATCGGTGGGTGTTTTGACGGCGGTGGGCCGCCCTGCAAAGCGCAGCAGGTTTTCCACAACGCGGGTGATGCGGTCCGTCTGCTCCACCATGCTCTGGGCGTTGCGCCGGACCACCTCTGGGTTGTCACCCTGCGCCAGCAGCAGGCGCGCCCTGCCGTTGATGATTTGCAGGGGGGAGCCAATCTCGTGCGCCAACCCCGCGGACAGTTGTCCCACCGTTGCCAGCCGTGAGGCCTCCTGGAGATGGCGTTGGGACTGTTCGCGCGCGTCAGCCTCGGTGGCCAGTTGTTGTTGGGCGGTGCGCAGCTGGCCCAACATGGCGTTGAAGCGGCTGGCAAGCAGGGCCACCTCGTCATTTCCGGTGATGGCAAGATCCGCGGGCAGGCCCGCGGGACGCACGCCGTCCATGGCGTTGGCCAGACGCTGCAGCGGAACGGTGACATACCGGCGCCCCAGCACGGCCTGAAGGGCCGCCAGCAGGCCCACCAGGATGAGGACGTTCAGGAGAATGGACGCCTTGGTCCATTGGACGTCTTGCTCCAGGTCATTGAGCGGGCGCACCACCACCATGCGTCCCAGCACGTTGCCGTCATCCCCGCGAAGCACCTGAACCAGCAAGGCCGTTGGCGTTCCACCAGCGTCATCCCGGATGTAGCTGGTGTCCTGCGTGACCGTGGGCAACGCCGGGACCTGCAGGCCAGAACGTTTGCCCGGCGAAGCAGCATTCATGGCGCCGCGTTCATCAAAAACAAAGATGTCCACGTCCGGCTCCACGCCCTCCAGCTTGTCCAGCGTCTCGGTGATGTCCTGGAGCTGGCGGTCCCGCAGCGCATTTTCCACGGCAACCTGGAGGCTGCGGCCCACCAGGCGCATGGCGCGCTCGGTGGCGCCTTCCAGTTCGGCGGTCTCGGTGCGCACCTGCCACGCGCCGTGGGCCAACAGGACGGCAAGGGAGGCGGCCGAAAGACCAGCAGTAACCTTGGAGGAGATGTTCATGGCGTTGGCCGGTGCGGCAAAGATGCGTACCTGGTGCGGCAAAAATGTCCAGCGGACAACCACGGCGCCCAAAACAATCCGCTGGCCTGGACGGGTGAACCCATGTGGGCGCCGCACCTGCTGCAGGCGCCGGGCCCAATCCAAGGCTTGTGCCGCGTTGCAGGCACCGGTGAAGGCTGGGCCAGGTTTCTGCTGGCGCGCCCATTGCTCACTGCGCCGGCCATGGGATGTGTTGGGTACAAACGACACGCACGGCGAACGCAGGGTTGGCACCGGTCCACGGTGGCCGTCCTGTTGGGGATGGCGGTGTTTGGTGGTGCGGCCTGCACAAAGTTGGAGCCGCCCGCTGCTCTCCCAACGTTCCAGGTGACGTCTCCCACGCCGGCTCCGGCGTTTCTGGAGCGGACGTACGCGGGGACGGTGCGGGCATCCCAGCGTGTGGAGGTGCGGGCGCGCACCAAGGGCATCATTGAAACCGTGGGGACGGACGAGGGGCGGCGGGTCCGCAAAGGTCAGCTGCTGTTCCAGCTGGATGCCCGTTCCCAGGAGAAGGAACTCCTGAAGGCCCAGGCCGCCGGCCAGAGCGCTGCCGCCGAGCTTCGCGCAGCGCGGTTGGAACACCACAACGCGCTGGGGTTGCAGGGTGATGTGGTGTCCGAAGCAGAGGTTGTGCTTCTTGAGGCCAAGGCCGCGGCGCTGGCAGCCCGGGTGGAGGAAGCACGCGCGCAGGAAGAGCTTGCCGCGCTCCAGGTGTCCTTTGCGCAGGTGCGCGCGCCCTTTGACGGCGTCATCAACCGGATTGAAAAGAAGGTGGGCAGCATGGTGGCGGAGGACGAGCTGCTTGCCACCATCAACAACACCGACGAGGTGTACGTCTACTTCCACGTCCCCGAACAGGACTTCCTGGAGCTGGTGGGCCAGGCAGGGAAGGAGGCCACCCCCGTTTCATTCCGAACGGCCAGCGGGGAGTTGTTTGGCGCGCCGGGCTCCATAGACGCGGTGGGCAGTGAGGTGGATGACGCCACGGGCCGCATCCAGTTCCGCGCGCGGTTCAAGAATGAGCGCAACGTGTTGCGCCACGGCAGCGTGGGTCAGGTGGCGCTGCGCCTGCCGTCCCGGGATGCGTTGTTGGTGTCCCAGCGCTCCACCATTGAGGTCCAGGAACACATCTACGTGTACCTGGTGGGCGCAGACGGCCGCGTGCAGGCACGCAGGATTGAGCCCACCGGGAAGCTCAACGGAGCGTTTGTGGTGGAGCGGGGTCTTGAGCCAACAGACCGGTTGCTGGTGGAAGGCGTGCAGCGGGTCAAGGACGGTGACCGGGTCCTGGTGCGCACGGCAGATGTGCATGGCCGCGAGCAGCTTGGTTCCCATCCCTGAGGACACATGAACAGCACCTTCATCCGGCGCCCGGTGCTCTCGGCGGTCATTTCCATCATCATCTGCCTGCTGGGTCTGCTCAGCCTGCGGGGCATTCCGGTTTCACTGTTTCCAAATGTGGCCCCGCCGGAAGTGAACGTGACGGTGGAGTACACCGGCGCCAGCGCCGAGACCGTTGCCAAGGCGGCCATTGTCCCCCTGGAGCGCGCCATCAATGGCGTGCCCGGGATGAAGTACATGAGCAGTGACACCGGCAATGACGGTGTGGGCGTGGTCCAGGTCCTGTTTGAGACCGGGACGGATCCTGACGTGGCCGCCATCAACGTCCAGAACCGCGTCAACTCGGTCATGGGCGAGCTGCCGTCGGAGGTGATTCGCAACGGCGTCAAGATTGCCAAAGAAGAAAACGCCATGCTGCTGTACCTCAACATCTACAGCACCCGGGAGGAACATGATGAAAAGTTCCTCTACAACTTCACGGACATCAACATCCTGGCCGAACTCAAGCGGGTCCACGGCGTGGGCTACGCGGACATCCTTGGTGCCAAGGAATACGCCATGCGCGTCTGGTTGTTGCCGGACCGCATGGTTGCGCGGGGGGTGACGCCGGAGGACGTGCTGGAAGCGCTCAACGAGCACAACGTGGAGGCCGCTCCCGGAAAACTGGGGGAGAACAGTGACAAGGGGGCTGCACCGCTGCAGTACACCGTCACCTACGGCGGCAAGTTCAATACCCAGGAGGCCTATGAGGCCATCCCGGTGCGCGCAGACAAAGATGGGCGGCTGGTGCGGGTGCGGGATGTTGCGCGCGTGGAGTTTGGCACCACGTACTTTGACGTGGAGGCGCGGCTCAACGGGCGGCCTGCGGCGTCCGTCATGCTCAAGCAGCTGCCCGGCTCCAACGCGCGGGAGGTCATTGCCCGGGTAAAGGAGCGCTTGGCCGAGCTGAAGGAGAGCACCTTCCTGCCGGGGATGGACTACGCGTTCAGCTTTGACGTGAGCCGCTTTCTGGATGCCGCCATCCTTGCGGTTGCCAGGTCTTTTCTTGAGGCCTTCCTGCTGGTGGCGCTGGTGGTGTTCATCTTCCTGCAAAGCTGGCGCTCCACGGTGGTGCCGGTGGCGGCGGTCCCGGTTTCCCTGGTGGGGACCTTCATGTTCATCCAGTTGTTGGGGTTCTCACTCAACCTCATCACGTTGTTTGCGCTGGTGCTGGGGATTGGCATTGTGGTGGACAACGCCATTGTGGTGGTGGAGGCAGTCCATACGCACATGGAGCATGACCGGGGTCTTGACGCGCGGCAGGCGGCGTTTCGGGCGATGGGCGAAATGGGCGGCGCGATTGTTGCCATCACGTTGGTGATGGCCTCGGTGTTTGTCCCGCTGGCGTTCCTCTCCGGACCTTCTGGCGTTTTCTATCGGCAGTTCTCCGTCACGCTGGCGTTTGCCATTGGGTTGTCCGGGCTTGTGGCGCTCACGCTCACTCCATCCATGTGTGCGTCCATCCTCAAGCCGCATGATGGCGCGTACGTGGGCGGCGTGCTGGGGGCCGCGTTCCGCGTGTTCAACACGGCATACCTGCGCCTGGAAGGCGTCTACACGCGCGTGGTGATGGCGTTGGCACCGCGGCGCTGGTTCACGGTGGGCGCGCTGGCGCTTTTCACCGCAGGGACGGTGTGGCTTGGCGGCCGGCTGCCAGCAGGTTTCATTCCCCAGGAGGACCAGGGTGTGGTGTACGCCAGCGTGACCACGCCCGCGGGTGCCACCCTGGAACGCACCAAACGCGTGGTGGAGGCTGTGCAGCAGGCGCTTGCGGATGACCCGCGGGTGGAGAGCATTGCCACGCTGGCCGGCACCAACATCCTCTCTGATGGGACCGGCGCCACCTACGGGACGTGCCTCATCAACCTCAAGCCCTGGGCGCAACGTGAGGGCACGCTGGAGGACTTCATTGCCGTTGCTGTCCACAAGACGTCCAACATCCATGACGCTGAAATTGAGTTCTTTCCGCCGCCGCCCATTCCCGGCTACGGCAATGCGTCCGGCTTTGAACTGCGGCTGTTGGACAAGACCGGCCGCGGTGACGTGTCAGAGATGGACCGTGTCCTCTCCCAGTTCCTTCAAGACCTGAGGGACCGGCCGGAGATTGCCACCGCGTTCACCATCTTCAATGCCAATTATCCGCAATACCAGGTCAAGATTGACCTGGATAAGGCGGCACAAAAAGGGGTCACCATCAACAACGCGCTGGCGGCGGTTCAAACCATGCTGGGCAGTGCGTACGCCACCAACTTCATCAGGTTTGGGCAGCTCTACAAGGTCATGGTGCAAGCCCTGCCGGAATACCGCGCAGCGCCGGAGGACGTGCTGCGCATGGAGGTGCGCAACAACCGCGGTGAGATGGTCCCGCTGTCTGCGTTCATGTCCCTTGGCAAGACCCACGGTGTGGACCAGACCACGCGGTACAACATGTTTCCCTCTGCTGAAATCAACGGCGAGGCAAAGCCCGGCGTGAGCAGCGGCACGGTGCTTCGGGTCATCATGGACACGGCTCGGCTGAAACTGCCGCCAGGGTACGGCATAGACTGGGCCGGCATCTCACGGGACGAGGCCAGCGCGGGCAACGAGGCCTTCTACATCCTCCTCATCTGCCTTGCGTTTGTGTACCTGGTGCTGGCGGCCCAGTACGAAAGTTTTGTGTTGCCCCTGGTGGTCCTGCTGTCCTTGCCGCCCGGGCTCATGGGGGCATTTGCGCTGCTGGCGGCGGTGGGGCTGGAGAACAACGTCTACACGCACCTGGCGCTGGTGATGCTGGTTGGGTTGTTGGGGAAAAACGCAATTCTCATTGTGGAATATGCAGAGATTCGGCGCCGCCAGGGTGACGGACCGCGGGAAGCGGTCATCCAGGCGGCCCGGTTGCGCCTGCGGCCCATTCTGATGACGTCCATGGCGTTTGTGGCGGGGTTGCTGCCGCTGGCGTGGTCCACCGGGGCCGGCGCGGTGGCCAACCGCACCATTGGTACCGCCGCCGCCGGTGGGATGCTGCTTGGCACCATGATGGGCGCGTTGTTGGTGCCGGGGTTGTACATCCTGTTCAGCGCCTTGCGCGGTTCCAAGGAGGGCAGCGGTGGCACCGTTGCGGCCGTCACCGGACCCGGTGGTGTGCATTCATGAAAGCGCTGGTGCTTGTCGTTGTCATCCTGCTGCTGGCCGCGTGTCCATCCGTCCAGGTGACGCCCCCCAAGCGCGCCAAGGACCTGCCCACGCAGTTTGTGGCAACGGCCCAGGGGCCCAGTGTGGCGTCCTTGGATTGGTCCACATTTTTTGCCGACGAAACGCTCAACGCCCTGGTTGCCGAGAGCCTGGACAACAACCTGGACCTGGCCATGGCCGCCCAGCGCATTGAGACGGCGCGCACCGTGGTCAAGGAGCGCACCGGCGCCATGCTGCCGCGCCTGGACATGTCCTCCACGGCGGGCGTTCGCAAGTTTGGTCTCTACACCATGGACGGTGCGGGGAATGCCACGACGGAAATCACGCCGGGTGAGCTGGTGCCGGTCAACCTTGGGGACTTCTCCATTGGACTGGTGTCCTCCTGGGAGCTGGACATCTGGGGACGGAGGCGGGCGGAGCACAAGGCGGCTCAGCGCCAGTACCTGGCCAGCGTGGACGGAGCCCGGGCGGTCTACACCTCGCTCATTGCGGATGTTGCGCAGGCCTACTTTGAATTGATGGCGCAGGACGACACGCTGGCAACGTTGTCACGCGCCGTCACCCAGGGAGAGCAGGCGTTGGAGGCCGCCCGGCGCCAGAAGACCGCGGGCAGGGCCAATGCCCTCCACGTCATGCAGTTTGAGAACCAGTTGCTGGCTGCCCGCACCATGCACGTGGAGGCCCTGATGGCGCGCGGCGAGGTGGAGAACCGCGTCAACCTGTTGCTGGGCCGTTTCCCGCAGCCCATCCAGACCCGGCCTCAGTCACTGTACGTGGACTACGCCGCGTCCATTTCTGCTGGCGTGCCCTCTGAACTGCTGCGCAACCGGCCGGACATCCGGGAGGCGGAGTCCCTGATTGCCGCGAGCAAGTTTGACGTGGAAGCCGCACGCGCCGCGTTCCTGCCCACCATCAGCATTTCCGGGGGCCTGGGATTGCAGGCGTTCAACCCGGCGTTTTTGGCCACGCCACAGTCCATCAACTACTCGTTGATGAACAGCTTCAGCGCTCCGTTGCTCAACCACCACGCCCTGGTGGCGCGGTTCCGCGCCGCCAAGGTCAATCAGATCCAATGCATGTACGAATACCAGCAACGCATTCTCAACGCGTTCATGGAGGTCTCCAATGGGCTCAAAGGCATGGAGCGCATTGGTGAATATGTGGCGCTCAAGAAGCAGCAGCGCGAGGCCCAGGAGCGCGCGGTGGGGATTGCACGGAAGCTCTTCGCGGCAGGCAAGGCTTCCTACCTGGAGGTGCTGCTGGCCCAGCAGGAGAGCGTCCAGGTCCAACTGGAGTTGACGCGCGTGGTCACGTTGCGCCGGCTGCTGGGTGTGGGGCTGTACAAGGCGCTTGGCGGCGGGTGGCAGGCAACCCAGGAGCGTGCGGCGCCTGTGCGCCCGCTGCGCGTTCCGCCCACCCTGAGGCAACAGGAACCTCCCCAGTGAGCAGGCGCCAGTCAGCCCGCGGGATTGGGCGGCATCGGTTCCTCTGCAGTCTTCCGGGTTTTCCGGCCGCGCAGCAGAATGTCCTTGTTGAACAACGCCACCACCTGCGCGTTTCCATCAAATGCATTCTTGGCCACCGCATTGAGCTCCTCAATGAGCTCCACCGCACGGCCCTTGGTCTCATAGACCTGCTGGGTCTCCAGCGGCAGTGACGCCAGCGCGGTCTCCTGCGCGGTGTCCGCCTTGTCCAGCTTGTCCTTGATGTCGCGCGCCAGGTCCGCCGGTTTCGCGCCGCCGAAGTACGGCTTGAGGCTCGCCTCGGCGGTCTCCAGCGGGCGGATGATTTGATTGAGGTACGCGCTCATCTTGGGCGTGGAGCGCTCCAGCGGACCACCGGACGCAAAAGAATCCACCGTCACGCCAACCACAGGTTGTTTCCGCAGCGCCGGCCGGATGATGTTGCGAATCTTCCGCACCAATCCCTTGGCCAGGTCCATGGCGACGCCTTCCGCCCTGGTCTTTCCCTCGGAGCCGCCCTTGGCTTCGGCCTGCCTGGCAACTTCACTCTCCAGCTTGCTGGCGTATTCCAGGAACTTGGGTCCATCCGCCGCGTCAAAGCCGGCCGCGGCGAGCGCATCCTTGTGGGACTCCCAGTGGCCCCCGCTCACGCGCAGTTGCTGGGCCAGCTCAATGCGCGGTTCCCCGCGCCCCTTCTTTACCAAACGTTGATCAACCCCCATGTGAACCTCCTTACCAGCCTCTCCCTGAGGGCTGGGCTTGTGATGATTTCCACGCAGACTTCCAAATCGCCTGGGGGTCGCGCCATGGGCCTTCTGTCGTATGTCTTGGATCCCGTACATTTTTCGCAGCGTCGAGATGGAGGTCTTCCGGGTACCAATCCACCAGATTCGTAAAGCGCCAAAAGGTGTGATGGCGCCCATTCGACAAGCGAGTCACGCGGCTGTATCGGAATCACCGAGGTGACCCATGCGGCGCTGGATGGTTCTGTTTGGTGTGTCCCTGGCCGCGCTGGTTCCTGGGGCAGCCCGCGCGCTTTGCGTCTACGGCGAGCCCACGCGGGCCTCACGCGCGTGTGGCATCAACTGCGCCGTGGCGGTTCTGGGCAACCCGGACGGGAGCCCGCCCGCTGGCACACACATGTTCCGCAGCGATGACCCGGGACTGCCAGTGGTGGCGGCGGACGTGGAGCGTGCGCTCTTTGGCAACATCGAGGGCGCGGTGGAATTCCTCGTCCGGTCGCGCGGGCCCCTCACGCCTGGAGTGTGGCAGTTGGAGCAGGATGGCGTTCGCGTCAAACGCGTGGATGTGACCGTCGTGCAGGCAACGCCCGTGTCCCTTGAGGTGGAAGACATCAGCGAGGACCGGAGTGACGGCGAGTGCCATGACACCGGCCCCCAACCGGCGTTGCCGGAGCCGGACGTGCGGCGGGAACGGCCGCTTCGCTTGGTGATTGCGTTGGACCGCGGGGCGGAACTCCCGGCCGACCTCGATCTGGACCTCTGGATTCTGGCCGAGGGAGAGGAGCCACCAACGGACACGGCGTTGCGTGATGGCACTGCTGCGGCGCCCACACTGGAGCGCTTTCGCCCGGCGTATGGATTGATTCGGACCCGACGGGTGGCAAACCAGCCAGTGGTCCAGGGCGGCGATGTCTTCACCGTGGCGCTGCGCGGTGTTCATCATGACGGTTCAGCCACGCCGGTGGTCCTGCGCACGTTCCGGGTCCCCACGGCGCGGGTGACATGTGATTGCACGGGAGCGGCGCCGGCACCGAACCGGATGGTGGTCCTGGTCTTTCTCCTGGCGGCGTTGGGGAGGTGGGCTTTGCGCACCAGGCCAGTGCACCGCTGACCGTATGTCCTTGGATTCCGTAGATGATTCACCCTGTGCGTTCTGCGCGCGCACCACCAAATGTAGGTCTTCCGAGTACCAATCCACCACATCCGCACCGCTCCACCTGCGCGCTGGCACCACTCCACCAGCGGCAACGCACCGCTCCACCACAGGTTCCGCACTGCTCCACCAGCGGTTTGGCACCACACAACCACCGCCCACGCACTGCTCCACCAGCCGTCTGGCACCGCTCCACCAGCGTCCCCGCACCACTGCACCAACGTGCACGCACCGCTTCACCACCGCATACGCACTGCGCAACCAGCTCTCCCGCACCACAACACCAGCGTGTTGGCACCGGTCCACCATGGTTCCCACACCGCACCATCCGCGCGCTTGCCTGCGCCTTCCAGCGCGTGCGGGTGGCGGTTGTCATGCCGCTGTGGGACCAATTCACACGGGTCAGTGTGTTTGGCGGCAACCACCACGCAGCGCCGGGGCGGCGGTCACTGAGTTTCTGGAGCAACAATGGCCACAGCCTGGTGGAGATGTCTGGCGGCGGCCGCGCTTTTTGGCGCCGCCACGCCGTTGTCCAAGGCGCTGCTTGGAAACATGGGGCCGCTCACGCTGGCCGGGTTGCTCTACCTGGGCGCCGCGGTGGCCACCGCGCCGTTTGCGTGGCCTCGTGGGGCCACCCCGCGCCGATCCCGAGCCAACGTTGCCCGGCTTGCCGGTGCGGTGGTTCTTGGCGGCGTGTTGGGACCGGTGTTGATGTTGGCGGGGCTGTCCATTGCCGCGGCCGGTTCTGTCTCGCTGTGGTTGAATCTTGAGACGGTGGCCACCGCGTTGTTGTCTTGGGCGTTTTTCCGGGAACACCTGGGTCTCCGGGTGTGGGCCGCCGTGGCGCTCATCTTTGGCGCGGGTGTGGCTTTGTCTTTTTCGTCAGGAACCACGGGGGGCTCCGCGGCGCTGCTGGTGGGCCTGGCGTGCCTGTGTTGGGGCGCGGACAACAACCTGACATCGGTCATTGATGAACTTTCACCGGCGCAGACCACCTGCATCAAAGGTGCTGTTGCCGGTGGGGTGAACCTGTCGCTGGGTGTGACGCTGGAGTCCGCGGGCCTGTCCGCGGCAACCATGGCCAGTGCGCTGGTGCTGGGAATGTTTGCGTATGGCGCGTCCATTGTCCTGTACGTCACGGGATCCCAGCAGCTGGGCGCAACGCGCTCCCAGCTCATCTTCTCCGCCCATCCCTTCATTGGACTGGTGCTCTCCTGGGTGCTTCTCAAGGAGGCTGTGCTGCCGGTGCAGGTTGGCGCGGCAGCACTCATGGCAACCGGTTTGTGGCTGCTGCTGCGCGCCGCACACGCCCATTCCCACCGCCACCAGGCCACGCGGCCCACCCACCTGCCCCGCCATGC
>Ga0154020_10003682_pt1 | contig 18390 bp, 8 predicted proteins | sample Klosneuvirus_201_FD_109709 | JGI IMG/M metagenome (GOLD analysis project Ga0154020, IMG submission 109709) | Active sludge microbial communities from wastewater, Klosterneuburg, Austria - Klosneuvirus_20160825_MG | ecosystem: Engineered > WWTP > Aerobic digester > Activated sludge | place... | reverse complement strand
TCGGCTACGCCAAGAATCTGGCGGGGTACAATCCCTTTGGCCCGAACAGCGAACTGAACCGCGGGTACAGCGGTCTGACGGCCAACTATGACAAGCGCTTGAGCGATGTCTGGAGCGTCCGCGCTTCGGCCAACTACTATGGAGCCCGCCGCTGGGACTACAACCAGAACACCGGCTGGGGGGCGATCAACATCAACCCGCCCGTCGCCACCACGCCCATCACGAGCGCGCGCGGTGCGACGCCGAGCAAGACCCTCATTGTCGAGGACGGCGGCGGTTTCCAAGGCGACCTGCTTGCCCACTATTGGACCAACAACCGCAAGATCGAGCACCGCACGCTCGCGACGATCGACTACAACGACTATCACCGCTGGGATCCGAGTCGCAACTACGCCGCCGCGAACAATCCCGACATCGTGGCCTGGAACGCGGTCCGCACCGTGCGGCTCGACTCCAACTTCCGACCGCTGGCCGACATCCCCTATTTCCCGAAGTGGTTCCAGGCCGGCCAGGAGGTCTCGACCCGCATCCGGAAGATCCGCGCCACGGTGCTGGGCGGGTTGGTCCGTCACCAGGCGGCGCTGATGGATGGCCGCATGCTGGCGTTCGCAGGGGCGCGCTACGACTCGGTTCTGATCCGCGACCGCGACTACCTGACCGACATCCCGGGTTACGCCCGCGGCGATCAGGTCAAACGGCGTATCACCGCGCTGAAGCCCAACCTGGGCGTCAACTACAAGCTCACCCCCAACCTGCGCATCTTCGGCAACTACAGCGAAAGCTATTTTGTCGGCCAGGCCGATGCTCCGGCGACGGTGGCCGAGGCCTCCTTCAAGCCGGAAACGGCCGAGGGGTACGACTACGGCTTCAAGGGGTCCTTGTTTGAAGACCGCCTCAGCTTTACGGTCAGCGGCTTCTATGCGATCCGCAACAACGTGACCGTGACCGATGTCGAAGAAACCCCGATCGGTTCAGGTAACTTTGTCACCGTGCAGCGTCGCGATGGCGACCAGCTCGTGCGCGGCTGGGAGATCGATGCCAACTGGCGCATCTCCCATGAGCTCTTCGCCGGCTGCAGTTACGGCGAGGTGAACTCCATCTACACGGATTTCGGCACGGCCTTCCCGCTCGCGGTTGGCCGCAAGGTGACTGGCATTTCTCCGCGCAATGGCAGTGCGTACCTCAAGTACAGCCCGGCCGCCGGCCGCTTCAAGGGCTTCTCCGCGAATCTGGGTGTGACCCACATTGGCGAAACTCCGACGGAGCAACCCAACGCCGGCGACACCTATGCGACAGGCGCGGGTGGTGTGCGTACCCTGACCCGCACGACCTTTCAGTGGCGCCTCACGGTGCCGTCTGCGACGCTGCTGAATCTCGGCATGCGTTACTCCTGGAAGAGCAGCTGGGCCAACCAGACGCTGGGTGTGAATCTGAGCAATATCCTCGACCGCGACTACCTCCGGGCCAACCGCCTGCTGAGCGAACGTCGTGCGGTCTACTTCACCTACACGATCGGTACGCCCGACAAGCGGCGGTAAACCGACCACGCGACTAGACCGGCCTGCCGCCGGCTTTTCCTGATGTTGTGCCGAGTGTCATCCCGCGGATGACACTCGGCTTTGCTTCAAGCGGTCGGTGACGGCAGGGCGTGTCATGGCCGGGGTGATACTGTTGCTGCCGTGGGCAGCGAGAGCGTGAGGGCGGCGAGGTCGATGTGCACCGCGGTGCCGTCATCGAGGTGCAGTCGCACCTGGGGATTCCCGGGGGCGCTCTCCAGCCGGCAGCGCGTGGCGTAGGCGGCGGTTTGGGCGGCTGAGGCCCCCGGATAAAAGACAAAGAGCCCGTGCGCGAGGGGCTGATCCGACAAGGACGAAGCCACGCGCGAGGCGGGCGTGGTGTTGAGGTGGAAGCGTTGTTCCAGGCGGCCGGCGGCGCCGGACGGGGCGGGCACGTAGCGGGCCGGACCTGAGGTGGCGACGCGGACGATGCCGAGTCCGTCGAGGTGGAACCAGGGAGAGTCGAAAACAACCGGGTCCTCCTGCGCCGCCCGGGTGGCGGCAAAGGTGTGAGTGCCGCTTGCGGAGGTGAGCGTGCGCACGCCGGTGTGCCATGGCCAGTCGACATCGTTGAGCACCCCAAGGGTGCCGAGGTCGAGCAGGGTGGGCCGGAGCGGGCCGGTGGCGGTCACGCGATCGGTGTACACCACACGGCCGTCGGGCAATGTGAGGAAACCCACGCGCTGCTCCACGGTTCCGCCGGCTCGTTCGAGCACGCCCGTGAGACCGAAACCGGCGGAGAGCGGGGCGAGGACGATGTTTCGGACCACGGGCGTGTCCGGTGGCTGACCTTCGAGCCCCACATAACCGACAAGCCCGCGCGTCTCGGGCGAGAGCAACAGGTCGTGACGCAGCGGAACGACCTGGCCCATGGCCTGGGCGCCCCAGGAGAACGTGGTCAGCGAGTCTGGGGAGCGGATGACCGCGAACCGACCCGCGGGGAACACGTGCACACCGGCAAGCTGGGCCTGGAGTGCGTCGTCGGGCAGGGGAGCGGGACCCTCGCCGAGCTGGGCCATCAACGCGTAGGTGTGAGCGCCATACTCCAGGACCATCGCCTGGTCCGACGCCAGTTTGGTTTCTCCGGGGAGATAGACCGTGCCGTCAGGCTGGCGCGCCGCCATGCGCTGCACCGTGGCAAGGGACTGGCGCAGGAGCGTGGCGGCGGACCGATCCTGATACACCACCGCGATGCCGGCGTGGTACTCCAGCCAGTCGATGTTCCGGTGCAGACCCCAATCCTGTCCGTTAGGATAGACCACGCTGCCTTCCGGCGTGGCGAGCAGCCGGAGCGTGCGGTGGATGGCGAGGACATTGTGGTGCAGGGCGTCGGGTGGAGTAAGGCCGCCCCAGGCGTAGAGCGGGATCTGCGAGGTGAGCAGGTAAGTGCAAGCGAGGTAGTCGGGATGAACGCGGCTGTGATTTTCCAGCGTGAAGTCGTCGAATACGTTGGCGCCGGTGAGCCAGTCGCGCAGTGGCCGTCCATCGACGAGCGCGGTCTCCTCCAGATCCGCGCTCCGGGCAAACGCGCTGACAATCCAACGCGTCGCGGTCTCTCGCCAGAGAGCGTGGCGCGGGTGGGCGGGAAACATGCTCGCGGCGAGCGAGATGACCTGCGAGTTCCAAGCGTTCTCCTCGGCTTTGGAGTCGCGTTGCAGCTGGGTGGGCGGAACGACTCCGACAAAGCGGTCGGCTTCGTCGCAGATCATGCGCGCGGCGAGCCAGCGTTCTTCCGGGTTGAGATCGTCCCACAGCAGCCAACAGGCCTCACCCGCCAGGGCTGCCCAGTAGGCGGATTGCCATTGCTCCCGCCACGGCTTGCCGTCGGTGCAGGTTTCGCCGCCCGCACCGTAGGAGCGGATCAGGCTGCGGAGCAACGCACGGGCGATTTCGCGTGCCTGCGCGGACGTGAAGTCGGCCGGGAATACTTCCTCCGGAACAACCCGAGCAAGCAGCGCGAGGCCCTTGGCGGTGTGGGCGTTGGGACGGATCCCGCTCTCGCTCGAGGGAGCGCGACGCGTGAGCGGCAGCAGGGCTGTGCCGGGGATGTTGTTCCACGGACGCACTTCGGAAACGAGGGCGCGAGCCTGTTGCAGGAGCAGGGGCTCGAGGGCGCGCATGAGCTCGCCCCGGTGGAGTCGCGGTGGCTGCGCCGCCGTGGTGCGGAACGCTCCAGCCAGATCGACCGACCGGGCTTCGAGCCGACCGGGAGGCGGACCGAAGGCGGGACGAAGGTCGGCCTCGAAGACCCGGCCTTGCGCATCGGAGGCGAGTACGATCCACGGCGCATCATCGGGGAAGGCCTGCTTGGGTGTGGTGAGGTCGTTGATCCGCGATTGCAGCTCGGGCGCGGGCGTGATCACGCGCGTGAAGGCCACGGATCCGGGTAGCCGGGCGGAGGAGACCGTTCCGAATTCAATTCGACCTCGAAACGGATTCGCCCGGTCGTAGACCGTGTGCCCCAGCAGCAGGAGGTCCGGGTGGAAGGTGGCGATGATGACCGGACGACTGGGCTCCTCACCGTCCCGTCGAGGGGCGTAGGAGTGATTTTGCCACCGGCCGGAGGACTCGCGCACGCGGAGTACGAGTTGAGGTTCCCCGCGACGGTCGACACTGTTTTTGGTCGCGAGCCAGAGCGTGTCATCGGGAGCGCGTGCCGCGTGCAGATGGTCATCAGCCGTGCGCGCCCCGGCGGCGGCGGTCTCTTTGTCCGTCCACTGCTCGGGCGGTGACCCATCACGGCGCCAGGCAAACCCCACCTCGTCCCGGCGTTGATCGGACCAGGCCACTCCGATCCCGTCCGCCACGGGGGTGACCACGCAGAGATCGTCGCTTCCGACTCCGCGGGCGAGAGGCTCGAGGCGCTGCCAGGTGCGGGCGTCGGGAGAAGTCCAGACGACAATGTCGCGGCCGGAGCCCGATTCCGGTCCGCCCTCGATCGGGGCGGTGAGCCACCACCGACCGAGCCTGTCGCGAGCAAGGGTGGCGGTTTCGACCGGAGCCGACGAGGGTACGGACCAACGGGCGAGCACCTCCGGTTTCCAGGTGAGGACCGGCTGGTCTTCCCGTACCAGTCGAAGTACGGCGAATGAGGAACCGTCGATACAGACGGCCGTGACTTCGTTCCCCTCCGGCCAGACGTCAGCCCGCCCTGGCACGCCTGCGAGCGAAGCCCGCAGGTGGGCATGTTCAACCCAGCCCGTGGCCGAGCGCTGCCAGAGGGACGGCGAGCCTGCGCCTGGCAGCAGTGCCCACCACGAGCCGCTCCCGTACCACAGCTTCGACTGCGGTTTGTCCGCCGTCGGGTACGGGCGATCGACGCGAAACACCGGGTGGGTCGAAGCCCCCGGTGCCGCAAACATCCCGAGCGGGTGGCACACCCACACAAGGCCGAGGATGAGCCACCTCATGGAGCGGCGAGCCGCTGGAGGTGCCGGACGACCTCGTCGGCGATCCGGCGCGAGTAACGGACATAGTCGTCGACCTCGATCAGCTGCAAGGCGCCCGATTTCCCCAGCCGGGTGTAGGTTCGACCGGCGGTGGCAAAGCACCGTGCGAGTTCGGCGGCGTTGCTTTGGTAGTCAATGGCCGGATGCAGCAGCACCACCGGACGGGGAGCGATCAGCCCCAGCAGATCCTCGTAGTCGTAAGGTATGCGAGCCTCCTGCCCGACAAAGGCGCCAAGACGCGGCACGAGCGGAAGCCACTGGGCCCACCGGGCGACGCCCCCGGTGCCCTGGTCGACGGTGTCGGTCCGAAGCGGGGTGATGCCCGCGACGGCGACCACGCCGGCGATGCGCGGGTCGAGCGCGGCGGCGTGCAACGCGGCCATGCTGCCCGTCGCGAAACCGACCACGTAGATGCGCTGCGGGTCGATGTAAGGGTGGGCCAGCAACGCGTCAACGGCGGCGTGGGTATCGGCCACCGTGCGACCCAGCATGGACCAGTGCGGATGACGATTGTAGAAATGACGCGCCTCCTCGATGCGACTGCCGGTGCCGATTTGATCGAAGCAAAAGGCGGCGAACCCCGCGCGCACCCAGTCCTGGTAGAGCCTTCGATCGATCGCCCCGTAGGCGGGAATATAGCCGAACGGCACCGAGTGCGGGTGCAGCCAGATGACCGCGGGCAGGCGGGCCGGAGCGGCGGTGCCGGCGGCGGCCGGAGTGCTGACCGGACGATAAAGGTCGCCGGTCAGGTAGTGTCCGAAATTGAGGCTGGTTTTCTCCACGTCCTGGGGCACCGGCCCCCGATGGAGCATCTCGGCCCAGAATTCGGGCTCGCGGCCATACGCGTCCGGCCGGGTGGGCGCCAAGGGAGGGGCCTCGCCCAGCATCCATCCGATCCGGCGGCGCAGGTCCGGTGCGACGGCCGCGGGCGGCAGCCGTGACGGATCCACGACCTCGCCACTGGCGCGCTGCCAGTCAGCATAGGTTGGATACACCGGTGAGGTGGTGGCTTCGATCGTGCCCCGCCCGAACTTCGAGTCGAGCCAGTCCAGGTAGGCCTCGATGTCCCCGGCGCGGGTTGCGTGGGAAAAGTCCCGGTGACGCAGCCCCAGGGCGCTGCTTTGGCCGAGGAGCTCGAAGACCCGGCGGGCTTCGCGCCAGGCGTGTTCGAGTCCCCAGACGTTTTCGACGCTGTCGTTCAGGGCGATGGAGAGCAGACAGGCGCGCGGGGCGATGCAGGCGACCAGTTGGTGCTGGTCGACCGGCAGCAGCTGTTCGCGGCCGACAAAGAAGCGCAGCCGCGGGTGCAGCCAGTCGGGGTACCGCCGGGTGAGGATTTCGATGCTCTCCTGCATCTGGGTCTCGGAGCTCAGCCGGTAGGTGATGGAGCCGCCGGCGCCGGCGCTGCTCGAGATAACCGCGGCGATGCGATCGTCGAAGGCGGCGCCAATCAGCGCCTGCTTGGCGTTGCGCGAGTGACCCGTCAAGGCGATCCGACCAGGATCCACTTCGGGGCGCGTCAGCAGGTAGTCAATGCACCGGCTGCCGGCCCAGGCCCGGCGCGTGAGCAGCGACCAGTCGTGCTCCGGCCAGACCGAGGAAAACGCCGCTGCGTCGTCCTGCGAGTCCGCGCCGGCGTAGATGCACCCGATGTAGCCGCGACTGACGGCGATGACGGCCCACGCCCGGTGGTTTTCCTGGGTCAGAAATACAGGCCGGGGCCCGGGGGCGTCGGGGATGAGCAGCTCCACGCGCAGCCGCGCCCGATGTTCCGGGCCGAAGGCGAGCACCAGAATTTCACGGGTCACCGCACCCTCGCGGCCCACTTCCCGCGATTGCAACCGCACGTTGCCCGGGGCCGGGGGCATCGTGCCTGTGACGTAGTGCTGAAACAACTGCAGCAGTTCCTCGCGCCGTGCGGGCCACTCGGCCGCGGTGCGGACCGGCGTGCCGTCGGAATGCCGAAGCGGATCGGGCAGCCAGGCCTGACCGGGCAGCGAGGCCAGATCCGGCAGGACCGGTTGGGCCCGCAGCCACGTCTCCCAGGCGGGACTCGGCGGCAGCTGCTGCAGCCACCCTTCGACCGTGCGTGGCGGCGGGGTGGCTGCGGCGGGACGCACGCTCGCCACGCCAAGCGCCAGGATGCCCAGGACGAGGCGAGGATGGATCTGCATGTGACGAGAGAGGGCCGGACTTCGCTGCGGACCCGGGGCAGGAACAGGTGAACGGAATTCAGGCGGAAGCTGAACCAGGCATGGGAACCGAGGCGTCGCTGGAGGGCATTGGAGCGTAGGTTGGATCGCTCAACCCTGGTACGAGGTCCTTGATCCTCACCAGCTGACCCGTCTCAAAGCAGCGGTTGGCCGCCATGCCGATGAGGGCGGAGGCGGCGCCCGCCCGTTCGTCGGCGCTGCGCAGGTACTTGTCGGGGGCGGGCGACGGCAGGAAAAGGTCCTCCAGCATGACCTTGTCGCCCCCCTGATGCGACCCCGTCCCGGTCCACGGTTCGATCTCCCGCGCCGGACCCCGCAGCGGAATGATGGCGATCCGCGTTGCGCCGCTGACCGGCTGACCGCCGGGTTTGGGGGCGCCGACGCTGTGTTCCAGCCGCCCCTTGGTGCCGTTGAAGGCGATGGTGTAGCCTTCCCATGAGTTGAAGGCGTTGAGGGAATACGCGAGGGTGGTGCCGGTGTTGTAGCGCACCAGCACGTTCATGGTGTCCTCGATGTTGATGGAAGGACGGAAAATGCAGCGATCGCGGAAGTAGCCGTCGTGCTGTTCGTGATCGAGGTAAAGCGCCTTGAGCGTCGGGTCCCGGGCCAGGTCGACGTAGAAACTGCACCGGCTGGTTTCAGGGCAGGTGCGGCAACGCTCGTGCGCGCCCGTCAGCCCCATGCGTCGGGCCATTTTGGGCGTGTAGAAATCGCGCTTCCCGGTGGCGAACACCGATTCCGGCACGCCGCCGAGCCACCAGTTGACGAGGTCGAAGTGGTGGGTGGCCTTGTGCACCATCAGACCACCGGAGTTTTCCTTGTGGGCATGCCAGCGTCGGAAGTAGTCGGCGCCGTGACGGGTGTTGAGCATCCAGTGCAGGTCGACCGACAGGATGTCGCCGATCTCGCCACTCATGAGCAGGTCTTTCACGTGCGTGCAGGGCGGCGAGTAACGCAGATTGAAGGTGACACGACAGGTGCGTCCCGTGCGGGCGCGAGCATCCACGATGCGCTGACATTTTTCCGGCGAAGTCGTCAGGGGTTTTTCGGAGATGACGTCGCAGCCGGCGTTCATCGCCCGCACGATGTAGTCGTCGTGGGTGCCGTCGATGGTTGTGACGATGACAATCTCCGGTTTCGTCGTGGCGATCATGCGTTCGAAGTCCGCGGCGATGAAGGCCGGCGGAGGGGTGCCGCCCAGCAGTTGCGAACGCGCCTGGGCGAGTGCGAGACGCCCGGGATTGAGGTCGCAGAGCGCCACCAGCTCGGCGTGGTCGCGGAAGTCCTTTTCGATCGCCGTCTGGTACATGATGCTCCGCGAGCCGTTGCCGACAATCGCGTAGCGCCGGCGCCGCGGCCGGGAGGCCGGGCTCTCGCCGGAGATCAGGGCGGAGGGACTCAAGGCGACGCCCAAACCCAGCGTGGAGGCCCCCTTGAGGAACGTGCGGCGGTCGAGGCGGGATGAAACGGAGTCGGAGAAAGCGGACATGACGAAAACCGTGGATCGGCGATGAAGTGACGGAAAGTCCCGGAGACGAGGAGACCCGCAGGAGGTGGCGGACGAAAAAAACGACGGCTCAGTCAGCTGCCGGAGCGGGAGGAGCGGCGACCGAGGAGCGAAGGATCAGCTGGGTCGGGATGGTCAGTTCCTGGGTGGCGAGATCTGGATTCTGCAGCCGTTGCAGCGCGAATTCGGCCATGTGCCGCCCGAGCTCCTCCGGAAACTCGCGCACGCTCGTCAAGGGCGGGTAGAGCACACTGCCCTGGGTGTCGTTGAAGCCGACGACACTGATCCGGCCCGGAATATCGATGTTCATTTCGCGCAGCGCGTCGTAGACCCCGGCGGCGACCTGGTCGGAACCGGCGAGGATGGCGGTGAGATCGCGGTATTTGGCGAAGATCGTCTTGGTTGCCAGGTAGCCGAGCTGACTCCCGTCGGAGCGGATGTCGATGGTGCGTGGGGTGAGCCCGGCGGTGGCCATGGCCTGTTCGTAGCCCAAGGCGCAGCGACGGAACCAAGGCAGCTGCAGATTGCCGATGTAGGCGATCGAGCGGTGCCCCTTGGAGATCAAATGGGCGGTGGCCTCGCTCGCTCCGGCGATGTCGTCGGAATAGGCGATGTCGCAGTTCTCCGCCTTCCAGTCCCCGATGACGTTGTTGCCCAGAACCGCATAGGGCAGCCCCCGCGTTTCAAGGGCGCGGAACAGATTGGGGTAGTTGCTCCCGCCGAGGATGACGGCGCGCGCGTGAGTGCGACTGCTGAGCAGCTGGGGCAGGTGGAGCGCTTCCGGCGGCGTCTCCGGAGCGTACTGGAACGACATGAACATCAGCTCCCAGTTCTGCTGCGAACAGTAGGTTTCGGCGCCGAGCAGGACCCGCGCCTGGAAGCTGTGCAGCACGTCGCGATTTGCGAGCAGGAAGGCGAGCACCTTGGACTTCCCCTTGCGCTTTTCCTCCAGATCGATGCCCAGCTTCTTGGCGGCCCGCTGCACCTGCCGACGAATGGCGGGATTGACGGACGGGTTGCTGGCGACCACGCGGGAGACGGTGGCGGGGCTGACGTTCGCCTCGCGGGCGAGATCGTGCAATTTGGGGCTCTTGGCCATGATCGCGGGGGAGGCGGAAGACGTCAGGCAGGCAGTCACAGGCGGATCAGAATCACAAACGCAAAGATCAGGGCGGCAATGAGACCGACGCCGATGGTGAAGCCTTTCAGATCGGTGCGATAGGCGCGCAGCAACGGCACCCCGGCGGCCGCACGGCGCAGGGAGAGCAGATTGACGAGGAGCAGAAGCCGACCCGCCTCGGCGTGTTGACGGCGGGCGGCGGCGGTGGGGGCGACGCCGGCGTGGAGGTCGTCGGCATCCGAGTCTGACGGCGTGTGGAGCCGGTTGAAGAACCCGGCCGTGCGCGCAGCTTCCTCGGGCGGGGTGAGCAGGCTGATGACCACGAAGGCGACGATGCCAACGCCGAGGGCTGCGAGAAAGATCGACGGATCCCAGGAGTCGAACCGCCGCCCGGCGAGGGCGTACCCAGTGAAGTTGGTGATCATCGCGGCGACGATGCTGCCGACGGCGCCCCAGCGATTGGCGCGAGGCCAGATGATGCCGCCAAGCACGCCGATGCCGACGAACGTCGCCATGGTCTCGGTCAACAGGAACGAGTAGAGCACCCGCTTGATCAGGAACACGGCGTAGAGCACGGCGCAGGCGACCACGAGCACGCCGCCGATGCGGCCAATGAGCAACCGGACTTTGTCCGGGGCGTCGGGGTTGATGTATTTCTTGTAGATGCCATTTGTGATCATCGCCCCCGAGTCGATCATGAAGGCGGAGCAGCCGGCCATGTTGGCGGCGAGCAGCGCGGCGATGAGCAGGCCGATGCCGCCGGGAAACAGCAGATGCCGGCAGGCGTATCCAAATGTCTCCTCGGGATCGCGCAGACTGGTGTCGCCAAACACCCCGCGCGCGATGATCGTGGCTGTCATCAGGCCGACGATGGCCCAGCCAATCGTGCAGACCCGCTTCACCATGTTTCCGTAGAACTGGCCCACCCGGCAGGCGTTCTCGTCCTTGCCCGTGCCCACCGAAGCGATCAGGTGGGGCTGCGCCACAATTCCCACGAGTCCGTTGATCGTCAGGACCACAATGGTCCAGATCCCGATGCCCTCCGGGGCGGCGAGCTGGAATTTTTCCGCGCCGAGCGTGGCCTTCATGCCGTCCATGCCACCGACGTAGTGCCACCCGAGCGGAATGAGCATGAACGAAAGCGCGATGATGAGGAAGCCCTGCACGAGATCGGTCCACGCCGTGGCGAGCAGCCCGCCGGTGAAACTGTAGATCACAAACACCACCGTCATGCCGACGACGATGAGGTCGACCGGTAGCCCGCCTCCAAGTGCCTGATCGATGACCTTGGCGGCGCCCTTCAGCATGCTGGCCAGATTGATGGTGAAAAAAAGCAGGGCGAAAACCGTGTAGATCGCACCCATCCACCGACCGTACCGATCGTCGAATACCTCGGACATCGTGGTTCGCCGGAACCGGCGGAAGAGGGGTGCCAGCAACCAGTAGAACGGCGTGACGAACAGGTTTTTCCACTGAAACCAGATGCCCGAAAGCCCGATGCTGTAGACCGCACCTGAGAGCGACACCGGCATTTCGGCGTGCGTGCCTGTGCCGAAGCTCTGGCCGATCATGATCCACTTGCTGAACTTCCGGCCGCCGAGAAAGAAGTGGTCGGCGCTCTTGATTTGCCGGCTGGCGACGAAGCCAATGCCCAGCACCAGCACCAAGTATCCCACCAGAACGACCGTGTCGGCGAGCGTGAGATGAACGACGGGCATGGTGGGGGAGTGGGCGAAAGTCGGGGACGTTTACCGTGTCGCAGTCGCTTTGGGAAAGCGCCAGGTGAGCTTGGAGGCGGATTCGTGGTCCAGGTAGATGAACGCGCAGGGATGGCGCCGAACCAGGGAACCCGGGCAGGCAGGGGTGAGCGGGCCTTCGAGCGAGGCGCGCACCGCGTTGGCCTTGCGTGCCTCCGGCACCGAGCATACCCAGTGGTAGGCGCGCATCAGTCCGGTGCAGGTGACTGAAAGCGCTTCCCGCGGCACGCTGGCATCGTCGGGAAAATGTCCCTCGTGCACCTGTTGGGCGCGACATGCCTCGTCGAGGACCACCCGTTTGACCGTCAGCGGATCATTAAAATCCGCCACGTGCGGATCGTTGAAGGCGATGTGTCCGTTTTCCCCGATGCCGACAAACGCGAGGTCGATCGGGCCCGCGAGCAGGAGCGAGGCATAGCGTCTTGCCTCGGCGTCAGGGTCCGGGGCATCTCCCATCAGGTAGTGCATGGAGCGCGGGTGCACCTTTTCCTCGAAACGCGTACGAATCCAATGCCGGAAACTAGCCGGATGGTCCCCGCTGATGCCGACGTACTCATCCAGATGGAAAGCGTCGACGCGCCCCCAATCGAGTTTCGCCGCCGCCAGGTGTTCGATCAGCGAGAGCTGCGAGTTGCCTGTGGCCACGAGGATCCGGGCGCTTCCGCGCGTCTGCAGCGCCCGCGATATAATCTCGGCGGACTGACGCGCGGCGGCTCGGCCGAGCGTGTCACGGTCCGGATAGAGAAACAAAGAGGGCTCGGACTGAACGGACGCGGAGGAAATGGCGGACATCGGACATGACATTGGGAAAAATAATTTTTCCGAAGCAAGAAAATTTCTCGAGAGACGTGAATCCTCATGATCGATTCACAGACGATCCCCAAGATCTGTTGCTGAACAACTGCAGGTGGGCGTGGCGATGATCGGTTTGTCCACGCACCACCCCTTATCTAGGCCGTGAAACCCCAACCTTGTGCCGGCGGCATGAGTGAAGGCGGGACCCGGTGCTGACGATGTCGGGGAGTGATAGGTCGACGGAAGGTCGTTGCTTTCGCGATCAAACCGGGGTGTCGAGTTCTGGGACGGGAGGCTGAAATGCCACATCTGTGAGAAATCTTTCTTGACCCAGGGAAAGCTGTAGGCTCTTTTCCGGCTTCGTGAGCTTTGGCCGCAAGCTCGGCGTCTCGGTCACCGGTGGCTACCAGGAAGTGGGCGACGGATTGCAGACGATCCGCACCACCTTTGCCGGCAACTGGGATTATGCCAGCCCGACCGTCGGTCGCCAGGTACTCTACGCTGATCAGGAGTATCACCTGAACAAGCGCGTCGCCTTCCAGACCAAGTTTGACTACCGGCTGTCGAAGGAGTCCTCGGTCTCGTTCACGGTCGGTTGGACGCGCTTTGTGAACGTCATGGATCAGAACCGTCCGCAATACACCGACAACCTCACCTTTGACGCGGCCAACTCCACGACCGACTTTTGGGTCTTCAGCCGGTCCAGTTACCGCTCGGGACGCGACATTCGCTATACGCCGAACGACACCTGGAATTTTCAGCTCAACGGCAAGACCGCGATCGGCGAGGTCAAGCTCGCGTGGGCGCTGACGTACTCCGATTCGTTCCGTCCGCTTGACCGAATGTCCGCCACGGCGCGCAGCAACAACCTCTATTCGTTCACCTACGATCGCCGCACCAACAAGGAGTTTCCGACGCTTACCTTCGGCGGCGCCGTTCCGCCGCCGGGCGACCCGTTCACGAACATGCTTTCGATCGCGGTCACCGGCACGCATGAAGACGCCTCGGACAAGATTGCGAGCGCCCGGCTCGACGCCACGTGTGACTTCGCCCAGTGGCGGATCCCGGTGAAGCTCAAGACCGGTTTTCGCGTTCGCCAGCAGGATCGCGACCGCGATGCCGACTCCATCACCGGCACGCTCGGCGCCGGCGACTACAGCCGGTACCGCGTCATGGTCCAGCACGGCTGGCTCGACGGCCGGTACCCGGCGACGCCGATCATCGACACGAAGGCGGTGTTCCGGGACATCGGTTTCAGCTACCTGCCCTCCGGGCTGCCCGCGCGGCCTGCCGTACAGTTCGCGTACAACGCGGCGGCGCTGCCTCTCACGACTGCGAATCTCAACACCTCGGTGACCAACTCCCTGCAGAACGACTATCAGACGCGGGAGACCATTCCGGCCGCTTACCTGCAAGGTGAGGTCAAGCTGGCGAAGAACCTGCAGATGACTGCGGGCGTGCGGGTCGAGCAGACGAAGGCCACGATCACCTCGCGCTTTGAAAATACCCGCGCCGCCACGCCCGAGGAACGATTCGGCGCGTTCCGGACCGTGGAGTCCGACTACGTGGATTGGTTCCCGAATCTCCAGTTTCGTTATGAACCCATCCCGCACTTCACCGTCCGTGCGAACTATTCAACGACGATCGGCCGTCCGCGCATTTCCGATCTCGTCGGCCGCTTTTCGATCAATGACCTCGGACAGACGGTCAGCTTCTCCAACCCGTCCCTGAAGCCGCAGATTTCGAGCAACTATGACGTCAGCCTGGAGTACTACTTCAAACCTGTCGGCATCGTCTCGATCGGCGCCTTCCGCAAGGACATCAAGAACTACGTCACCGCCACGTCGTTTCGCATCGTCGGCAACGAGTTCGGCCTCGATCTGGACGAGTATGCGGGCTGGACCGGCAACAGCCGCATCAACTCGGGTGATGGCGAGGTGAAGGGCGTGGAGGTAAACTACTCGCAGCAACTGAGTTTCCTTCCGGGCGTTCTGAGAGGGCTTGGCGTCATGGCAAACTGGACCGTGCTCACCAGCGCCGGTGACTACAATGGTGTGGTTGGCGCACTGCCGTTTAAGAACAATCTGACCGGCATGCGGCCGCGCTCCGGCAACGCCGGCTTGACCTACAACCAAGGCCGCTGGGACCTCCGGATGATGTGGAACTACGCCGACACCTACCTCGCCTCACTCGACACGGGCGATCCCTCCAGTTCCGAATTCATCGGACGCCGCGGGCAGTTTGACTTCTTCGCCCGCTTCACGGTCAACGAGAAGATCAACCTCTTCTTCGATGTCATCAATCTGGACGAGGAGAATCGCGGACGCTACAGCGGCCTTTATCGAGACGATCGTCGGGCGCAGACCAACCTTTTCCCCCGCTCGGTCTCAGCCGGCATCCAGGCGCGCTTCTGATCGGCGGTCGATGCTTTGCACCGTGTCCGGAGCCACGCGCCGCCGGGTGGGAATCACCGGGCTCGTTCTCGCATTGCTCCTGCCGGCGGGCCGGGCGAGCGATGAACCGCGCCTGTTGCTCAATGCCGCCGACTTTGCACGCATCAACGCCCGCGCGCGCACCGAGCCATGGGTCGCTGCCGTGCGCGACTCCTTGGTGCGCCACGCAGAGGACTGGCCGGCGGCCCACCTCCGCGAGTTCGGGTTGGAGACTTGGGCGCCGCCCCGGGAGGGTGGCGGGTGGGGAGGTCACTACATTTGTCCTGAAGACGGAGCGCGTCTGGTGTTTGAACCGGGCCACAATCGCTGCCCGCGGTGCGGTCACGACTACCACGGCTGGCCATACGACTATGTGATCTACACACGCCGGCATGAGGAGAATGCGCTCGCCGTGCGCGACCTTGGGATTGCCTACCGGCTGACAGGTGATGCCGCCTACGCCGACAAGGCACGCTCCATTCTCGCCGCGTATGCAGCAATCTATCCCACGATGCCGATCCGCAGCCACAAGGGATGGCCTGAGATCGGCAGCCGTTCCGGTGGGCGCGTCACCTCGCAGACGCTCAACGAGTCGGACTGGGTCGCACGACTGGCATTTGGTTACGACCTCATCCGGGAGACGCTTGGCGCGGAGGACCGTACCCAGTTCGAGCGTGACCTCCTTCGCAGTGCATCCGATGTGGTGGCGCGCCGGGTTCGATCGCTTGGCAACTGGACCGTGCGTCACAATGCCGCGCACCTTGCGGTGGGACTGGTCCTGCGCGATCCGGCGCTGATCGACCTCGCGGTCAACGCCGAGTACGGCTTTCGTGATAACCTGCGCCGTGGCATCACCGCCGAAGGACCGTGGCATGAAGGCTCGTGGGGGTATCATTTCTACACGATGGAGCCGCTCTTCCTGCTCCGGGAAATGACCGAACGCGCGGGCATTCCCGTACCCGAGGCAGCAAGCCTCAAACGGATGCTCGATGCACCGATTGCGTGCATGCTGCCGGACGGCACGTTACCCAATTTCAACGACTCCGGCCTCACGTCCCTGCGTGCGTATGCGCGCTACTTCGACATCGGCCACCGGATCTATCGCGAGCCCCGTTACCTCCAGTTCATCCGCGACGCTGACCGCGGCTTGGCGGCGCTGGCCTGGGGCACCGCTGCGGCGGGCACCACCGAGCGAATCGAGCTCGGCAGCACGCTGATGCGCGAGGCGGGGATTGCGGTGCTGCGGGCAACGGGCTCTGATCACACCGTGGCAGTGAAGTTTGGTGCTCATGGAGGTGGACATGGTCACCCGGACAAACTCAATTTCGTCAGCTTTGCGAATGGCCGCCATCAGGCGGTGGACCCTGGAACCCAGTCGTATGCGTACAAGACCCACAAGACCTGGGACAAGGTGACGGTGTCGCACAATACCATCGTGGTCGATGAAACCACCCAGGCAGAGGCCACGGGCCGCGTCCTCGAGTGGCATCCGGAAGCGCAGGCGACGGCGATCCGCCTGGAGTCGGGGCCGGTCTATCCGCAGACCCGGATCGAACGCCTCCTGGTTCACACCGCGGATTATTTGCTCGATGTGGTGGAGGTGGTCTTCACCGATGGAGCGTCTCACCGCATCGACTGGGTTTACCACAACCAAGGACGCGCGACGTCGTCGCTTCCCCTCCAACCCTACACCGCTTTCCCCGTGCAGCACGGCTACCAGCACCTCGTGTCATCGCGGGCAGCGGCGACGTCTGATTCGTGGGATGCGATGTTTGCGCAGGCTCAGGACGGTGTACGCCTCCATTTTCTGGGTGAACGGGACACCACGGTGGTCCTGGGCGAAGGCCTCGGGCAGGATCTGACCGTGCCGGTGCCCTTCGCCATGGCGCGACGAACGGGACCCACGACCCGATTCATCGCCGTGATTGAGCCGTACCGAGAGAAATCGCGGTTGCGTGGAGTTCGGCGATTGCGGGCCGAGATCGTGGAGATCAGCACCGAGGCTGGTGTGGATCAGGTGGTGCTCACGCCCGGTCATTTTCACTTCACCCGACTGCCGCCCATTCCTGCTCCATGAAATCAGGTCTCTGCATTTTCGCTTCGCGCCTCCATCGCGGCCTCTCCGGTGGGTGGCCCGTTTTGGCGGCGTGGCTGGTCCTGGCCCCTTCGCCCGGACTGGCGCAGTCCGTGCCTGCCGAGCGTCCCCGCACCCGGCCCGCGTCCATGCTGACCGGCCGCGCGGAGTGGGAGAAGGCGGCGGAACTGCTCAAGTCGCTCAACGTTCCCCCCGCTCCCCCGCTCACCCCGGAGGAGGCGCTCAAGACCTTCCGGGTTGCGCCGGGTTTCCGCCTCGAGCTCGTGGCCTCGGAACCGATGGTGCAGAACCCCGTGTTCTTCGAGTTTGATCCCGAGGGTCGACTGTGGGTGGCGGAGTTCCAGGGCTACATGCGCGACGTCAAGGGCACGGGCGAGGCCGACCCGATCTGCCGGCTGGTGGTGTTGGAAGACACCGACGAGGACGGGCGCATGGACCGGAGCACCGTGTACCTCGATCAGCTCGTGATGCCACGTTCATTCGCCTTCGTGAAAGGCGGACTGCTCCTCCAGGAACCACCGAAACTCTGGTTCTGCGAGGATACCAATGGCGACCTGCGGTGCGACCGACGTACCGAGGTGGGCACACTCGGGGTGGCGGGAAATCCTCAACACACCGCCAACGGCCTCCGCTACGGCCTGGACAACTGGCTCCACAATGCGGACGCGACGGTTCGCCAACGCTGGGTCGACGGAAAACTCGAAGTGGAGCCGATCCCGAAGAGCGGACAATTTGGTGTGTCGTTTGACGAGACTGGACGCTTTCTCACCTGTCGCGAGAGTTCGGCGCTCCATGCCAATCTGATCCCCGGGGAGTACCTGCTGCGCAACCCCCATCTCGCCGCCGTGGTGGGACTGGGCGGCCGGGGGGCGTCAGGCATCGACACCAATATCGCGACAGAGGCGCAGCTGGTGTATCCGATCCGGGTGACCCCGGGAATCACGCTCGGTGCGATGGAGCTGCGCGAGGACGGCCGGCTTCGCACGTATACCATCGCGTCCGGCACCTGCTACTACGACGGGGACCAATACGGACCGGAGGCGCGCGGCAACGTCTTTGTCCCGGAGGCCGGTGGGAACCTCGTCGGCCGCCTGAAGCTGGAGCCCGGCCTGCGCCCGAAAGCCGCCCGCTACTATCCGGCGGAGCAGGAGTTCCTCGCCTCCACGGATGAACGCTTCCGGCCGATCAACGCGCGCGTCGGTCCCGACGGGACCCTCTACCTGGCGGATCTTGCGCGCGGGATCATTGAGCACGTGATCTTCATGGTGCCCTGGATCAGCGACCAGATTCGCGATCGCAACCTCGAAGCTGGCCAGAATCTCGGACGTATCTACCGGGTGGTACGGGTTGACCGCCCGATCGATCGCCGGCGCCCTCGTCTCGACCAGGCGACCGCGGCCGAGCTTGTCGGCCATCTGAGTCATCCGACGGGCTGGTGGAGACTCACGTCGCAGCGCCTCCTCGTT
>Ga0154020_10003681_pt1 | contig 18392 bp, 20 predicted proteins | sample Klosneuvirus_201_FD_109709 | JGI IMG/M metagenome (GOLD analysis project Ga0154020, IMG submission 109709) | Active sludge microbial communities from wastewater, Klosterneuburg, Austria - Klosneuvirus_20160825_MG | ecosystem: Engineered > WWTP > Aerobic digester > Activated sludge | place... | reverse complement strand
TCGGCATCAAGTTTCTCGATCGCCGCCTCGGCTTGGGCATGGGTCGCGTCAGAGTGGGCCTTGGCCTTCGTAGCGACGCGACGCAGCCGCAGCACCTCCGAAGCGGCCTTGATGTCGCCCTTGGCCTCGGCGACCCGGGCGATGATTGCATCCGCATCGGCGAGATCCATCCCTGCATCGCGGGCCAACTCGGCCAGGTGATCCGGGGCTTCGTCCGCCCACGCCGCATCGATGAAGGCGGCGCGGGCATCCTGCTTCTTCTTCCGGGCGATCTGAGTAAGCGTTGTCATGAGGCGTTCCTTTCTTTAAGAGGGACAGAGACCACGCCGCGCAGGTACAGCACCCGTGCGGTTTCGACGATTGACTTCTCGTTTGCGCGGATGAGCCGCTTCGCCAGGGACTGAATCCATGCGTGCCGCTGGGCCCATCGCTCTGGCTGATTCTCGACGCCGGCGATGCACCATCGCGCGAGCACGACGTGATCGGGGATGGCACGCACGACGATGCTTCGGAGGTGTGCGGCGGTCTCGACGGTGGCGACCATCTCAAGGGTCGGCAGCGCCCGCGACGGCGTGTCGCCAGGGATGTGCCGCACAATCTCGGGAGCGAAGTGTCGGTGAGCCAGGGCCTCGGCCAGCGGGCCCACCGCCGTCATGATGGCCCGGTCGGTCGGACTCATGTCATCGAGCGGCCACGCAGCGCCGGCACCACCGTCATGCAGTGTCGCCATCGCTCGAGCACCCGTGAGGGTCCACGCGGCCACCGCGTGGCCAGCCTCATGGAGCGAGAGCGTCCATCGGTTCACGATGTCACCTCCCCCAGGGCGTTGGCGCATGCACGCTGCGCCGCGCCAGCGGAGCCGTAGACCCCCGCGACGTGCCAGCCGTGATCGCGGTAGACCATCGCGAGATAGAGGCGCCGGTCCCGACCGCAGGAGTGACGCAGCACGGGCATGGACGCGAGGCGACGACATGCCACTACGCGAGCGATCCACACGCCATTGCGTCGGCCGTCGATGTGGGGGCCGTCTCGATCCGCCGTGACCCAGTAAGAGGACCATTTCAGCATGGGCGTCCTCCCTCAGGCGAGCGTGCTTCACGGTCAGCGGTGGGCCAGACTTCGCCAATCCCGGCAGAGTTCGCCAAGGTTGAGACTTTGGCGGTGTTGGCAGAGTCTGGCGAGGTGTGGTTTGGCAACCCCCATGTCCACGGCCCGCGATAGCCATCAGGCGCGGCAACGACGCCGAGACGAGCCCGGGCCCGATCAAGCGTGCGAGCACTGACCCCTGCTGCCTTCGCCGCCGCCTTCACGTCGCTCCCAGCCTTGCGGCCGTTGGCCAGTTCCGCACGCAGGAAGTCCGTGGCCTCTGCAAGTGCACCACCATCGCCACCGCCCTCGGATTCGGCGGCCAGCGCGTCATCGGCGCGCAAGTTGACCGGGCCTGGCTCCCACTGGATCGCCGGTGGGATGCCGCCGATATCGAACGCCAGGCCGGTGCCTTCGGGCGCGAGGTTGTTCTTGCCGCTCAGCAGGAGCCGCCGCCGCTTGTCGTCTGTGTCACGCGTGAGGTGCCAGACCGCGCGAGCGATTCCCGTGAATGCTCTGCTGCCGATGGCCAGGTCGTCGGCAATCGTGCCGGTGCTCTTGCGGCGGTGCGCCACAATCAGCACCGCCGGGCCGTACCGCTCCGCCAACTGCGCCACGGGAGCGAGCACGGCCCGAACCTCATTGTCACGGTGCGAGTCTGTCCCGCCGCCGATGAAGCTTCCGATAGGGTCGATGACGATCAGGCGGCAGTCGGGCTGCCTCTGCAGTGCTTCGTCGAGAGCCGGCAGGTCCTCGAGCGTGAACATGGCCTCGACGAGCCGACCGCCCTCGCCGCGCCGACGCACGGTGGCCAGCAAATGGACGCGGCGCACGTCGGCACTATGCGCGTCGAGCCGTGGGCGGATCGTGTCGTGGGGATCATCCTCGGCCGACACCAGAATCACCGACCCGCACGGGCACTCGCTGCCGTCGGGCCAGGTGCGCCCGGTCGAGACGCGTGCCGTCATGTCGGTGGTCAGGAAACTCTTTCCCTCGCCTGGCCGGCCAACCAGCAGCGAGATGCGCCCCAGCGGGATGCGCTCGGGCCAGAGCCACTGCACCTCGCGCGGCTCGACATCCGCGAGGCACCGCAGGACGGGGCCGGGAAGTTCGGCCTCCGTCTCGTGGCCGGCCGCTGCGCCTTTGGCGCTTCCGTCGGGGCCGCGGCTCATCGGCGCACCCCGCTCGCGCCCGCGGCCTTGCGGTCGAGGTGGTCGCGGAGATCGGAGAGCCGCCAGCGGACGACCCGCTCGCCGAGCCGGATCGGCGCGGGGATCTCTCCCGTCTGCGCCATCCGCCAGACGGTGCGGGGGTTGACGCCCAAGAGTTCGGCCACCTCGCGAACGCTGACAACGGCAACGTCCGCCATCCGATTCCTGATCTCATCCATGAGTGCTCACCCAGAGCGCCGCCACGGCGCAGGACGACGTTGGCCGCGAACGCACCGTGCGTCGCGGGGGCCATTGGGTGGTTGGATTGCTGGATCGGTCAGTGACTGATTCGATGGCGTGCGTGGTCAGGCCTGGCACCCCAGTACCCATCTACGCATTTCTCGCCGGGAGTGGCGAGACTTGGCGGGACTTTTGTGGAATCGGTGCTCCCTGGCCCTCCCTATATCTGCGCGCGGCCGGAAAAGTGTCGCGCGACGTCGGCGTGTGCATCATCTCCTGTCATGGCCTGCCTCTATACCCCTCTGTCGAAGCCGACGATCTGTCGCGCGCGATCTTCGGCGATCCACGGGTGCGATCGTGTCTCTACAAGACATCTCAGCCGTTCGCGGGCCACGTAACGACTCGAACGGGCGATTTGTGCAGATTCCGGTCATCGGGGTGACGTGCGTGGTCCTCCCACTGGCTACCTATGCAATCGGGCTGACACCTGCGCGCGGAATTGGGCGTTTTCTGGCGCAGCGATGTGGGGCAAGACCCAAACAAGAACCGTTCAAGAGCCGCAAGAAAAAGTGTGTGCGGCGCATTGACGTAGTTATGCCGTAGATATATCGTGCCTGTATGAGCGGTGATCTGCGGCTGAGAAAGCTGATCGCGGACCTCGACGGGGCGGCCCGAAGCGAGATCGCCCTCGCTGCCGGTGAAGGACGCTTCGACGAGCTGCCGCAGCTGACGCCGATGGCGAAAGAGATCGCTGCTCTGGCGGCGCGTTGGCCGTGTGACGCGTCTCCCGCGCCGATGGCATTGTCGCAGCCTGAAGCAACGACGGAGGCCTCCGTGCCGGCGGCGCCCCGCGGCGAGACGACCCCGCAATCCTCCACAAAGCTCAAGAAGTCCGACTACCCGAAGTTCCTCCGCGAAAAACACGAGCTCGTGAAGCTCGGTTGGTCTCCGCGCGAGAAAGGGCCGTATGAGCACCGCGTGCCCAAAGGCGGGGTCGACGCGGTTGTGTCCGCGGTTGCTTCAAAGGGCAAGGCGGGCCACCGCTTCACGATGGACGAGATCCTCAAGGCGCTGGCTGGCTCCAAGAACGCCGTGCAGGTTCCAAGCTACCAGACCTACGCGGTCGTCTCCTGGCTGAAGTGGGCGGGCATGGTCCTGCAGCACGGTCGGCAGGGCTACACCGTCGTCCGGCCGCAGACGTTTGCATCATCCATCGAGTCGGCGTGGCAGTCGCTGCCACAGCGCTAGTCAGAACACCGAACCAGAGGTCCATCAATGGCGAAGTTCCAGTTCCGTGAGCGAATCCCGATCGATGTGCTGCACACCCTGGATCAGCTCCTGTCGAGGTTCCGCGGCGTGAAGGACGGACTCCCAGAGCTTATCAAGAACTCAAAAGACCAATACAGCCGCCTGGGGATTACCGATCCGGCGCTGCGCGCCATCGTGGTGGCCGTGAACACCAAGGAAAGATCGATCGGCGTGATCGATTTCGCCGGTGCCACGTCAGACCAATTCAAGCTGTGGGAAACTTGGTCAAGTCCTACAGCGAATGCCCGGGACAAGGCCGCTGACATCGAGGGTGGCCACGGGAACGGTGGCAAAGCGTTCATGGTCCTGGGCTCGAGCACTGACTCTTCGTTCGAGTCGTGCCACAACGGCCGACGGACTCGCATGGGGTACGAGAACGACTCCGATCGGACGCGATTCAAGCCGGGTATCGCCGTCGAGGGCGGCAAACCCGTTGAGGACCAGCGCGTCGCGTCGGTGCGAGAGCAGCTTGATAAGGCCCTGACCGCCCTGGGCCTGACATTCGAGCAGCTGCCCGAGCAGGCGCGAGCGGCCTTCGAGGCGCGAGACTCCTACACGATTGCCCAGGTCAATGGAGTCACGGATTGGACCAGAGCACGGGACGAGACGGTGCGGCGCTCGGTCGCGGAGCTGCGGCGCGCCGTGGAGACTCACCCGCAGGCGGCGCTCTCCCTGGAGTCGTGCGCCGTGTGGTTCGTGGTCGACGGCCGGGTGATCGGCAACGCGCCCGCCAAGGTGGAGTACCCGGAGCCACTCCCCGGCTTCGTTGATCCCGTCGTCATCCCCGTGCCGGACGAGGTGACCGACCCGCAGACCAACGAGAAGATCAGCACCGGCGCGGGCGACGAGCGGTCGCGCGTTCTCACGCTCCGCACCAGTGCGAAGTCGCTGCGCACTGAGGACATGCGGCCGCTGCACCTCATCCGGGTGCGGAACAGCCGGAACGTGGTCGGGCTGTGGAGCGTCGCCGACCTCAGCCCGGGGGCGTCGTCGGGCTTTGTCTTCGGCGAGCTCCGCGTGCCGTCGCTCGAAGGCGAGCACCTCGCCGGGGCCGACCGGAAGTCTCTCAACGACACGCCCCTCGTCCGAGCTCTCGAGGCGTGGACCGCCGATCGCGTCAAGGAGCTCGCGGACAAGATTCAGCAGGCGACGGCGAAGGAACACCGCGCTGAGGACCGCGACAAGGTCAACCAGAGTCTCAACAAGCTCCGCGATCTGATGCGGGAGTTCCTGAACGAACGGGAACGCGGCGACCAGGGCGCTGGGAAGGGCCAGACTGGCGACGGCCCTGGTGGCATCAAGCCACCGCCGCCGCCGCCCCCACCAAAGGGCGAAGTTGTCAACGTCATCGAGCTGGAGGGTAAGGCCGCCTCAATCGCCATCGCGGTCGGTGCGACCGTGCCGCTGCGCGTCAAGGCGTTTGAGCAGACCGCCGCCGGAGAGCTCAGGCCGGTGCCCTCTCCCAAGCTGGTCGTCAAGGTGGACCGTTCTGATCTGCTCGACATCGACGGTTCACAACAGGCGGCGGCGAAGGGTGCCGGGACTACCACCGTGTGGTTCGAGTCTGAGGATGGGGGCGTCAAGTCGAACCCCGTGGCTGTCGAGACCGTGCACTGCACCGGGGCGAGCATCACCGGCATTCCCGACCGCGTCCTGCTGCAGGGGGAGCACCTCCCGATCAAGGTGACGTACACGGCTGATGCCGGCCCTCGAGACGACCTGCTTCATGACGCGTCCGTTGACGAGATCGGCATGGGGCGCATCAGCCGCAACGGCGTCTACATCGCGGGGACGCGAGAGGGCACGGCAAACTTGCGCGTGCGATGGGGAGCCAACCAGATCGATACCGTGTCGGCGCCCGCGCGGGTCGGCACCGAGCGCGTCCCGCCGCGGCGCGGGTCTGGAGGCGACGCGGGCGGTGAGATCCCGTTGATCCTCTTGTGCGGCACCTCAGTGCCGGGGATGGACCACTACCCGCTCGAGCAGCGCACCATCATGCCGTCGGAGCACCTGCCCACCATCATTGACTTCGACCCCGCGTTCGAGAACGTGATCTTCATCAACCCCGACAGCAGGGAGTCGATCCAAGCGCGTCGCGGCCGAGGTGGGCGCAAGCCCACAATGGGAATCGCGACTGAGACCTACAACCAGTTCATCGCCATGAAGTGTTTCGAGATCTTGAAGCGGCTGTGGGTCTTCGAGCAGGCTCGGGAAGCACCGCTGACCGAAGTGCAGTTCCGCGAGCGGTTCGCCACAGCGGAGACCGAGTGTGCGCCATTCATTGAGGACGCGTACAAGATCGCTGAGGCGATCGCCGAAGCAGGAGGCCGACCGGCATGAGTGCACCCACCAACCGACGAACCGCGGCGCAGGAGATTCTGCTTGCAGCTGCCGACCTGGCAAACGCCGGCAAGCGTGACTTCACCGAGTGGGAGTTGACCGTCGCAGCGTGGCGCCGCGACAACAACCGCTTCGGGCTGCGCGGCTTTGAGGCGGCCCACCCCGACCACAAGCGCGTGATGATGGAGATCATGGGCCAGACCAAGAAGGACAACCCGGTGCGCAGGCGCTTCATCGAAAAGACCAAGCCCAACTACTACCGGTTGACCGACCTCGGGGCCGCTGAGGTCGCCGCCATTCAGCGGGGGCCGGAGGCCGAGGTCACTTCGTCTAGATCGCCCGGCCCGATCTACGTCGCCATCGAACCGTTCGTGGAGAGCCCGCCGTTTCGCGCGTGGCTCAAGGACAAGAACGAACCGCGGAGCTGGCTGGGGGCGGCGGCGTTCCTTGGCCTTTCACGAAACACCGCCAACGAGCTCAACGATCGCATGAGGGCCATTGAGACGGCGGTCCGACGCGCCAGGGAGTGGTGTGCCCAGGCAGAACGCGCCGACATCACCCGCGGTGTGCACGGTGGTTCGCGTCCGATACCGCTGGCCGAGATCGAACAACTACAGGCGTTCCTGGACGTGCTGCGGTCCCGTTTTTCCCGGCAGATCGAGGCGATTCGGCAAAAAGAGGGCTGACGCCCGTGCGCTCATACTGCTTGAATCGTTCCTCTGATGTGCGTGCATAGTGCTCGTCGGCCTCGATGCCCACCCATCGGCGCTCGCGCACGTCGGCGACGAAGCCCGTCGAGTTGCTCCCGGCGAACGGGTCAAGCACCAGGTCGCCGGGCTCGGTCAGAAAGTCCACAAAAAACTGGACGAGCTTCATCGGCATTCTGGCAGGATGCTGCGGTATGTCGTTTTCCCGGCAGTATCGCTGATAAGGGTCGCCTGTTGAGGTGTTGGCGATCGACAGGACATCCGTCGTCTCATTTCCCGCTGCCAGGATCTCCTGCAGAATGGCGGCAGCTGACGGCATGAGCACATTTGGCGGGATCGCGCCACCATTGTCGGCGAGGAATGAGGTCTCCCCGATCTGGTGCTCCGACGGCCGGGTACCTGGGTTGTATGTGCCACGCTCCAGTAGTTTGCGCATCGCACCGCTGTACTCGGTCAAGATGCGGCCGTTGTCAGCCTTGGGGCGCGGCGTTGGCGACATCCACCAAACCCGCGTGAACGCGTCCTTGACCCGGCATCGCTCGATCGTCACCCATTGTGCGGGACTTGGGAGGCGTGCCGGGTTGAAGCAGATGAACTCCTGGCAGAGATGGAGGCCTGCCTTCTTCTTGAAGGCCAGGAGCGCTTCGATGGCGAGCGTTGAAACCGTGGGCTGGCCCGCGTCCCAGCCGTTTCCGACCTCGATCACGATCGATCCGTCGCTGGTCAGGTATTCCGTCAATCGCGGCGCGTACGCCGCGAGCCACTCAACGTACTCCTCGCCCTGAAGGTTGCCGTACTTCTTCTTGCGGTTCAGGGGAAACGGAGGAGACGTGAACACCAGCTGTACCTTGCCGCGATACTTCGTGAGCGGTGCATGAGCGAGCGCGTGTAGCGAATCGCCGACGTACAGCGTGCCGCGCTGGCGCTTGTAGGCGACCGACGCAGCCCGGCCGGAGGAATTGATGGGAGACTGGGTGGGCATTCGGCTCCTCACTGGCTGGCTCGACCGACCGGGAACTCCAGCTTCAGCTGGCCACTCTCTGATTCCTGAATGAACTGCTTCAACGCATAGCGCACCACAAACGCCAGCGTTGTGCCGTTCTGCTCCGCGATGCGCTCGAGCACGGCACGCTGTCCCTGCGCCAGCGTCACGGTGACGCGGTCTGACTCGGCTGGTTGTCGCTTCTTGGGCATTGTGGCCTCGTGATGCAGGATGCTGCATTGTGATGCAGATCGCATCAGAAGTCAAGTGCGGTCTTGGGGACAGTCGCGGCGGCTGCGAGGCCGTAGGACCGGCCATTTCTGGATAGAATCCTCGCTGCGACTATGCGCCGATTCGGAGCCGAAAATGGGATTTTGGCACACGGGGTACATGGAGTTCCACGAACCGGTGGGCATTGATGAGCTCACCGAGCCGGCGGCCGCGCCGGAGTACCGGTGTGAACAGTGCGGTGCGCTATTCCCGAGCTTCGAACGCCTCAGGCAGCATCGATTTGAAGGGCACGCCGCGATGCGCCCCGTCCTTTTCGTGCGGGGAGCGGAAGTTGGCACCGCGGCACTCAGGGTGACGCGGGCGATTCATCCGTCGGAGGTCGACGCGTTGCACGCGTCACAGGCTCGGGTCAACGGGCGCTCGGTTCCCGCGGGGGAGCTCGGGGTCGCATTGGCGGAGATGAAGTCCACGGTCGCGCAGGTTCGGCTCGAAGGCTCCGTTCACGCCGACTTCCGATTGGAGTTTGAGATCGCGAGTGACGCCGACATTGTCGGAGTTGAGAAGAGTTTTGCTGCCGCCGCAAGTCGCGGTCGGCTTGATCGGCGCTCGATCGAGGACTTTATCGAGAGTTCCCGAGCGTACCCGTCTGCATTGGCGTACTGCGACGGGATATGCGAATACCTGTACGGGGTGCTCGCGAAGGAGCGGAGCCCTGAGTCTTCCCTACCTTTCGGAGAGTATCGAGACAAGTTCAACCGCGCCGCCGAGGTCCTCCGGGACGTGCACCGGCCGGTCGCCGGCGTGATCCAAGGGCTGGTTGCGTTCCATTTCAATCACTTCGCGAGCGCCGCCCGCTGCTCGCCTTCGAGTAGGGTCGGACGAGCCAGCGTGCAGTTCATGCATTGGATCCGCGGCGAGCGCGCGCCGTCAGACGCTTCGCGGGCGCGCCCCAACCGACCGCTCGACGCTCTGCTCACCGATCTGGAAACTGAGCGCCTGCTCCGTTGGGCGTTGATGCCGTTGACCGACGGACTCGCCTGCGTCGGGGAGATCGAAGCCAATATCAACGCAGATATTCCGGAGTTCGATCGCGCCAAGCTGCGTGTCCTTCTCGGTGAGCTCTACAAGGCTGCGGGTAGCACGGCGGAAGCGGAGCGTCATGCCCGAGAGCTGCGAAACAACCCCACGCTTGGCCCGTGGGCCGAGACGATCCTCCGACGGAGTACCTGAGAACCGCATGCCCATACCCGAATCAACACCAGCACCCGACGCCGCCCAGGTAACGGGCCGCGCACCGAGCGACAGCACTGTCGCCGGGTCCGACTCCTTGGAGCGAGCAGCCGGCGCCAGCTCGGTTCCCTCGACTGGCGACAAAAAGAAGCAGAGGCCTGCAGATTTCGACAGCATTGAGACTTTCATTGATTACGCCTACAAGCGCCGCGGGAAGCGCATCGTCCTCAAGAAGAAGTCCGCTGTGGCGATCGCGGGGGCTCCCGCGCCGGGCAGCGAGTTCTGGGAGAGACTGGCAAAGTTCGCGCAGGAGGACAGGACGCTCGCCGTTCCCAGGCAGGTGCTACTAGCCGGACTTCCTCACAAGGCGAGCGTCAAAACCTGGTCTCTTCTGCTGGATGTCTGTCTCGCCGCATTACGCTCGAACTCCGCAACGAGCGAGTTGGCCCCGTTGCTGGTCACCGCCACCCCTGAGTCCGAGGATGGAGAACAGCTGCTGTCGCGCGCGGCGGATACGAATGTCTCTCGGATGGAGACGCCGGATGGAAAGAGGTTGTTTACGCCCGCGCAAGCCGCGGCGGTGCGCAGCAACGTCGTTGCGTTTGTTGGTGTGTGGATGGTCGCTGTGCGCGGGTGGACTTCAAGCCGGTGTATCCGCGCAATGTACGAGCACGTGTGGGTGGAGAGCGGCCGGGGGCTGTCGGTCGCCGACACGTGGCGGCGAATGACAGAGGTGCGCGACCCAACGTCGCTCGGTCTGGCCGTGGGCGCTTTCGTGCAGGAAACGAAGGAGCGGGTACAGGAAGCGGAGTTGGCTAGACGATCTGAGGCCGTTGCGTTGCTCCGGATTGAAGAGCTGACGTCGCAGGTGTCGGCGTTGAAGGCCCAGGTTCAACAACAGGACGAGCGGCACACCGCCGTGCTCCGTCAACTCGACGACTCCAGACGGGAACACCAAACAGCGGTTAGCCACCTGCGCGATGACTATGAACGGTTGCGGAGCAAAGTTCTGCGTAGGTTGACACGGGAAGTCGAGCTTCTCGACGAAGGGATGCTCGCGCTTAAGCGCGAACCGCCCAAGGTGCACGTAATGGTCGATCACGGGGAGCGGGCCATGGGTGGGCTTCGGGACGAGATCAAATCCCTACAGGCGGAGGTGCGCGAATGAACGTCGTAGGATTTGACTTTGGCACCACCAACAGCCTCGTGTCGCTTGTTCGCGGCGATCGGGCAATCAACTTCTTCGACGATCTCGGGCTCCCGATTCCCTCGGTCGTGTGCTATGAGGCTGCGAGCGTGATCACAGGGCGCGACGCCAAAAAGCGACTGGCAACAGCCGGCCTCGGCGTCTACGGGAACATTGTGCGTTCCCCGAAGATGCTTCTCGGTCAGGAAAGCGTCTTCGTGGACGGCGTTGAACGGAGCGTAACCGACGTCGTCGCCGACCTCGTGAAAGCCGTGCGCAAGGCGGCGCTTGCTAGTCCCGCCCGTGAACTGAAGGAGCTCGAAGCGGCAGTGGTGACGATTCCGGTCAACTTCGATGGTTCGCGGCGTGCGGCGCTGCGCGATGCCTTCCGGATCGCGGGGATTCGTGTCGCTCAGTTCGTCCACGAGCCCCTCGCAGCCCTGTACGGGTTTCTTCGCTCGGCGGGGGACCACGGCGAGATGCTTCGGAAGTATGATCGTCAGCTCGTGCTGGTCTTCGACTGGGGCGGCGGCACATTGGACCTGACGCTCTGCCGCGTGCAGAACGGAACGCTTCTTCAGGTCGCCAACGACGGCACTGACGAGGTTGGCGGGGACAGGTTCGATGAGGCGGTCAAGAACGAAGTGATCCAAGCCGTCCGGAAGGGGCGGGCTCTTGGCGACTCGGTCGGGCCCCACCCGGACGCGACGGCGCGGCTGCTGCATCTTTGCGAGCAAGCAAAGATCGACCTCTCAGGTCGCGAACGAGTCCAAATCTACGTTCACGAGTACTTCCGCGGAATCGCGGACGCCTCGCTGGAGTACGAGCTGTCGCGCAACCAGATGGAACAGATGTGCCAGTCGCTTGTGGATGCCGGCGTCGACAGGATCAGGACTCTGTTGGAAGCTGCACATGTGTCGCCAGCTCAGGTCGCGCTCTGTCTGGCGACCGGCGGCATGGTGAACATGCCGATGATAAAGTCCCGGCTCCACGAGTTATTCGGCGCTCAGCGGGTACACGTCGCGTCGGGTGGTGGGTCTGCGATCGCCGAGGGAGCTGCTTGGATTGCCCACGATCGCGTGGGACTTCGCCTTGCCAAGAACCTCGAGCTCCTGCTCGCTCGGAACTCCTACCTCCCCCTCATCCAAGCTGGAACGGAGATGCCCGCCGAGCGCGAGGTCCGGCGGGAGCAGTGCCTTCTGTATTGTGTTGATCCCAGAGATGGTTTTGCAAAAATGCAGATCGTTGCACCGGTCAAGCCCGGGACGCGGACGATGCCAAACGATCGCCGGCACGTGCTTGGCACGATGGTCGTGCGTGTGCACAAGGACGCGAAGCCGTTCTTCGAGCGGATCGAGCTCAATGTGGCGATCGACGACAACCTGATTCTTCGGGGCCAGGCCCGCTCGACCATGGGCGGGGAGGTCGCCGAGGTCGAGGTTCACAACCTGGAGTTCGGAGTCGCGGTCGGAGCGGCCGCTGCGACCGCGGCGGGAGGAGCCGAAGGGGTTCCTGCGTCGGATGACGGGCCGGAGGAACTCGAGAAGGGCGCGGTGACCATTCGCGCCAACATCGCCGACCAGATCGAGTACGCGCTCGTACCCGGCGAGCTCCGCTATAAGCACCAACCAGAAGAGTTCGATACACGCCGCAACCCGCCGCGCATCCAGGTTGAAGAGCGGCTGTACTACCAGCCGTGTGCGAAATGTGGCCGGGCGATCAATGATCCGCTGTGTACGTGCGGCAGCGCGTTGGGTCCACGGTGAGGCTTCGCGAGCAGATGGTGATGGCGACGTGACGACTGGGTAGATGCCTACAACGATTCTGGCCTGGCGGGGGCGACAAACCCCCGCCGGGGCATTTAGCCTCTTCGAACCCCGAGCGCGGCTGCATCGCCGCGCGTGTATTCCATCACATATGAACCGAGGACCATCCCATGAACGATTCCGATCTCCGCGAGCTTGCGGACGCGGCGGCGCAGGTGCTTCGCCCGCATCTAGAACGATCCGAAGCACTGCGACGAGCGGTCGCCCTAATAGGAAAATGGCTTTGCGAGGAAGCGCACCGGATAGACGCGGGCAGAGAAGCGAAGAACACACCCATAGCACCGACCGAAAGCTCGATAGCGGAATCCCCGGTGACTCCGGCCGCAGCGGAGCCCGAGCCACCAGCACCGGTTGTTGCCGTTGCTGAGCCAGCGGCACCAACAATGGTGGTCCCACCTGCGCTGCCCATGTCTTCGGCGCTGGTGCCCCTCAGGCTAGGTGACGCGGTTGTTCACGTGCCGATGTCCGGAACAACCGAGGAGCTCGGTCGCGTGCGGCTGGCGGCGGTCGAGCCCAAGGTACGGCTTGAAGAGAGTGCCGACGACTTCGCGGGGCGCTCGGAAGTGGATCTGGCGCTGGTCGAAGAGCACTGCCGCCTCAAAGCAGCTTCGTGCCGCCTGTTCATCGAAAAGCGGGCCGCCGCCGCGGACCCGGACGCCGAATATGAGGTTCGCCAGCGGATGAACGGGATGATCGCGCAGGCCAAGGCGATGCCGAACTGCTTCCTGTGGGTGTTCTGGCGGGAGCGCACGCCTCCCGACGACGCCACGCTCTTGCAGATCGCCGAGAACTACGACGCGCACGCGGACGCGGTCGCGCTGATGCAGCGGATCGATGAATCCGGCGCGGGAAACCGATCCGACGACGAAGCCACCGCGTTCCACATGCTGGCGGAGGCGAACTCGGCCCTACGCGTCGCTCTGGCCGATACCTGGCTCACCGATGATGATCGGGACCAGACCGATATACACATCTGGCTGCGGCAGGAAACTGCCTCGCGACGTGTGTTCATCGAGCGCCACATGACCGCCGACGATCCGGCGGACCCGTCGAAGGCAACCGATCTCCGTGCGCGCATCAAGCAGATTGGCAAGCGGCTCGACGACCGTGCAGGCCGAGCGAAGAGCGTCAAGAGTGCTCTCAGCCAGATCAAGTACCACGCGGGGCAGATCGTGAAGAACGGGTCGGACGATTCGTCAGCCCACTGGACCAAGATCGCGGATGCGGTGGCGAAGTTGGCAAGCATGGGCATTTCGGCGACCGACCGCCGAATTGCGGTGGCCGTGGGGCCGGAGGCCGCGGCATTGTGGCCCGCGGGATCATCGGATGCTCGCGGCCTGCCGGCCATCGTGGGCCGAGCCAAGGCACTGGCGGACGACGCAGGGGGGGACCCGGAAGACGATGCGGCATTCGGCGATCGCGAGTGGAGCAAGTCCGTGCTGGAGGTGCGCGAACTGCTGCGCGGAAAGCGGTTGGTGATCATTGGAGGCAAGCGTAATGTGCCCGCCGTTGAGCGGCTCACGCAGGCGTTCGAGTTGAAGGAGGCAGAGTGGGTCGTGCTCGCCGAGCACGGCTCCGGAATGCCGATGCGGGCCCCGATTCACCGACCAGACACCGCAGTTGTGGTGGTGATCGTCAAACTGACGGGGCACCTACACGCCGAAGAGGCTCGCGAGTACGCGACCGCGGCCGGTAAGCCATGCGTGCTGCTATCGGGCGGGTATAACCCAGAGCGGGTCGCCGCGGAGGTGGTGGAGCAGGCCAGTGCCCGACTCAAGCAGTAGACGAATCTTCACCTATCGAGTCCGCATTCAGTCAGGACCGCTTCCAAACGATGCTGGCGATAGATTCGAACTTCGATAGGCCAAGCTGACCCCTTTCGTTGCGCGATTTCGAGCCGGGCGCCGTCAACGCGGCGGCGATGGCGGCGCGCTCCGCCTCATAGATGATGGTCGGTTCCAGATCCTCATCAAGAACAACGACGATCGTGGAATCCCATTCGTGCCTGAGGCTGATCTTGCTGAGCCGTTGGCCTGGCTTCGCGTTGGGGAAAAGGACACGGCCTTTGACTTGGACACGGCGCATCCCGTCAGGTGTCTGTCGAATCGCGTCGTACCCCTCCTGCCGCACGGGCGCGAGGCAGAGACCCAGCAATCGGCAGGCCTCGTACTCGGCCACCTCGCCCGTCACGCCGAGCGGTCGCCCTGTTCGCTTGCGGTATTCCTTCGCCAGTCTCTTGACCTGCTCAATCAAGTCAGCGATCGCGGCCGGATCGACCGTCATTGGGGGGCTCGTGGTGGGGGATGATGGCTGCACGAACTGTCACCTCCGCCCGCGCCCACCTGACTTTGTGAGCTCAGGGGCCAGTGCGAGCCGCTGTTTGCAGAGTTCACGCTCTTCCTCATCGAAGATTGCATGCCACTCTGGCTCGTTCACGATCACCGCCTCCATCGAGAGGCCAAGCGCCGACGGGTCTCGGTGGCCAGCCAAGTCGATCAATCCATCGTGAAGGTGCTCGCGCAACATCTGCTTCGCGCGACGTTCGAAGGTTCCCTCAGCAGCATCGAGTGCCATTCTGAAGTAACCGGGGTTGTACGGAGGCCTGAGGCGAAGGCACTCGTCAATCGTGTCCCACATACGGGATGTGAACGGGCTGTCGTCCGGGCGGCGGGGCATGTGGGGAGTTTATCGGGGCCCCGTGACGATGGATTCCCGCCGGACACGCGAAACAAACTCTGTCGTCAACCGCGGCTGTTCCCGCGGGCGTGGCAGCGCGACGGAGGCGGGGAAGTACCTACGCGACCCGTCCCCGCCGCCGGTCGCGACCAGACTCCGCCAACTTCGGCACATTCCGCCAGGGGCAACACGTTGGCTGATTCTGCCAAACATGGCGAACTGTGGACAACGCCGCCGCTGGTCCAGGGGTGGCGCACCGGCACGTTCAGCGCCCGGGCGCGGAGGCCTGCACCATCGCCGCGATGCCCGCCCGGACGGCGGGCGGGAGCGCCGGCCATGCCGCGATGACGGCGGCCAGGTCGGGCGGAAGCGGGGGTTCGGCCCCGGGCGCTGCGATGGGCGCTGCGATGGGCGCTGCGATGGGCGCTGCTCGGGCGGGCGGAATGTCGCGCAAGTCCGTGTTGTGTCGGGGGTTCGGGCATTTGCCCTGTTGACTGTCGATCCGGTGGTTGCGGGTTCGAGTCCCGTCCGCCTCGCTTGAAACGGCCCTTTATGGGCCGTTTTTCATTCGGCTAGTTTCCGGCTAGGTTTGGAGGTATCGGACGCTTCGTCAAGAGCCGCCGTACACTCTGCCGAATGGATCGCCCGCAGGTCTTTGACCACTTCTACGACCAATACAAAGTTCAAGCGACGGAGGCGGAATACCTCTACCGGCGCGCTGCGTTGTGGCTCACGGCGGATGGATTGATCGCCACGGCGCTTACTGCGCTGGCTACGGGTGATCCCTCCCGCCGCTTCGGAGTCAACATCACCGAGCCCACCGCCGCGGTAGTCGGGATCATCACCGCCGCGGCTCTGGCGCTCGCTTTCGTCTGTATGGGGCTCGCCCTCTTTCCTCGCGGCTACGGCCAGTTCTCCCTCCCTCACGAGATTCTTGCCTTCCGCGCGATGTATCGCGGGGATTTGGAGAAGGCGGGATATCCCGCCGAGCATCGGGAGGCGGCGGAGTCGGAGACGATGTTCGATGAACTGGCCAAGGTCCTTGCCGAGAAGACCAAGAAGAATGCCGAGTTGAACGAATCTCGGCATCGGATGTTGGGCCGATCATCCGTGCTCACGTTCGTAGCGGTCGGGGGCCTTATGATCCTGCTGACAAGCGCCGTAGTGAGTACCGCCCGTACCACCCAAGCCCCATCGCTTCCGCTAGGACAAGGAACGTCGATCATGCCGAACGAGAATACAAGCGGTTCAAGCGACCGGCCCCCGGCTCCACCGCCATCCGCGCCGCCCGCATCGGGAACGCAAACGCGGAGCGATCCGGGAGCATCGCGTCCCCCGGCTCCTCCTCCGTCCGCTCCTCCTCCGTCCGGCATTATGACGAAGGGCGGATGAGGCTCTGCCGCGAATGCGTTCCGTTGGTACAGCCTGTTCCAATGGCGGCAGTCTCTTTCCACGAGTCGGAGAACAGTTCCTCCGACAAGCCCGCGTGAGCGTTCATATCACGCGAGAGTTTTGCGGCATCGTCGGGAGTTCGGACAGTAACGAACTGACGAAGCGTAGAGACATAGACCGAGGAAGGGCGTTGGCGCTCCGCCATCATCCGCACATTGCGGAGAGTACCTTCGCTTTTTCCATCCCACGCGAACAACCCGTAGTCCGCTTCGCGGAGCATGGCATCGTCCTTTGCCGTGTAAAACTCTCGCCCGCGGTCCTTCCCCTCGTACTCAATCGCTCGAATCGGCCAATCCCCGACGTTGTTTCGGCACACGCCCAATGTGCAATAGACGAGAACCTCGCGGTATCCGTTGTCCGCGAGGTACGCTTGCGCGGCGCGATCGAATCCGTTGGCATCACCCACGAGTACGCAAAGCCGCTTGTCCATGATGTTGTTGAGGCGACGCGCCAACTCCGGATTCACACGCCCGAGACGACGCGAGCCTCCGATGAATACGGAAGTCATGCGTTACTCCTTGTGCGAGTGGCGGCAAGGAAGTAAACAGGCGACGCGCCCGCCGCAATGAGAGCGAGCGTAACCGCGTTCGCGGTAGAGCCGGAGCGGTAGAGGTCATCCACGAGTAGAACACCTTTGCCATTGAGTTGTGCGCGATCGCCCTCGAATGCTCCGTCCAGAACTTCGCGGCGCTGCGCAATGTCCGTGATGCTCTTGAGAGTCGGGGTTTCCTTTGTCTTCCGAATGGCCGTATCCGAGAAGGGCCTACGAAGTTGCTGGGCTAACTTTGTCGCAATCGTGTTCACAGGCTGAACCGCGCGATGAGTGGATGCAGGCATGGGAACCACCAACCCGATTCGGGACAGGACTACGGGTTTGTCAGAGAAGAACGATGCCATAGTTGCTGCAATCTGATCCGCCGCTTGGGCCTGGCTCGCGTACTTCAACTGATAGACGAGTTCCCCGAGCGGGGAGCGAGTGGTGTCAAACTGCGCCCGTCCGTTCTGGTCATAGCCAAGGAACACGCTGGAAGTCGTGTGAACGTCCAGCGCCCAACCGAGCCTCCACGCCCCTTCAACCTGTACCGGGTTCGCCATGACAGCATCGTAGGCGAAACCGCGTCCCTCGCAGGTGGTTTCACGCCCCTAACGGTTCGGGTGGAGGCTGGAAGAGGAGGAATGTCCAAACCGCGTCGGGATCGGCGTAGGGGTGGCGCTCCATGCACTCTTGGAACTCCTCCGGGCCGGGGAGGTTCTCCGGCTCCCCGCCCTTGTAGTGGGCGAGGAGTTCCCAGATAGCGGCGCGAGTGTCCGCGCTCCCGAGCCCGTACGCGCTCTCCGCGGCGTCCCTATCGGCGTGTCGGTTCATTCGTCGCGCTCTCTCTCGCCCGAGAGGGCTTGGATCGCTTCACGGGCGAGTAGTTCGTCCAGTTTGTCCGTGTCTCCGCTCGCGGCTGCCGCGGAGAGGTGGGCGCGGGACTTGCAGTTCGCTAGCCACGTTTTCTTTGAGAACTCCGCGCCCGCTTCCCTCGCGGCCCGCGCCCGGATGGTCGCGTACCGCTTGAAGATGCCGCGGAGTTCCTCGCAGACCTTGCCCGCCCCCGCGAAGTCGCAGCGCGCGACCGCCTCATAGCGACGATCGCGCGCCGCGCCGAACTCATCGTGAACCGTGGCGAGTTCGCGGGTCAGGTTCACCGCCCACCCCCGAAGAGTTGCGATGCCTTGCGCGCCGCGGCTTCCCCGTACTGTTTGGCGTAGCGCATCTGCCCGGTGAGGTTGAACGATGCGCCGGGCCGGAAGCATGACGGATCGCCCGGAACCCCGTTCGGGTTGCCCTTCGCGCTAGAACCCTTCGCACTGCCCCCGATGCTCAGCGGCCAGTCGTTGTGCCGCAGCGTTCGTAGTTCCCCCTCGATGTTCTCGGGCACCGGCGCTGCTCGAACGGCTCGGACCCCCGGGCTGCGCGGGCCCACACGCGCG